>ERZ857840.3968-NODE-3968-length-11869-cov-23.737769_pt1 | contig 11869 bp, 15 predicted proteins | sample MGYA00519760_ERZ857840 | MGnify/ENA primary metagenome ERZ857840 (study PRJEB31778, sample SAMEA3449371) | human gut metagenome | biome: human gut; feature: human-associated habitat; material: faeces | place: United Kingdom | collected 2010/2012 ... | reverse complement strand
ACATATCACAGAAGGCGCAGCGGTTGTGGCTGCACCCGTAGGTCACCTGCACGATGAGGCTGTACGCCTCGCTGGGCGGCCGGTAGACCTTGCCTTTATAGCGCATGGGATCACACTCCTTTGCGGGTATTATGACACAGTTTCTGCCGTTTGAAAAGTGGTATGTTTCCGCTTTCCACAGCATAGGGTGGGACATCTCAACAAACGAGGTGTTCAAATTATGGAACTGAATTACAACCGCGTCCATCTCTGCGGACAGGCGGCGGACGCCCCCGTCCTGTCCCACATCAACCACGGCTGCGCCTTTTACCGGTTCACCCTGTCGGTGCTGCGCCTGTCCGGGCAGGCGGACAAGCTGCCGGTCATCGTCCCCAAGGCGCTGCTGGACGCCGTGCCGGTGGCGGCGGGCGATACGGTGACGGTCATCGGCCAGCTCCGCTCCTTCAACAACAAGAGCGGGCAGGGCAGCCGTCTGGTGATCTCCGTGTTCGCCCACCAGCTCACCCCCGGCGGTGAGAGTCCCTTCAACCAGATCCAGCTGTCCGGTGTGCTGTGCAAGACGCCGGTGCCGCGGCGGACGCCGCTGGGGCGGGAGATCTGCGACATCATTCTGGCGGTGAACCGGCGGTATGGCCGGGCGGACTACCTGCCGTGCATCGCGTGGGGCGCAGTGGCCGCCCAGACGGCGGATATGCACACCGGTCAGCGGCTCACGGTGGAGGGCCGCGTCCAGAGCCGGGTCTACACAAAAAACGAGAACGGCGTGCTGACGGAGCGGACAGCCTACGAGGTGTCCATCATGCGTCCGGCGGAGGTAGAGGAGTTTCTGATACATATTCCCCGTTGAAAATACGGGATATGAATGGTATGATACTGTAAAAGGCAGTTTTGTACGAAAGAGAGAGTATCATGCAGCATCACTTCCACTTCCATCTGCACCACCATGCGCGGCATCACGCCCGCTACGATGTGGACATGACGCAGGGCAGCACCACGCGGCACCTCGTCCGCTTTGCCCTGCCGCTGCTGGCGGGCAATCTGTTCCAGCAGCTGTACAACATGGTGGACACATGGGTGGTGGGCAACTTCGTCAGCAACGAGGCCTTCTCCGCCGTGGGAACGGTGACGCCCATCATCAACACGCTCATCGGCTTCTTTCTGGGTATGTCCAGCGGCGCCGGCGTGGTCATCAGCCAGTACTACGGCGCTCACCGCCCGGAAAAGGTCCGTGAGGCCGTCCACACCGCCATGCTGCTCACCGTCATCATGGGCGTGGTGTTCACCGGTGTGGGCATCGCCATGACGCCGCTGATGCTGGAGCTGATGAAAACACCGGCGGAGGTGGCGCCGGATCAGACGGCGTACCTGACCATCTACTTCGCCGGGATCATGGGGCTCCTGCTGTACAACATGGGCTCCGGTATCCTGCGGGCGGTAGGCGACTCCCAGCGCCCCTTCTATTTCCTGCTGGTATCCGCCGGGGTGAACACGGCGCTGGATCTGCTGTTCGTGCTGAAATTCGGCATGGGCGTGGAGGGCGTGGCCTATGCCACCATCATCGCCCAGGCGGTATCCGCCGTGCTGACCATCGCGGTGCTGATAGGCTATGACGGCAGCGTCAAGCTGTCCCTGCGCGACCTGCGTATCCACTGGAGGATGCTGAAGAAGATCGTGGCGGTGGGCATTCCCGCCGCGCTGCAAATGGCCATCACCGCGTTTTCCAACGTGTTCGTGCAGGGCTACATCAACCACTTCGGCGCGGACTGTATGTCCGGCTGGACGGCCTACACCAAGATCGATCAGCTGGTGATCCTGCCGGTGCAGTCCCTGTCGCTGGCGTCCACCACCTTTGTGGGGCAGAATCTGGGCGTGGGCAATGTGGAGCGGGCCAAGGGCGGCGTCCGCCGGGCGCTGTACCTGTCCTTCGCCGTCACCGCCGTGCTGCTGGTGCCGGTGCTGACGCTGGCGCCCGACATGACCGCCTTCTTCAACAGCAAGCCGGAGGTGGTGTCCTACGGCGCGCTGCTGCTGCGGCTGCTGTCGCCGTTCTACTTCTTCTTCTGCATCAACCAGATCTACTCCGGCGCGCTGCGGGGCTCGGGCAACAGTCAGGTTCCCATGCTCATCATGCTGGGCTCCTTCGTGGTGTTCCGGCAGATCTACCTCTATGTGATGGCACACTTCATCTCCAACGAGATCGTACCCATCGCCATGGGCTATCCCGCCGGATGGTTCGTGTGCAGCGCTGTGACGCTGCTGTACTATGCCCACTGCAAATTTGACAGCCACCGGCTGGTGGAGGATGTATAAATGGACAAGTGTGAGACGTGTGTGTTCTACCTCTATGACGAGGAATATGACGACTATGTGTGCGACATGGATCTGGACGAGGACGAGATGGTGCGCTTCCTCGCCTCCGACACGGAGAGCTGCCCCTTCTGGCGGCCCGGAGACGAGTACATCACCGCAAGAAAGCAATAAAACCGCGGAGGGGACGGCGTAAGCCGTCCCCTCCGTTCTTTTTTCGGATATATGTATCAAAAGTCCAGTGACGATGTACGCTAATAGCGAGGACTTTCAAGTCCTCGCTATTACAACGATGGTCAGCTCATTTGTGGCAAAATGAAACGACCGAAGTATGAAATTGTACCGTGGAATAAAGGTGATGCTTCAATTAATCAATTTGGGACATTACCCATGATTACATTATACTCATCATACAGGTCATAGAGATTCTGCGTTCTAACGTTATTATCTACCCGCATCTGCAATAGTAGGTTTTCCAGTTTCTCGATCCTCTCGTTGTGCTTCTCACAAAGTTCAATGTTCTCAGGCTCAGCAGCAATATTCTTTCCGCTTAGTCCTCGTACAATTTTCTTGCTCCAATCAACATGATACTCAATGTTTGCAATCAGGCTTTCTTTTGAAGGATTACTTGCATCAACCTTCGGCTCGAGGTTGCTGCTTCTCCCAGATTCTTCTACCTCAAAGTTGTGAGCATAATAAAAAACCGCATCGTCCGATTTAAGGAACTCCTCTCGACTCCGTTCTGAAATGTTAAGCTCCGCTGCCTTGGAGTTGAATTCCCCTCTAGGAATTGTTTCAATTCCACAGTCTTCCCGTTCTTCTTCGCTCATGTTTTCAGGGTTCATTGTTGTTGCAGATTTTCCCTTAGATGAAGCCTGCAAGTTATAGTAAGATGTCCCTGCATCAAGCAACTCATATCCAGGGCCAACCAACCAATAATCTGTAGAAATTCTTGCTGTGCTGTTTGGCTCTACATCAACGATAAACCAGAAAAATTGCCCGACATCTGATTTGTCAGATGTCCAGTCCCAACCTCGGTAAAGACTGGCGGTCGCTGTTGAAGAATCATCTGTAATACTTACAAATGCTGATATCAATCCAAATGTTGACCATAGCGCTTAAAACTCGTTTTGTTTTCATTGCATTTTCCTTTCTCAGGTGGTTTTAGTCAATATCTACAAGTATATCGCAATGTTCAATGCCCCAAATTATATTCCCGTTTTTCTGACTGGCACCACATTCAGCGGCAAATTTAAGCACTCTCATATCCTTTGTGCTATCGCACCAGTAAGATGCATCTATTATAAGTGCGCCATCTCCTCCTCCCGTTGGTTGAAAAGCACGGCTGCGGCCAATTTCAATTGCTGTGCAGAACTCCTCATGGTCACTTTCAGTTGTCCACACTTCTACTGGTAATTCACCTCTGCTTGAATTCTCGTTATGTGGATAATCGTATACTATGTTATCCAAATTGCAACCGCTAGGAAGATAAAATGCAACACCGCCCCAATCTGCTGCGCCAACACTCACAAACAACATAATCTTTATGCCCAATAAATCTTTTTCTTTTTCGTATATCAATATTGTTCCGTTTGCCGCAGTTCCAGAATTCTCTGATGAGATACTGAAAACCTCATTTCCACAAGATTTGATGATTTCGGCGTGTGCATCCAAGTTATCATATCTGCATCCACTCAAAGCAAGGCAACTGAATAAAGATAATAGAATGCAAGCAAACCGCAGCTTTTTCAGGTTCATGTGCCTCCTCCTTTTTACGTCTGCGCTCACCGGCGCGGTACGCCGCTTATCGTTCTTTCGACATTATACCATACTTTCCTCATGGGCATAAGCCCTGTATTCTATTTTTTGCTGCAAAACGGTGACAAACGGCAGCAGATATTACCAGTCTCCGCATCGTATATTCATCCGGCGGTGGGAAAAGCTATGACTGCGATACCCAATCAGAGCTTATCGCTCAACAACCGGAAAGGAGATTTTCAATATGTCCAGCAAGAACAGCAACAAGCTGAACATCCCCGAGGCCAAGGCCGCGATGGATAAGTTTAAGATGGAGGCCGCCAACGAGGTGGGCGTCAACCTGAAAAACGGCTACAACGGCGACCTGACCAGCCGTGAGGCAGGCTCTGTCGACGGTCAGATGGTCAAGAAGATGATCGAGTCCTACGAGAAGAACCTGTAACTTCTCCTGCGGAGGAGCGCCCGGCCTGTCGGCCGGGCGCTCCCTTTTTGCTTATCAGTTACACTTACACCCATTATAACGTTCCATAGCTTTACTTTTCACGTTAATTATCCTACTATGTGGTCACAACAGCAAGGCAACTCAACATACTGAATAAAAATTCATCTTCAAGGAGGAAACTATCATGAAGAACATCAATACCTACATCCTGATCGTCATCGTCTCCCTTGTCATGGTCGTCGCCACCGCTTTCCTGATGACCGCCGCCGACGAGCCCGTCCGCCAGGCCGGTATGTACCTGCCCATCATCTTCGGCGCCGTAGCTACCTGGGCTGCCGCCAAGGCCAGCTTCCTGGAGGTGGACTACGAAAACCGCAAGGCGCAGCGCAGCGCCCGCACCGCCTGACATCAAAACTCCATTCCACTTCCTGAGCTTTTTCTCTCTCAAAGAGGAAGACCCCGCCGAAAGAGCGGGGTTTTCCTTTTCGCACGCTCTGCAAAGCCTTACAGCCGCCCCAGCAGCAGATATGCCCCCGCCAGCAGCAGCAAGGGCTCCGTCTCCCAGCAGTCCCACGCCGCGGGCAGTGGGATGTCCTGCGGCTCGATGAGCGTATCGTCCAGCGCCGTCAGTTGCCGCTGGACACACAGCACCCGCCGCCGTGCCAGACTGGACAGCGTCAGGCTGCTCCTGGGCGACAGGCCGCAGGACACCACCTGACAGGCGCGCAGCGGCTCCCGCCATGCGTCCTGCGGCAGCAGCAGCGTCCGGCACAGCGGCATCCGCCCCTGACCGGACAGACGCCGCGCCCCCTCCCGATCCAGTACCAGCAGTTCCCAGCACCGCTGCCGTACCGCGTCGCCGTCCTTGATTTTTTGCAGCTCCGGCGGCAGCGCCTGCTGCCACGCCGCGCCGCTGCCGCGATAAAAACCGCACGCCGCCATAGGCTTCACCTCCCATGTAGTCTGCCTTGAAGGGAAAAACTTATTCCGGCGATTTTTTGCTGTGCTTTTTCGCCGCGCTGTGGTATACTGGGGATACGATTCTTCAAAGGAGGCCGTCCCATGCAATTCCGCGCCCATCTTCATACCGTGACCCGGCACCGCCGGCTGGTCCGCAGCTACTGCCTGAAGCTGGGCCTCGTATGGCAGGGTCTGACCCACGACCTGTCCAAATTCAGCCCCGTTGAATTCTGGCGGGGCTGCAAATACTATCAGGGCTGGCGCAGCCCCAACGATCAGGAGCGTCTGGAAAACGGGGTCAGTCTGGCGTGGCTCCACCACAAGGGCCGCAACCGTCATCACTTTGAATACTGGATCGACTACTGCCGCCGGGAGGATGGCACCATCTACATAGGCGGCTGCAAAATGCCGAAGAAATATGTGGCGGAGATGTTCTGCGACCGTATCGCCGCCTGCCGCGTCTATCAGGGCGACCAGTACACCGATGCCTCGCCCTACGACTACTACCAGCGCTCCAAGGATCTCAGCCGCACCGATGCCAGCCGCTTTATGCACGCGGACACGGCGGCGCTGCTGGATCGCTGGCTCCTGCTGCTGAAGGAGCAGGGCGAGAATGCCGCTTTCGCCCAGATCCGCGACGAGCTGCGGCGCTGCGGCGATTGACGTACTTCGTTAATAAGAAAACAAGACATTTCCATATGTTTTCCTTGCTTTTCCCCATTATTTGATATATACTATTGCGGTACATTTACATGAGAGGTTATCAACAACATGACCCATCCCTATAAAACACGGGAGGGCGGCGCTACTGTCACAGTCTTTGTTCCCTACGACTGCCAGAATCACTGTCCCTTCTGCATCAACAAAAAAGAATACGCAGACTGCACCGGCTTCAGTCTGGAGAAGATCATCGCCAGCATCCGCACCATGGACGCTGTCACACCCTATTGCGACTTTGTGTTCACCGGCGGCGAGCCGCTGGCCGATCTGGACGCACTCCAGCGGATGCTGGACGCCATTCCCACCACCCATAAGGTGTATATCAACACCACCTTCCCCGCGCAGGAGACCACCAGCTTCGAGGAGATGCTGGCGTTCACGGAGCGGAACAAGGGAAAGATCACCTGCATGAACATCTCCCGCCATCTGGTACACTATGTAGAGGAGAGCCCCGACGAGATCCTGGGGAAGATCGCCTGCCCCACCCGCATCAACTGCGTGCTGTACAAGAACTACCCGGCGGACAAGCTCATCGCCTATGTGGAGCGCTTCCTGCCCTACAACATCCCCATCCAATTCCGCTACGACTACACGGAGACGACGCCGGAGAACCTGTATGAGCAGGACAATGACAAGATCCTGCGGGATCTGAAGCGGCTGTTCACCTACAAGGGGCTGGACGGCTGCCGGATGCGCAACGGCTTCCACTTCGAGTACAAGGGTCTGCACATGACGTACCACAAGACCCTTCCCTACTCCACCATTGTGGAGGAGGGGCCGGACGGCGTGACCTACGATATCCTGTACGACATCCTCATCAAACAGACCGGCGAGATCCACAGTGACTGGACCGGCGTGAAGATGGACGTGGACGCTTACCGCAAGGTGGTGTTTGAGCCCTACGACCTCCGCGTGTTGGAGGGCACCGTGGATTTCTGAGACAGCAAAAAAAGATGACCGCAAAAGCGGTCATCTTTTTTTGCGTTTATTGCAGGTTCAGCTTGAACAGGTTGCTGTCGGCGGCAAAGTTGGTGATCTCGTACAGCACCAGGATATCGTCGGCAGCATCGGCCAGCGGCTGTATCTTCTCCCGGCAGTACCGCAGATCCACCATGGTGATGGTCTCATAGTCCCCGGCGAGGAACGGCACAAAGCAGTTGGCAAAGGAGTCCTTGATCAGCAGCAGGTGCTTTCCGTTCTCCGTGCCGGTGCGCAGCACCGCCTTGGCGTAGTTGCCGCCCAGAAACAGCTCGTACTTGTCCTTCTTCTCCAGCGCCGTCATGTCGTACAGGCTGTCCCGCTCCGTGCCGTCGCAGTCGGCGGAGACGATGGAGATGTCCGGGCAGTAGTCCACCGCGTCATATACGCTGTCCGGCAGCAGCACCTTGGAGTACAGCGTCCCCCGGAAGCTGCCGGTGGCCTGCACCAACGCATAGTCCCGGGCGGCGTGTCCGGTGGCCGCCGCCCAGACATGGTAGGCACTCTGCGCGCCCGCCGTCGTCCAGTGGTGGTCGGTGTGGTAGTAGGGATCCTCCACCCCCGCCAGCGCCGTGCGGGTGTCGGCGAACGTCCCGCCCAGCTTGTCCGTCAGCAGGGAAAAGGCCTTGTCCTCGTCATAGTAGGGGGCGTTTTTCGGCAGGTATTCACCCAACACCCCGGCGGGACTGGGCGCGATCAGCGCCGTGCAGCGTTTGCCGCTGTTGGCGGCGAAGAACTGCTCTACCGCCGTCAGGTTCTTTTCGTAGTTGCTCCAGTTGAAGGTATCGTCGGTGACCTTGGCAAAGTAGCGCCCCTCCGCGCCCAGATAGGTGCCGCTGATATCCTGCCGTCCCTCCGCTCTTTGCAGGGTGGAACGGGCGCCGGTCCAGAGGTCCCGCAGCAGGATCTGGTCACTGGTGTAGTTCTCCACCTCGGTCATGAATCTGCCGGACAGCACGCTGTCCGCCGTCAGCTCAGGCGTGGTCTGGAGATAGCGGTTCTCATTCTCGGAAAAAGTCCGATCCGGCGTAAAGAAGAAGCTGCCCACGGACAGGCCCAGCAGGATCACGCAGATGGCGATCAGCGGCGCCAGCATATTTCGTTTCATCGTGCAGCCTCCTCAGAATCGGAAATACAAAAACGGGTTGTAGCTGTCGCCCACCAGAAAGGCCACGGACACCAGCAGCACCAGCACCATCCAGACGGTGCGCAGCGCGTCGGACGCGGCGGGAGCCATGCCGCCCTCCCACCGGCTCCACAGCCGCTTGGGCAGGGACGTGCAGCCGATGACCGCCAGCACCAGCACCAGCCAGAAGCTGCGCAGCAGGTAGGCGGCGGTGCCGTCGAACAGCGTGCCGGAGAACATATGCCCCAGATACGCCCCCAGCTGCGTGAAGTCGGTGATGGCGAACAGCACCCAGCCCATGATAAAGCACAAGCAGGTATAGATATGCCCCACCACGGCGGGTACACGATCCAGCCATTGCAGCAGGAACGTCTTTTCCAGCAGCAGCAGTACGGCGTAGTACACGCCCCACAGCACAAAGTTCCAGCTGGCGCCGTGCCACAGTCCGGTGAGGAACCAGACGATGGCGATGTTCAGCAGCTGGCGGCCCAACCCCTTGCGGTTGCCGCCCAGCGGGATATACACATACTCCCGGAACCATGTGGACAGGCTGATGTGCCAGCGCCGCCAGAACTCCGTGACGGTGCGGGACTCGTAGGGATAGTTGAAGTTCTCCAGAAACCGGAAGCCGAACAGCCGTCCAAGGCCGATGGCCATGTCGGAGTAGCCGGAGAAGTCAAAGTAGATCTGGAAGGTGAAGGCCAGCGCGCCCAGCCATGCCGTGACCACGGAGGGCGCGGACATGGCAGCGATCTCCTCCCACACGGCGCCCATCTGGTTGGCCAGCAGCACCTTCTTGCCGAGACCGATGACGAACCGCTGCATACCGGCGCTGGCGTCCGCCAGTGACTCCCGGCTCCGGTTCTCCAGATCCGCCGCCACCGTCTTGTACTGAACGATGGGCCCGGCGATGAGCTGGGGGAACAGCGTCACATAGGCGCTGAAGTCAATGATATTCCGCTGGGGCGGTACCACGCCCCGGTACACGTCGATGGTGTAGCTCATGGTCTGGAAGGTGTAGAACGAGATGCCGATGGGCAGCAGCAGTCCCAGCGCGGGAACAGCCGTCCCCAGCAGGCCGTTGAGGTTGGTGATGGCGAAATCCGTATACTTGAAGAATCCCAGAATGCTCAGGTTTCCCACCACGGATACCACCAGCACCGCCTTGGCGCCCTTGGGCTTCCCCGCGGTGCGGAAATGTCCGATGGCCAGACCGTTGCAGTAGTCGAATACGGTGGAGAACAGCATGATGAGGATATATTTCGGCTCGCCCCAGCCGTAGAACAGCAGGCTGAACACAAGGAGCAGCGCATTGCGCAGCTTCTTGGGGCAGATAAAGTAGAGGATCCCCACCAGCGGCAGAAACGCCAGCAGGAATGTGGTGCTGCTGAAAACCATGGATCGGCTCCTTTGCTTGAATCGTTATATATGCGATGACCGGAAAATGGGGCAGGCGAGCCTGCCCCATTCTGTTGGTATGCGGTTACTTGACGCCTGCCAGCTTGCCCACCTGATAGCTGCCGCGGATGGCGGACAGGTTGTTGGCGAAGATCACATCCGTGACGCCGTTGGCCTTGGCGAGGGCGGAGACGCTGCCGCTGTAATAGCGGTAGTCGATGACGTAGACCGTCTGGTAGTGATCCACCAAAAACGGCACGAAGGCATTGCCGAAGGACTCCTTCACCACGATGCACTTGGACCCGTCGGACAGGTCGGGGTTCTCGATGACGGTGTAGGGGTTGTCGCCCATGATGAACGTGCCGTACTTCAGTCCGGCAGCTGCGTCGGACTCATCGTAGATCACCTTGCCGGGCGTCAGGCTGTCTGCCGTCTTGCCGTACTGCATCCGCGCCTCGGTGCTGATGGGGTGGTACGCCGTCACCGTATCAGGGTGGTTCTTCATGGCGTCGGGCTTTCCGCCGTCGTTGTAGAACGAGCCGAGGAAGCCGTCGTACTGGCTGACCTCATACTCCGACAGGCTGTGGGGCGTAATGCCCTTGGCGGCGCAGAACTGCACATAGGCGTAGTACGCGCCCAGTCCCGTCCAGTGGTGGTCGGTGCGGAAGTAGATATACTCGCCGCGATGGGCCATCAGCGTATCGTGGAGAGGTACCGTCTTTACATTGTTCCCCATGGCGGCCAGAATATCCTTCTCCGCCTGAGCCTGATCGCTGCCGGGGATGTCGCTGTACAGCGCGTCCGGCAGTGTGATGCCGCTGGACAGCGGCACAGCCATGGCGTACACGGTGCTGACACCGGCGAGCTGGTCAGCCACGGATGTCACGATATCCGCATAGTTCTTGGCCAGACTGTCCACGTAGTTGTACATCTCGAAGCCGGTATCGCCCACCATATACACGCCGCCGGACTGGTAGGGCGTGGCGTCGGTGGTGATGGTGTCCAGCGTCTTATTGCCGGTGGGCTGCTGGGTGTCGTCCGGCTGCTGGGTGTCGTCCGGCTGCTGACCGTCCTCCCCGCCCTGCCCGTCCGTGCCGTCGTCGGGCTGCTGCCCGTCGTCCGGCTGCGTTATGACCGGGTCATCCGGCGCAGGCGCCGGCTTATCTTTTTTGAATACGTCCGTAAAAATAGCCAGCGCGCCCAGCACCAGCGCCGCCAGCACGATCACCAGCAGCAGGGCGGGCAGCGGACTGCGGCGGCGGCGATAGCGGCGGCCGCCATATGCCCGGCGCGGGCTCACTTTACATACTCCTTGATGATGCCGCGGGCGGTGTCGGCGTCAGAGGTGACGCACAGCACCACGCAGGTGCCGTAGGTCTCAAAGATCGCGCCGTTGATGCGCTCCACCTCGGCGGGCAGATAGCGCTCCATCTCCGTCTTCTGGCTGTCCAGAAACTCCTGCATGGACGTGCGGAGGGCGGAGGCGGCCGCCGCGTCGTAGCACTCGATGACAAAGACCTCCTCGGCAGTGGAGCCGGCGGACATATACGCCGCTGCGTCGCACTTTTCCGGAAGCTGGAAATAGTAGCCCAGCTCCTCCTTGGAGACGGCGGACAGCTCGGACTCAAAGGCGGTCTTCTCCACCAGCGCCTTGGCAAGGCTCTGTGCGTCCACGGTGGTCGTTTTCCCGCCGCAGGCGGTCAGTGCCAAAACAGTCATCACAGCAAGCAGCAGCGAAATGATACGTTTCATATGGATCTCCTCAATCTATTTATGTAGTGCGGGGAAAGGCGAACTTTCCCGGAAAAATATTATAGTACAATCTGTGCAAAAGTAAAAGAGTCAATTTGTAACAAAGCAGTTAATTTTCCGGAAAGGACGCGTCCTCTGTCTCTTATGACGGTGCGGACGGGCAAATCGTTCCGCAAAAGGCTCTCCCTCTTTACAAACAGGCATTTTTTGATATAATAGTAAGGCTAAGGAATTTTTCAAGCGGAGGAAACGATATATGGCAGTCATCGAATACGACGAGTATAAGCAGAAGCTGCTGGCGCTGGAGCCCACGCTGGGTGAGCTGGAAAAGGCGTTGGGCATTCCCAAGGCGCGGGAGGAGCTGGCCGAGCTCCAGAAGGAGACGGAGCAGGAGGGCTTCTGGAACGATCTGGAGCGCAGCCAGCAGG
>ERZ857840.3966-NODE-3966-length-11878-cov-3.105726_pt1 | contig 11878 bp, 11 predicted proteins | sample MGYA00519760_ERZ857840 | MGnify/ENA primary metagenome ERZ857840 (study PRJEB31778, sample SAMEA3449371) | human gut metagenome | biome: human gut; feature: human-associated habitat; material: faeces | place: United Kingdom | collected 2010/2012 ... | reverse complement strand
ACCGTACTGTTCGCCTGTGGTTATGAGGTGGCTGGCATAGCCAGCATGTCCATTCCTTTCTTTAGATTATTTTCTGCTGCATTTTTATCCCTATCGTGTGATGTATTACACTTCGGGCAGACCCAATGCCGCACATTGAGGCTTTTAACCTCTTTGTTTTGGTATCCGCAGCAGGAACAGGTCTGGCTGCTTGGATAGAATGTTGGTACTTTGACAACTACTCTTCCTGCCCAACTGGATTTATAATCAAGTTGTCGAAAAAATTCTCCCCAAGAAGCGTCAGAAATACTTTTAGCAAGGTTACGATTACGAACCATACCCTTTACATTGAGGTCTTCTACACAGATGATTTGGTTTTCTTTCACCAGTGTGGACGACAACTTATGTAGGGTATCTTTTCGTTTGTTGTTTATTTTTTCGTGGCAGCGAGCCACCTTGATGCGCTGCTTTTCCCAGTTGGCAGAGCCTTTCTTCTTGCGTGACAGTTTTTTCTGCTCACGCTTTAGTTTAGCTTCCGCTTTCTGTAGATACTTATGGTTTGGATGTTCGTTTCCATTGCTGTCAACAGCAAAAGATTTGATGCCAACATCCAAGCCGATAGCGGCATTCTTAACAGGAAGCGGTGCTACTTCTACTTCGCAAAGAATGCTTACATAGTATTTTCCGCTTGCTGAACGACGGATTGTTGCCTTGCAAATACGACCTTCAATGTTGCGGCTTTTGCGATAGCGCACCTTTCCAAGTGTAGGAAGCTGAATGTACTTATCGTCAACTTTAATGCTTTTTGCTTTAGTAGTTGTATAACTTTCTTCTCCTCTTTTTCGTTTGAATTGAGGGAATCCTTTACCGTCTTTGAAAAAGCCTTTATAGGCATTATCTAACTGACGACAGCTATATTTGAGTGCTTGGCTATCCGCTTCAGCAAGCCAAGGAAGATAGGTCTTCATCTGAGGAAGTAGATTTTGCGTATCAATATAGCTCATGCTTTCGCCGCGCCGCCTATAGGCTTTTATTCGCCTATCTAATATAGAGTTATATATAAAGCGGCAGCAGCCGAGCGTTTTATTGATTTTTACTTCCTGCTCTTCTGTAGGCTCTAGCCGAAATTTATAGCCTTTATGTACTTTCAAGGTGATTCACCTCCTTTATGGATTTTTGTACTTGTGAATTGGTCAAACCACCGGAAAAAGTTGAATAGCCTGTTTTTCTCCTCCCACAATTCTTTCTAACATAATTATATCATATTTTACAGATGGACGGGCCAAAATCGCAACTTTGTTCATGAATACTTAACCTTTATGCACGAGATTTATTGTTGCCTTAATATATAAAACTAGAGCCCCGTCATCTTGGATGGGGCTCTTGAGTTGTAGCTGGAGGTGTATCTCATTTTGTGCCAGGGGTATTGTATGGTAGTTTTCGAAAATGAGTGCAAAAAAACAAACACCAGAAGTCAAACTCAAAAATATCTTAGTCTTGGCAAGTTTACCCTTGCGCTGCTGTGCGAACTTCGTACAATAAGAATTGTACAAGAGAAACGGCAAGAGACATTTGTAGTGATTGTAGTTGGTCGCCACGAATCGATGCCGTGTCTGCTTGCGCATAATTACCTCTTTTCGAAGCCCACAGGTCATTCTCTCACCTGTGGGTTTTGTTTATTGCGGAATCGTGCGAATTGCAGACAATTAAAGACAGAGCGATTGTGAGATGGGGCGATACCGATGCAGTAGGGATGAGAATCTTAGCAGCTAAAAAACTGAATATGGAGAAACAAAAATTATGGTATACGTGATTGGAATTGTAGCAGCCCTGATTATTCTCTTTGGATTTCTCTGCTACAAGAAAGCTCCGCCCACGGAGGCTATCGTTGTGACCGGCTTTGGTCTGTCTAAGCCTAAAGTGGTTTGCGGAAAGGGTACATTTGTTCTGCCCGTTCTCCAACGGGCTGACCGACTGAATATGCGCCTTTTGAAAATCGATGTCAAGACTCCTGAAACAGGTGTTAAGACGAAGAACGGCGTAAGTCTCTGGATTGACTCTGTTGTCACGATTCAAGTCTACAGCGAAAACTCTACCGTTCTGGATGAAGAAGTGAAGGCATCCGGTCTGAAAGACGCCAAGGCGTACATCATGTCCCGACAACAGGCAGCCATCTCGAACTTTCTGGGCATGAACGAGCAGGGCATCAATGAGAAAGTTAATGACGTTCTGCAGGGCAATTTGCGTGAGATTGTCTCTGACATGACCGTTGACCAAATTCTGACGAACCGCAAGCAGATGGCTGTGAGCGTTATCGAGAATGCTCGCCCCGACCTTGCTAAGTCTGAGCAGTTGTTCGGCATCGAGATGTACCGGAAAGTCTACGCTTTGGCTTGTGCAAACATGATGATTCACAAGGACGGCAAGACTAACCTTGTACAGATGGATGCTACCTCGGCTGAGGCGACAGAGTGGATTCGGAAACAGAAAATCACGAAGACCCTGATGAACCCGCCTTACGAAAGACGATACGGTTGTGCAACAATCGTTGCCAATGTGTTGGATAGCGTTCCTGCAGGTACGAAATGCGCTTTCATTCTTCCAGACAAGAAAATGGAGAAGGAATCCAAGCTGAAAGCCCTGCTGGAACGGCATACTCTGACCACCATCATCAAGCTGCCTGAGAACCTTTTCTTCGGTCTGGGCGTTACTACTTCCATCTTCATCTTCGAGACTGGCAAGCCTCAGAATGGGCGCAACATCAAGGGCTACTATGTGGCTGATGACGGTCTGGAGACAGTCAAGAACAAGGGCCGGCAGGATGTACACGACAAGTGGCCTGCGCTGGAAGATTACTGGGTCAAGGCGATTCAGGATGACAACGATGACCGCTACAACACCCGCCAGCTTATCAATCCGGCTGAACACCTGTCCTATCAGATGCCGGAGAAGCCCTTTGAGTTGTACGAGGAAGATTTCATTAAGACCGTAATGGACTACGAGATGTACAAGCGTGGCATTAACGCCAAGGAGTTCGGGGACAAACTGCTGCAGAAGGTGCTCTACGGTTCGACTGTGACCGGCACGGAGGAAGGCACGAACATTCTTGTGGAGAAAGGAAAGAACAATAATGGGGAAGATTGATACTTCCGAATGGGAGGAATTCCGAATCAAAGATTTATTTGAGACCCAAAAGAAAGGAAATAAGCTTCAAGTACCGACAGGCGCGAGTGTACCCGTACAGGATTTACTTGAAGATGGGGCGACTCCTAGAATTACGGTAACAGGTTCAAATAACGGCATTTTTGGCTTTTATGATTATTGTGGAAAAAACATCGCTGATTATCGGGTGTTCAACAATTTTGTGAGCGTTTCTTTTTTGGGAACCGTATTCTATCAAGAAGGTGATGCGACATTAGATATGAAAGTGCATTGCTTAAAACCGAAAGGAATTACTCTGAACAAATATACAGGGCGATTTCTTGTGGGAGCCATTAGAGCATCTTTGCGTGAAAGTACATATTCTGACCAGATTTCCAGTTCGATTTTGCCCGAAATGAGTATCAAACTCCCCGCCACCCATGACAGTGCCCCCGATTGGGCTTATATGGAATCCTACATGGCAAACCTTGAAACCAAAGTCGCCGAGTTGCTGACCCTGCTACAGGCTGCGAAGGATGCGGAGAAGAAAAAGGTGGATACGAGGGAGTGGGGAGAGTTCCGGGTGGGGGAGTTGTTTGATATCAAGCGCCCTGCAGCGAGAAGCGAAAAGAAATATTGCGAGGGCGAAATCAATTATGTATCGTCAGGAGCATTTAACAATGGCGTTGCTAACAAATTGATGCCATTGCCTAATGAATTACTTGACCGGGGTGGATGTATAACGGTTAGTCCATTGGACGGTTCGTCTTTTTATCAAGAAGAGGATTTCCTCGGGAGAGGTGGCTCAGGAGCATCAATTTCAATTTTGTATAACAGCCACTTAAACAGAAATAACGCTCTTTTCATCTGTTCAGTTATTCGTAGTTCTGCAAACGGATTTGGCTATACAGATTTGTTAAATGGCGAGAATCTAAAATCTCTCACAATTAAGCTTCCCATGGACAAGACCGGTCAGCCTGATTGGGGGTATATGGAGGAGTATATGAGGAAGGTAGAAGAACGGGTGAAGGCGACGATGGGGAAATTGGAGAAGAAATGTTATGTTTCTTGATAAGGAAGAGGATATTATTGGATATCTTACATGCGAATTAAAAAAAGCGACGCCCTTGTTGTACAACGGAAATTCCTTTAACAAAAAAGTGCTTCGTTGGATAAAGAATATTGAAGTATTCAAAAACAACAGTGGGCATGATGCCTTACCACCCGACTTTTACTCAGATGAATTTAGCTGTATGTTCGATGCTATGCGCATAAATGACTCGGAAAAGAAAAAAAACTATAACCCTGTGAAAATTCGAGAGCGCGTTATCGAAAAAGAATTGAAGGATGCGGGGGTCCTCCAGCCTCACATGAAACTGATAGTAAATTCTGAAAGCGATGACCTCCAAGAACACACATACGAACAATATAAAAATAACTGTGGAAGAGTATTAAAACAACATATAACAAAAATTGATATATGGAAAAAAGAGCATCCAACAATTCAATATAAGGGCTTACTTGTGTGTGATGAAACCGAGTGTTATTTCGAAGGTAAAGCCGTGTACATGGGAGACAGGTCATTTACTTTTTGGGGAAGCAAAAGCACTTTAGAATTGCATAAACCATGGATGGATTCTAACTTTGTAGAGAAAGTGTATGATTCGAAATTGGATTTCGTTATATGGTTTTCCCCATACAAGCCACACAGTATTTTACTTCAAAAATATAAAATGACTTATCCAAGTGTTGTGATTCTTGATACAAGATACAAGAGAACGGACTTTGAAAGATACGATACTGAATACTTGTCATCGATGTGATACAAGTGTTTTAGCCACAGCTTATTCTTGCAATATATTCCATATAAAACGTAAGGGTGTGGTACAAAGAAATGTACTGGATTTTTTAGAAACCTCGACACATATCAAGAGTTTGTACATGAAGAAATTATTACAACTAATGGAGGATTACATTATGAACAATCAACCCGCAACACTTTTAACGTTTAAAAGGAAGTTTTCAAAAACTACAATCAGTGCAAAAGAGTTCTGGCGATTTGTTTCAATACCGGAACTGCTCTGGCCGAAGTGGATAAGACTGCGACAACGGCGCTTGTTGCCGATGTGACTTCCGGGTATACGATTACGGTGCCGGAAACTGTTGCATTGTCGAAGAGTACGGACGGGTCCGGTACTTATACGGGTACAATCCCGGTAAATCTCAAAGGCAGCGTTGGCAGTAACGAAAAAGTGACGGTGACTACCACAGTGACCGATATGACCGATGCGTCTGGGACTAAGGCTCCCGTGACATTCACGGCAAAACCGAAAACGGTCTGGTCATACTCCGACTTGCTGAATGGCGGAACTACAAGCAATTATGTGGTTTCCGCGACACTGACAGCAGGCAGCTGGAAGGGTACAGCTACATTTTCCTGCACGATGTCATAATGCCAAATTTGAAAGGATGTGAAAATCTGTGAACATCAAAAAAGCGGCTGCGAGTTTTCTGTTTATGATTTTTGCCATGGTATGTAATGTGTCCATGGCATTTGCAAGCTGGGGTGGCATGGGCTACAAAAACTGCGTGCTGTGCGGCGCATTGGTAACGCCTATGCCTACATATGGTGGCACACAGAAGTACACTGAATTCTACAACTGTGAAGAAGTTGAGGGCCTAACATCGAGCACAACTCAACGATATGCCCTGAAAAATATGTACGTTGTCAGCAACGCAGATGGCGTTATCTGCACAAATTGCGTTGAACGTATTATCAGCGAACACAAAGGCGGCACGGGCGGTGAAGTTGATGAATCAGTGTACATCATTACCGTTCCCGAATCAGTGACACTAAGCAATGAAAACGGTGGCACTGGAGATTATGCTAACACCGTTTCTATCAAGGCAACGGGCAAACTGCTGACAAACCAGAAAGTATTTTTTAATACCTCTGCTCCGACCATGCACCGCGACGGCAGCACCGATGTTGTCTGCACCGCCACTGCTACCACTGCAACAGAATGGGACGCAACTGCTGTAAAAGGGAAAACTGCACAAACCGATTATTCCGTGACTGCGCACCTCACTCCAGGCGAGTGGACCGGCAATATGGTGTTTTACGCTTCGGTAGGAGATACCTATACAGTTGAGGTAGGAGACAATTCTGTATTGCTTTCTCCCTCTTATGAGGATAAAACTCATATTATATTTGAATCCGATAACCCCTCCGTGGCTTCCATTAGTTCGGACGGCCATATTATCGCTTCGGCAATCGGAACTGCGAACATCACGAAGACCGCATATGACAGTACCGGGACTCGCGTCATCTATTCGTCCAAATACACCATCAATGTCACGGCGCAGATGCCGTTGATGGATGTGAGCCGTCTTGCTTCTGTATTGACGACTCTTTCCTCTCAGGGAAAAAACATCACCGTTATTTCGTTCGGCAATTATACAGTTCCGGGCAATGCAACGACCTATGACGTATCCGGCCAGGGTGACAAATCGATTGTCGCGTATGTTCCGACCACGATGTATGGCGGCTGGTGGTGGGGCGTTCAGAATGGCACAGAGCTTCGAGTGACAGATACGAACCGTGATATGGTGGCGTTCGCTTCCGGTAACAGCATTTGCTTCAAAAGCGGTGCGTCTGACACTTCTACGGTTTTTGACAATATCAAGACCATTAACTTTGATGCAGTTGACACGACTCGCGTGACATCCGCTGCTTACGCATTCTATAACATGAAGTCACTGACTACAATTACTGGACTCAGCCGTTGGGATACCAGTAAAATCACGACGATGAACAGCATGTTCAAGGGATGCACAGGACTTAAAAGCCTTGATTTCAGCAGCTTTAACACCAAAAATGTCACGGATTTCTCCAGCATGATGTATGGATGCACGGGTCTTTCGAAAATCACGGTCGCGGATACTTTTGCGACAGCTTATCTCCCGACTCCGGGCTTTTCCAAGGGCTTTACCTACGTGAGCAGCAAGATGGGTCTTACCATTGCCGGAAACCCTTCCAGCGCTTTGAGCAGCTATAATTTCACTTCCGATAACCGTACCGTGACATACGATACTTCTACCGCATCTGATGATGAGTCCGATAATGAATTTCCGAACGAGGATTCCGACAGCACCGTGGCACCTGCGCCGACAGCTTCGATGAACGTTTCAAACCTGGCGCAGGCAATGACGCAGCTCAAGGAATCCGGGACTGAAATCAAGGCGATTTCCTTTGGCGACTATCAGGTCCCGGAATCGGCCAAAGTATTTGACGTCTCTGGAATCGGCTCCAGCGCAATTCTGGCTTTTGTAAAAGAAGGCGAGAACCGCCTCTACGTCACGAATTCGGCTGGCGGAACACTTGTCTTTGGTGAGGGAAACAGCATTTCTTTTGATGAAAATGAGGCATTTGCCGACATTGAAAACATCGAGTATCAGAACGTTGATACTTCGCAGGTGACTTCTGCGGCATCTGCTTTTTCCGGAATGAAGAAGCTCACCAGCATTGGTGGATTAGAGAACTGGAACACGTCGAACATCACTACGATGAACAGGATGTGTTATCAGTGTGAGGCTTTGCAGTCTATTGCCGGGATGGAGAAGTGGGATACCTCGAAAGTAACTGATATGAGTGAAGCTTTTGCCGGTTGTCTTTCTCTCTCGGATGCTTCGCCGACAGATGGCTGGGATACCAGCAGCGTGACGAACAAAGAGAACATGTTTGCTGGCGCACTGTGCGAAAAAGCACCGGAGATAGCCAATGATACAGAGAACACTGATACTGGTGCGGATTCGTCTGAGGGAAATTCCGAGCAAGCTGAAAGCAAAGCAAAAACCAAAGAGGATGAAGCCGAAACTAAAACTCCGGATTCAGAAAACACACAACCTGATACATCTACGGCAGCATAAGGAGGGGATGAACATGAAGGCTATCAAGCGCTTTGCTATGCTTTTGGCAGTGCTGTCTCCTTTTCTTTTGAATGTGTCGTTCGGATTTGCCGATACCGCTACACGGACATGTTCGGTCTGTGGGCAGAAATTCACTGTGACAACCCCGGCCGCTGATGGTGCCAAAACATTCGAGGCGTACAATAAGGTAAACTCGATTAAAGGCGTTGAGTCGGATAAGAGCGCTACTTATACCGCAATTACGGATGCAAATGTCTATGCAACGACCATTAACGGAAAGCCTCTGTGCTCGAATTGTCTGAGTACGATGGGCGCTGCTACTTCTACCGGTAAAGGATTGCCGAAAACGGCTTCCACTCAGCTGCTTGCGAGCGCAACGGCGGTCTATACGATTACGGTTCCCGAAACTGTTAAGCTGACAGGTGTTGACAGTGGCCCTGGCTCATATACGGCTGACATCACCATGACTTTGAAAGGTGATGTTGAGGAGAATGCGGTGATTGTGGTATCTGTGGACGGTGGAACCATGACCAACACTGTGGGCAAAACCGCTGCTGTCACAGTATCCAATCAGACCAAAAGTAAATGGTCCCGAGCAGATTTGCTGAACGATGGAACGAGTGCAACTTGCAAAGTCTCTGCGGAGCTTGACCCCGGACACTGGACCGGCACAGCAACGTTCAGCTGTGAGAAAACGTATAAATAATTTTTTGGGAAAGGAGGAGAATGTATGCGCTTGAAATCTATTATAGCAAGTGCATTTACCGCGCTGATGGTTGCCTGCCCTGTATTGGCGTTCTCTGAATCTGCTGATTTCGACGACTCTGTGCCCGATACAGATGAGACGATGACGATAGATACGCCTGCCTCGAATGCTGATTCTAACGATGTTGCCTGGCTAAGTGCTTCCAAAGATACAGCAACACAGGTCACAGCAGAAGTGGACAGCTTTTATACATTGACCGTTCCGGAAGAAATCACGCTGAGCGGTACTGATGGCACAGGAATCAAGACAGGCACGATTTCGGTGACTTTAACTGGCGACATCCCTCTCAAGGGAACTGTTCAAGTCAAAACCACTGCTACGCCTCTGCAGGCGAAAGGCTCTGTAGATGTGCCTATGACCATCGCAACACCAAAGGTTGAGTCAACAACCCCGCCTAAACCGGTTCGCCGGTTATAGACGGGGCTTGCGGGGCAACCCGTAAGCCCGGTTGATTAGCCTCGGTGAACGGCAACTTCGGTTGCCGCGAACTCCGTTATGCATTTGATGAGCAATCATCTTCATAATATAGGCACCCCGATATGCTCCACAAGTGTCGGGCTCTGCGGGCAGTGTATGTATCAATGGCGTAAGCCGTTGATATGTATTACGTTAAAAATCTCTAAGGGTAGGAGATGTGCGGCTGCCATGCCGAAAGGCTAAAACAGTGCATAACATTGGCGAAGTGGACCACAGGGCGCAAGCCCTGACTTATAGTTTCATTACTATTTAACGAAAGGAGTACCTTGCATGAGCACTTGCGTTTGTGTTCTCAGCAACAGTGGTGAACGCTTAATGCCTACCATCCGTCTTGGCAAGGTACGCCGACTCTTGAAAGACGGAAAAGCAAAAATCATTAAGCACCATCCATTTACTATCCAGTTACTGTATGACAGCAAAGCAAACACACAACCCATCGAAATCTGTGAGGATGTTGGCTACAACTACATCGGCATCAGTGTGAAAAGTCAATCTCACGAGTATGTATCTGCTCAATATGATACATTACAGGACGAGAAAGCCTGCCACGACAGTTGTCGTAAGTTGCGCCGCACCCGCAGAAATAGACTGCGCTACCGTAAACCGCGCTTCGATAACCGCAAGCGCGGCGAAGGTTGGCTTGCACCTTCTCTGGAACATAAGAAGCAGCTGAATATCCGTCTTATCGAACGGTATGTATCTGTAATCCCGATTACTCATGCAACGGTAGAAGTTGGTTCTTTCGATACGATGCTTGTAAAAGCAATCGAGGAAGGCAAGGCCACACCAGAAAGCGCAGATTATCAAAAAGGTCCTCGCTACAATTTGGCAACCTTGCGGGAAGCGGTATTTTACCGCGATAACTATATCTGTAAAGTTTGTGGGCGTAAAGCTACCGAAGGTGCGATTTTACATATGCATCATATGTTCTACTGGAAAGGTCGTCACGGCAACAGCCTCAGCGAGCTTATAACAGTATGCGAAAAGTGCCATACGCCTGCCAATCACCAAAAAAGCGGTAAACTTTATGGCTTCGGAGAAAATGTAAAGTTTGCCGACCTTTCCGGTGCGGCTTTTATGAACACCGTTAGGTGGCAAATTGTCAATGAACTCTATGCTGCTTTTGGAAAAGATTTTGTCACCGTCACTTATGGCGCAATGACAAAAGAAAAGCGGATTGCTCTTCATCTTGAAAAGAGTCATAACAACGATGCGTATGCAATGGGCAGCTTTCATCCAGTTAACCGCTGCGCGTTTGAACATTATGAAAAGGTGAAACGCAATAACCGCATTCTCGAAAAGTTTTATGACTCGCAGTACATTGACACTCGCACTGGTGAATTGACTAACGGCAAAAGCTTATTCAACGGTAGAATCAGCCGCAGCCATAAAAAGGATTCCGAGAACCTGCACAAGTACCGTGGAAAGAGAATTTGTAAAGGGCACCGCGCTCTACGCCGAAAAAAGTTGGCCCTCAATCCCGGAGATTTAGTTTCTCTCAACGGAGAAATTCTTGTTGTCCATAGCACTCATGCCGGAAAGAATGGTTATGTAGGCGTAGAATTCAAAGCTCCATCAAAAAGCGGCAAAAAGTCTGCCAGTCTCAAAAAACTAAAAATTGTTAAAACATCAAACTCCATGCGCTCTGCGTGGACTAAAGTATCTTAAAAACGTTTGTACTTACCAAGTATACCTCAAATATACTCTTGGCCAGCGCATTCCTCACCGCCTAAGTCGCAGGTGACTATAGACGGTATAACATGCTCCCATATCTCAATGGTAGAGAAGCGGCCTTATAGCCCGCCTAGCACCAGATTAGTGCGTAATCCCTGTTCAAGTCAGGGTGGGGGTACCAGCCTTACGGACTTGCCGTAAGGGATTGAAACCGTTTTTTGATGGTTTATCGGTGATAACATAAAAACCACCGTTTCGGTATGGCAGCACCGATCAATGGCCAAACCTGCCACCCAATCATCCCGCTGGTAAAACCGTGCTCTAGCACCGCACTCCGGTCATATCCGAGCGCTTATCCAAGTCGGCTGGGTTCTGTGATAGACAATCACTTCAACTGCGGTGGGATGATTTTTTTTCTTTGGTGTCTCGCCTTTCACGGCGTTTCATATTCCCGGCAAAGTCCCTGGTACCTACAGGCACCGCCTTCACGGCCTGCCCCGCATACCGCTTCCCGGTCATACCCGGAAGATTGAATTCCCTAAGATGATGTCATCATACAAGTTCTCGCTATGCCGGCTCGAACTTGTCGTTTGCCGGGATTTTATTTTTGATTCTATTCAGGGGGAATTTATCTTGTTATATACAAAACAGGAAATTCAATCTTTCTCTGATGAATTTATTTATTCTCGTATGAAAGAACTATTATCCTCTCCTCTTTGTCGTGACATTCCTGAATCTGAACAAGTGGACTGTTTGTTTTGTCTTGAACGTTATGACTGTGCAAATTCTATCCCGCCAGAATTTTTTCAGCTTAATGAACGTTTGAAAAGCACTCTCATCGAACTGGAAGATATTTCGGACGCAATAGATGCCTCGCTTGACAATACCGATGTAACCGAAAGCGATATAGAC
>ERZ857840.3958-NODE-3958-length-11911-cov-6.246711_pt1 | contig 11911 bp, 10 predicted proteins | sample MGYA00519760_ERZ857840 | MGnify/ENA primary metagenome ERZ857840 (study PRJEB31778, sample SAMEA3449371) | human gut metagenome | biome: human gut; feature: human-associated habitat; material: faeces | place: United Kingdom | collected 2010/2012 ... | reverse complement strand
CCTGCTGCTGGATATCAGCCCGCGCATTCTGGAAAAGGTGCTGTACTTTGCAAGCTATATCGTCACCGATCCCGGCGACTGCCCGCTGGCCAAGAATCAGATCCTCTCCGAGAAGGAATACCGCGACATGCGCGAGAAGTATGAGGACGATTTCAAGGCCGGTATGGGCGCAGAGGCCATCAAGGAGCTTCTGAGCCAGATCAATCTGGACGAGCTTTCCGAGCAGCTCCGCAGTGAGCTCAAGGATGCCTCCGGCCAGAAGAAGCTGCGCATCATCAAGCGCCTCGAGGTCGTCGAGTCCTTCCGTATGTCCGGAAATGACCCCACGTGGATGGTCATGGACGTGCTGCCGGTCATTCCGCCGGAGCTTCGCCCGATGGTCCAGCTCGACGGCGGCCGCTTTGCGACCTCCGACCTGAACGACCTGTACCGCCGCGTTATCAACAGAAATAACCGCCTGAAGCGCCTCATTCAGCTCTCCGCGCCGGATATCATTATCCGCAACGAGAAGCGTATGCTTCAGGAAGCGGTGGACGCCCTGATCGACAACGGCCGCCGCGGCCGTGCCGTCACCGGCGCCAATAACCGTGCGCTCAAGTCCCTTTCCGACATGCTCAAGGGCAAGCAGGGACGCTTCCGTCAGAACCTGCTCGGCAAGCGCGTTGACTATTCCGGCCGTTCCGTTATCGTCGTCGGTCCGGAGCTGAAGCTGTATCAGTGCGGCGTGCCGAAGGAAATGGCCATCGAACTGTTCCGCCCGTTCGTCATGAAGAAGCTTGTCGAGGACGGCCTTGCCAACAACATCAAGTCTGCCAAGAAGATGATCGATAAAGGCAAGGACGAGGTCTGGGACGCACTCGAGGATATCATCAAGGATCGCCCGGTCATGCTCAACCGCGCGCCGACGCTGCACCGCCTCGGCATTCAGGCCTTCGAGCCGGTTCTGGTTGAGGGCCGCGCGCTGAAGCTGCATCCGCTGTGCTGCACCGCGTTCAATGCGGACTTCGACGGCGACCAGATGGCAATTCACGTTCCGCTGTCCGCAGAAGCGCAGGCAGAGGCCCGTATCCTCATGCTCTCGGCCAACAACCTCCTGCGTCCGCAGGACGGCAAACCGGTCACGGTTCCGACGCAGGATATGATCCTCGGTACCTATTACCTGACGTACCAGCGCTATGACGTCGATGCGTTTGATACCATCCATGAGATTTTCCCGCTGCTCGAGTGCGGCAAGCTGCCGTATGAGAAGCCCATCTGGGTCAAGAATATCTGGGACGATCCCGAATCTGAGAACTATCAGTACTATCTGCGCACCCGCGGCGCGCTGCTCGACAATGAGACAGATCGCCCGGAGACGATTCCCGGTTCCTATCAGACGCTTTCGCAGGCGGTTGCCGCACTGAATGCAGGTGAAATCCAGCCGGACGAGGTCGTCTATGTCTGGAACATCTGGGATTCCGAGGCCGATATCAAGGAAGAGAACCATATCTATATCCGCACCGTCGGCGCGTATGCCCAGCAGGCGCACGAGGCGGGCGATGCCCGTCCGAAGGAATACTTCAAGTATTATCATGATGAGGACGAGGCCATGATGGCTTATGCCGATGGCATGATCGCCATGCACGACCCGATCAAGGTCTGGAAGGAACTTGAGATCGACGGCAAGAAGGAACACCGCATCATCGATGCAACCGTGGGCCGCCTCATCATCAACGATGCGATCCCGCAGAACCTCGGCTTTAAAAAGCGCGAGTCGGTCGATGATCTGTTCCCGCTGGAGATCGACTTCGTCGTCGGTAAGAAGCAGCTTGGCAAGATCATTGATAAGTGTATCCGTATCAACGGTTTCACGCAGTCTACCGAAATGCTCGACAAGGTCAAGGCCCTCGGTTATAAATATTCTACCAGAGCCTCCATCACCGTTTCCATCGCGGATATGGAGATCCCGGAGAAGAAGTATGAACTCATTCGTGAGGCCGAGAAGGAGGTCGTCAAGATCGACCGCCAGTACAAGCGCGGCTTCATCACCAACGACGAACGCTACCGTCTGACTGTCCAGCAGTGGGAGAAGTCTATCAAGGACGTCACCGATGCACTGCAGTCGAACCTCAAGCGCTTCAACCCAATCTTCATGATGGCTGACTCCGGCGCGCGAGGCAGCATGAACCAGATCCGTCAGCTGGCCGGTATGCGCGGCCTGATGGCAGATACGAACGGCCGCACGATCGAAATCCCGATCAAGGCGAACTTCCGCGAAGGTCTGTCCGCTCTGGAATACTTCATCTCCTCCCGAGGCGCTCGAAAGGGCATGACCGATACCGCGCTTCGTACTGCTGACTCCGGCTATCTGACCCGCCGCATGGTTGACGTCTGCCAGGACGTCATCATCCGTGAGAACGACTGCGGCTCCACGAACGGCAGCTGGAAGGGCGACTATTATGAGAAGGGCCAGCTGATCGACTCCTTCGGCAACCGTATCCGCGGCCGCTACCCGGTCTACGATATCACCGACCCGAAGACAGGCGAACTGCTGCACTCCAAGGACGTCATGCTCCGCGAGGAGGATGCCGCCAAGTTTACGGCCCACGGCATTGACCGTGTGTACGTCCGCTCTGTCCTCGGCTGCAAGGCCCGTTCCGGCGTGTGCGCACGCTGCTACGGCATGAACCTTGCGACGAGCGAACTTGTCAATCTGGGCGAGGCAGTCGGCATCATCGCTGCGCAGTCTATCGGCGAGCCCGGCACGCAGCTGACCATGCGTACTTTCCACACCGGCGGCGTCGCGGGCGACGATATCACGCAGGGCCTTCCCCGTGTTGAGGAATTGTTCGAGGCCAGAAAGCCGAAGAAGATGGCGCAGATCTCCGAAATCGACGGCGTTGTCGATGTTGACGATTCGCACCGCACGGCGCTGCGCAACATCACCATTACCGCCGACGACGGTGAGGTCAAGCAGTATCAGGTCCCGTATTCCGTCGGCCTGAAGGTCGAACACGGCAAGCGCGTCCGCAAGGGCGAACCCATCACAGACGGTGCGCTGAACCCGCACGACGTGCTGCGTATTTCCGGCGTTGAGGCCGTACAGGATTATCTGACGCAGGGTGTTCTCGCCGTGTACCGTCAGCAGGGTGTTGACATCAACGAAAAGCACATTGAGGTCATCATCCGTCAGATGATGCGCAAGGTTAAGGTCGAAGAGCCCGGCGATACGACGCTGCTGTCCGGCACGGTCGTTGACATGTTCGAGTTTGAAGACGCCAATGCCGCTGTGCAGGCGCGCATTGACGCCGGCGAGACGGATCTCAAGTTTGCAACCGACAGCCTGATCCTCATGGGCATCACGAAGGCGTCCCTTGCAACCGAGTCCTGGCTCTCTGCTGCTTCCTTCCAGGAGACGACAAAGGTCTTGACCGATGCAGCCATCAAGGGCAAGGTCGATCATCTGGTCGGCCTGAAGGAAAACGTCATCATCGGCAAGCTGATTCCCGCAGGCTCCGGCCTCAAGGCCTACCGCGACTTCGATACGCTCACTACCCCGGAATCCATCGTGACCGAGGAAATGATCGACGACGAGAAGCTGTAAGCAAGCAAAGTTTATTTCCGGCAGGCGCGGCGAGAGCCGTGCCTGCCGACTGACAGAAAAAGCACCGTTTTCAACAGATGAAAACGGTGCTTTTTGCATATTCAGCTGGAAAGACCAGCCTGCTTCACAGTGAACGGACTGCAATTTTGGCCGGGGCGGCGGTGCAGACGCAGACGGAATATCCCGCGAACAGCGGCAGCAGCTGCAAATGCACGCCCGGAACAGACGGAAAGACGCAGCCCTGCGAGACGGTGCAGACCGCAGTCAGACCGGAAAGACCCTCGCCGGTATACTTGAGATAGCTTTCCTTTGCGCACCAGAGATCAAAGAAGGGAACATATGCAGTCCGCTCCAGAAATGCGCACTCTGCCGGCGAAAAAAAGCGGCGCGCAAGCGCCTGCTTCTGACAGGCGCGGTGCTGCTGCACGTCGAGGCCGACGGGGGCGCCGGAAAACGCACACAGCCAGTGTCTGCCGCTGTGCGAGAGATTGAAGTGCAGCTGCGGCGCATGCAGGAAATACGGCTTTCCGTGCGTGCCAGATGCAAGCGTCAGATCTGTCTGGGCGGGTGCAGACAACTGCGCCGCCTGCCGCAGCAGCCGGTGCGACAGGCCGGATGTCCCGTCATACGCGGCGCAGTAGATTGTGACCTGCTGCGGCTCAATCATTCGGCGTGTCGGTCAGGACCTTGCCGATGTTCCACAGATGCGCTGCGCGCTGGGCTGCGTCCAGCCGCTCAGCGTCGCGTTCGTAGCGGATTTCCGCTGTGTGCGCGCCGCAGTCGAGACAGGCTGCGTAAAAGCACCAGCCATTTTCTTCTTCCATCAGTCCTGCGCCGCCACAGATGGGGCACTCCTGCAATTCAATCTGTTCGTAAAGTTCCATGTTGTTCGCTCTCCTGTTTTATTTGGATTCTCAGACCAGTATAGTGCAGCTTTTCCGCCGCGTCAACCAAAACCGTGCCTGCGTAATCGCTAAAAACGCTTGCCGATTCAAGCATTGGCTACTTGACGGATGATGCAGTATACCGTTATACTGAGAAAAAACAGAAGGGCGGCGCAGTATGGATAAGCTTACGATCTTTTTTGACCTCGACGATACGCTCTACGACCGCAGGATTCCCTATGAGCGGGCGTTTTATCAGTTCTTCGGCGGAGCATATACGGAAAAGCTGCCGCAGGCATTTAACGCGGTCATTCATCGCGGCTACGAGGTCTTTACCGCTGCGCATACCGGAAGAATCACCATGGAGGCGATGCACATCTACCGCCATCAGACGGGGCTGGCAGACGTCGGCATTTCCATCACGCCGGACGAGGCGCTGCGCTTTCAGTCGCTCTATGCCGAACAGCAGCGGCACATCACGCTGAGCGATACCATGCGCTGCGTGCTGGACCTGTGCAGGGAGCGCTTCGCCGCCGTCGGCGTGATCACGAACGGAAGCGTTGGCTCGCAGACCGGGAAGCTGAAAAGCCTTGGCATGGAGCGCTGGGTGCCTGCGCAGCTGGTCTTCATTTCCGATGCAGTCGGCGTGATGAAGCCCGCGCCGGAAATTTTTCGCATGGCGCAGAAGGCTGCCGGAGGCGGCCCGTGCCTGTTCGTGGGCGATTCGTGCACGCAGGATATCGCCGGAGCCGCCGCCTGCGGCTGGCAGACGATCTGGATGAACCGCCGCGGAGAAGCGCCGGGGGACATTTGCCCCAGCTGCACAGTCACAAGCGAGAAGGCGCTGCTCGACTGCCTGCAAACGATCGCGGATAATCCGATGATTGAGCTGCGAGCCATCAGTGAAGATAACTTCAGAGAATGCCTGCTTTTGAGAGCAAGTGTAGAGAATGAGGATTTTGTCGATCCTGTGACCTATTCACTGGCGGAAGCATGGGTTTACTATCAAGACACAAGGCCGTTTGCCATATACAGCGATGACACGATAGTTGGGTTTGTTTCCATGTATGTGGGAGAAGACAATTATCAAATCATCAACTTCTTAATTGACGATGCATTTCAGAGGAAGGGATATGGATCAAAGGCGGTAAAGCTCTGTATTGAGTATTTGCAAAGGGAATTCTCTGCCTGCAGAATCTCTGCTCCGGTAAAGATGGAACATATTGCTGCGCAGGAGTTCTGGATAAAGCAGGGCTTTTGTCTTTCCGATACGATTGAGGATGGATATGTATTTATGAGACTCTTTTTGACTTGACAAAAAACGAACCCATGCATAGCGGAATGAAATGATTTGATTGAGGTACTGAAGATGGCAGAAACTTATTATAAACCATGTTCGGAGTTTGACCGTTGCAATGAACTGATCGAGAAATACTGGAACACAAAGCAGTTTGAGAAGTGCTTTGAAGGACACATGGAACTTGCTGAGAAGGGCTATCCCCTTGCCGAATGTCAAGTGGGCTACTTTTTCTATGACGGGATCGGTGTGGAGAAGGACGCGGATAAGGCGTTTTATTGGACGCAGCGTGCCGCAGAGCATGGTGATCGTGACGGCCAATTCAATCTCGCATATTTCTATGAAGAAGGGATTGGGACGCCTGTTAATATGGAAAAGGCAAAGCACTGGTATAAGAAAGCTGCGGAGCAGAACCATGATCTTGCCATCCAAAAATGCCAGGACTTAAATCTCGGGGATGAATACCGCGCAAGGTTGACACTGCCCCGGACAAGCACGCTTGTCCGGGGCTTCATGCTGCCTTATAAAAACCCGGCGGCGGAAAACTCCGCTGCCGGGCGCTTGAGGGCAAATTTAGATGTTTCTGACGTTCTCGTCTGCAAGGAAGAACAGCGCCAGCGCACCGGGGCCAACGTGTGAGCCGGTCACAGGCTCATAATCGACCATCAGGATATTCTTGGGCGGCTTGCTGCTGCGGCGCAGGAGGGACGCGAGGATCTGCGCGTCGGGCGCGCAGTCGGCGTGGGCGATGCCGACGGTCTGGTCCTGCGCATCCACAACAAGTTCCTCATACCGCTTGGCAATGGCCTCGACGGCACGCTGCCGTCCGCGAAGCTTGGCGAAACAGACGATTTTTCCCTGCGGGTCGCCCTTTAGAAGCGGCTTAATCTGCAAGACTGTTCCGACAGCAGCCTCCAGATTGGACAGACGGCCCGTCCGGCGCAGATAGCGCAGATCGTCAACGGTAAAGATCTGCGCCATGCGGTGACGCAGCGCGCGAAGCGTCTTATAGGTTTCGTCGATACACATTCCTTCACGGCGGCAGTTGACCGCGCGCATGACAAGCAGACCCTCGCCCAGCGATGCGCTGTAGGTATCGACCAGAAGCAGTTTCCTGTCCGGGAATTCCTCGCGCAGCTGCCGCGCGGCAATCTGACCCGAGGCATATGAGCCGCTGATACCGGAGGACATGCTGACGAACAAAACGTCCTCACCGGCTTCCAGCATCGGCGTCAGAACGTCAATATAGCGCTGCGGCGGGATCTGCGAGGTCGTGACCTTCACGCCGCTGCGCATTTGTGTGTAAAAATCTTTTGCGTCAAAGGTTGCCAGATCCATGCAGGACTGCTCTCCCTTGCCGCTCTGGAAGGTGTAGGGGATGATGGTGATCTGCTCCGAGAGCAAATAGTCAGTCGGAAGATTTGCGGATGTATCGGTAACGATTCTGAACATAACGGAACTTCTTTCTTGATGTAATCTTAAATATTAGATTATCACATTTTGACTGCAATGTCAATTCATCTTTCAAATCTGAATTGCTCTTGCGTTTTTTACCGGATGTGATATACTTAGTTCCGAAAGGTGTGTGCAGCAATGAATTTTGACAATGATCTTGTCGTCGGCAAGCTCCGGCGATGGGAAAAGTTTCTCGCGGCCTATCGGCTTCCGGACTGGGACGCCATTCCGGATTTCGGCCTCTATATGGAGCAGGTCGTGCAGCTTCTGAAGCAGTATCTGGACTATCTGCCGCCGGAACTCAAGCAGGCGGAGCCCATCACGGCAGCGGCCATCAACAACTATGTCCGTACAAAGCTGCTGCCGGAGCCGCGCAAAAAGCGCTATTACCGCATCCATATCGCGTATCTCATCATGATCTGTACGCTCAAGCAAAGCCTGCGGCTGTCGATGCTGTCCACGCTCCTGCCGGGCGATCTTCCGGAGGAGGATGTCAAAAGGGCCTATGCTGCGTTTGCACTGCGCCATCAGCGGTGTGCGAAGTACTTCATCGAGCAGGTCCGTCTGACGGCTGCTGCCATGTTTGACCGGGAGGTCACGACGGAACTGAATGTCCGCGACACGCCGGAGATGATCGTCTCCGCTGCGATTTTGAGCGGATTTACGAACCTGTTCGCGGAGAAGCTTGTGCTGCTGGAGGGCAAAACGCTCGCCGACGGCGGAAGCATCGAGGTAAGAAAATAAACCGGAGCCGGCGTTCCCATTTTGGAACGCCGGCTCCGGCTGTCTAAGAAGTTAAATTGTACAAGCAGCGTATTGTTCGGCTTATCCGATGAGGCTGCATACCAGATCGGTGTATTCGCCTGCGTTTTCGACCGGCAGACCGGCCATGAGCAGCGCCTGCGTGTAGAGAATCTTTACCAGATCCTCCGCCTTCTTCTCGTCCTGTGCAACTGCGATCTGCAGCTTCGCAAAAATCGGATGGTCGGCGTTCAGTTCGAGGATGCGGTCGGCCTTCATGCCGGCCTCGGGGTTCATGCGCTTGAAATATTTCTCCATTTCAAACGTCATGCCGCCGTCGGGGACGACGCTGACGGGATGGCTGCCCAGATTGTCGCTCAAGCGTACGTCCTTTACTTGCTCACCCAGCGTCTTTTTGACGAATTCAAGCGTCTGCTTCGATTTTTCGCTCTTTTCCTCGGCAGCTTTCTTTTCCTCTTCTGTTTCGAGGCCCAGATCACCAGCCGTAATGGCCTTGAGTTCTTTCTCCTGATACTTTGCCAGCGTTTGCGGTACGAAACCATCGACCTCATCGGTCATGAACAGCACATCGCAGCCCTTCTGCTGCAGCTTTTCCATCTGCGGCAGCTGGAGCAGCGCCTCGCGGCTCTCGCCGTTGGCATAGTAAATATACTTCTGATCCTCCGGCATGGCAGCGACGTATTCCTTGAGAGAGATCAGCTTGCCCTGCTTGCTCGACCAGTAGAGCAGCAGATCCTGAAGCGTTTCCTTCTTTGCGCCATAATCGGCCAGAACGCCGTACTTGATCTGCGGGCCGAAGGCTGCGAAGAACTTTTCGTATTTCTCACGGTCGTTGTCCATCAGCTTCTGCAGTTCGGTCTTGATCTTCTTTTCGAGGTTTCCTGCGATGAATTTCAGCTGACGGTCGTGCTGGAGCATCTCACGGGAAATATTCAGACTCAGATCCTGCGAATCGACCACGCCGCGCACGAAGCGGAAGCAGTCCGGCAGCAGATCAGCGCAGTTTTCCATGATCATCACGCCGGAGGAATACAGCTGCAGACCCTTCTTGAAGTCTTTGGTGTAGAAGTCATACGGCGCTTTCGCGGGGATGAACAGCAGGGCCTTGTATGTGACCGCACCTTCGACGTTCGCGTGGATGACGGCTAGCGGGTCTTCAAAGTCGAAGAACTTTTCCTTATAGAAATTGTTGTATTCCTCGTCAGTGACATCCTTTTTGTTCCGGTTCCAGATCGGAACCATGGAGTTGAGCGTCTCAACCTCGGTATACGTCTCATATTCGGGCTTGTCGCTCTTTTCCGTGCCCTCCTTCATGCGGCTCTTTTCAACCGCCATGCGGATGGGGTAGCGGATATAATCGGAATACTTGCGGACAAGGGATTGCAGTTCCCATGTTTTCAGGAAGCGGGAGTATTTTTCGTCGTCCGTGTCGGCCTTCAGCTGCATGATCACGTCCGTACCGGCGTTTGCACGCTCACACGGGGTCATGGTATAGCCGTCCGCGCCCTCGGATTCCCATTTCCAAGCCTCATCGGAGCCGTATTTCTTTGAAATGACGGTCACTTTGTCCGCAACCATGAACGCAGAATAGAAGCCTACGCCGAACTGGCCGATGATATCGGTGTCGGTGGCCTTTTCCTTGTCCAGCGCCTGCTTGAACTGCAGGCTGCCGGAGCGGCAGATCGTGCCGAGGTTGTTTTCCATCTCGTCCTTGTCCATGCCGATGCCGTTGTCGCTGACGGTCAGCGTGTGTGCAGCCTCGTCGGGCTTGAGTTCGATCGCAAAATCGCTGCGGCTGAGGCCGACGTTTTCATCGGTCAGTGCCTGATACGCCAGCTTGTCGATGGCGTCGGAGGCGTTGGAAATAATTTCACGCAGGAAAATCTCCTGATGCGTGTAAATGGAGTTTATCATGAGATCCAGCAAACGCTTGGATTCCGCTTTGAACTGTTTCTTTGCCATATTGAATGTCACGTCCTTTGCAGATTAGCACTCGTACTTCTTGAGTGCTAATTGTATTCTAGCACACTTTTCATCGTTTGCAAGGGGTTTTTACAAAATTCATAAAGTGTTCATAGCGTCGGTTGATGCTATGCCGCAAAAAACCAGCAGCGCCCGCATGGGCACTGCTGGTTTGAATTATGCCTTTGCCATCAGTTCGGCAGCGGGCATGAGGCCGCTGACGTCGGCCTGCGCCATGCTTCCTGCGTCAAACAGCGCTGCAACATTCGGTTCGATCGGCAGCCGCGCGAGAACCGGCAGCGAGAATTGCAGCGCCAGTTCGTCCAGCTTGCTCTTTCCGAAGATCTCCACCTTTTTACCGCAGTCCGGACACTGGAAATAGCTGTAGTTCTCCACAAAGCCATAGACCGGTACGTTCATCATCCGCGCCATGTTGACGGCCTTGGAGACAATCATGGACACGAGGCTCTGCGGACTTGTGACAATCACCACACCGTCAACCGGAAGCGACTGGAACACCGTCAGCATCACGTCGCCCGTTCCGGGCGGCAGATCGACGAACATATAATCCACATCGCCCCAGCAGACATCCGTCCAGAACTGCTTGACCGCGCCCGCAACCACGGGTCCGCGCCAGACGACGGGGTCCGTCTCTTTCGGAAGCAGGAGGTTGATGGACATGATCTTGATGCCGTCTTTCGTCACGGCGGGGATAATGCCGTCGTCACTTCCGCTTGCCGGCTGATGCAGACCGAACGCCTGCGGAATAGAGGGACCTGTGATGTCGGCGTCGAGAATCGCCGTCTTATAGCCGAGCTTGTTCATGGCGACCGCCATCATGGAGGTCACGGTGGATTTTCCCACGCCGCCCTTGCCGGAGACGACGGCGATGACATGCTTGATATTGGACAGCTTGTTGGCCGGAGCCAGCAGGCTCTCCGGGCTGCGGCTGGAGCAGCTTTCGCCGCAGCTGTCGCAGTTGCCGCTGCACGATGCACTCATAGTAAAAACTCCTTTTTTGTTTTTATTCTAATCCCATAAGGGGGAAATGTCAAATGATTCACTTCTGGAAGGTTTCTGCCAGAATCACACTGGCGCTTGCCGCCACGGACGGCAAAACAAATTACATAGCTGCCTTTATAAAGGCGAACACCTCTCGCAAGAGATAATTGACCCTCAAAATTTCCGGCCACGTCTGGCTCGCCAGTCCATAGGGCTCCATGCCAAGCTTCCTCGCCAAATACTTTGCCCGGCAGAGATGGAAATCACTCGTGATGATGAGAACGGACGTCGTATCCATGCCGTACTGCTCGGCAAGCTCTCTTGAAAATTCCAGATTCTCACGCGTGTCGTGCGCCTGCTCCTCCTGGATCACGCGGCTTTCATCCACGCCCTGTTCTATCAGATACTTCGCCATGACGTATGCTTCGGTGTACGCCTCATCCGCGCCCTGCGCGCCAGAGACGATGACCTTCGCCTGCGGGTGATCGTTCAGGTAGGAAAGCGCCAGATCGAGCCGCTTTTTGAGCGTCAGCGACGGCTGGTCGCCCTGTACCTGCGCGCCGAGCACGACCACAAATTCCGGCGCACTCCCCGCCTCAAACGTATTCGAGCGGCCGCTTCGGTCAATATAAGCCATCGCACCGAAGACTGTCAGCATGCACGCTCCTGTCAGCGTCAGTAAAATCACGCGCCACGTCCTTTCGTGTTTTTTCCCGCGCAGCAGCCGCAAGATAACGCACACCGCGGAAAGGCCCAGAAAGCAGATCCCTGTCATCGCCACGTGAAATGGGATGACAATCAGTGCGAACCCGAGCACGGCGAAAATCGCCGCCAGAATGACAAGCATCATACGCCCTCCTCCAGCTGCAAGCTCAAGGCTTCCCACTCGTCCATCATGCCGGTGAGCTTTTCCTCCTCGGCCTGCTTTTCCTCCATCAGCCGTGCAAGCTCCTGATAGTCGGAGCT
>ERZ857840.3956-NODE-3956-length-11912-cov-12.253521_pt1 | contig 11912 bp, 6 predicted proteins | sample MGYA00519760_ERZ857840 | MGnify/ENA primary metagenome ERZ857840 (study PRJEB31778, sample SAMEA3449371) | human gut metagenome | biome: human gut; feature: human-associated habitat; material: faeces | place: United Kingdom | collected 2010/2012 ... | reverse complement strand
AGCCTCTCTACTAACCAACTGGGAAATTTTTTTGGATTTGAACGAAAAAACTTTTGAGAATTTTTCTGCGAACCCTACTACTAATCAACTGGGAACTTTTCGGGCAAATAACAAATGGGTTTTAGAAAAATTTTTTAAGTGCCCCTCCTACTAACCAATTGGGAAATTTTTTGAGATTTTGGCAAAGTAATTTGAAAAATTCTCTCAACTTTTCAAAAGGTCCCTCTACTTACTCTGAATAAGGGGTGCCGTTTGGCAGGGTGTTTCGAGAAATTTCTCAATTTTTCTATCAAGACACAAAAAGCCGCCCTCCCGATGATGGGAGGACGGCTGGTAATCACTATTGACTTATAGATGGCTCATATAGGAATAGGGCACCGACCTAACGGTCGATGCCCTAGATTTCTCGCCAAAAACTGTTATCACAGTAAAGAACACGGATCGTCGTCAGGTGTCAAAATATAAGTATGCTCTTTGGCTCTCGTTACTGCGACTCGCAAGTTTAAGATGGCTTGTTCTCTGCGTTCTGGCTTTGAAATAATTCTATTCTGATATCTTCCCTCGTATATAATCACTGCATCAAACTCTTTTCCTTTCGATTTATGTATAGTCATAATATTTATGCCGCTCCATTTCCTCGTACTCATTGAAAAATGCTCTTGTGTTAAGGCGTTAGCAACCGCTTCTGTTGCACCAACATAAGAACCGTTTTCACGCCAAAGTTCATCTAACGATGCGTAGAGTTGTGAGCCGCGTTGGAGGAGCCTCAAATGCTTTGCATCTTTAAGAAGGTTTTGATATGCCTCTGACTGCTCATTTCCAATGATAGTCAATACAATTTTCCAATCATTTATTACATTTCCAGAAAATTGTGCCGAATTTGTCAAAGATACAATATCCTGTGTATCAGCAATCAGCTTTTCACGGTTTTTTCCTTGAATCTTCTTTGTTGAGGAATACTGGCTCAGTGCAGACGCGAGAGATACATCTGCCTTTGAAGGTGGTTTATCAGCTCCTTTTCGGCCCAGTATATGCTCAATCAATGGAGTAAGAACCGCTGATTCAGTACAGCATTTTTGTGACCCGGTCTCTAAAATGCTAGCGATTGTTAAAGCGGCTAAGTATGGGCCAGCAGTATCAACAGCTACTTCGTGTTCAATAACTGGGCATTTTTTGCCGTTCTGCAACTGCTGCTCTCGCTGAAAAGAGTCTGAAACTTCCAGCATAAGCGCATTTGTTGGAACCAGTATGGCCAAGGACCAATCGGTTTTCTTCATCTCATATAAGCTTTTTTGGACTTCTAACACCTTGTATTTCAACACCAAATGTGTATATGGCAATTTTCGAAATGGGTATCGGCACACTGAAACATCTTTATATCGTTTCCCTGCGTTTTTGCCTTGCAATAAATCATTTCCAAATTCAGCAATGTCTTTTCCATTGCTACGATTGTTCTGCTGCCCAAAATCGAAAATCTTCGGTTTAAAAGATTCAATAAATTGTGTAATTCTTTTTGGATCAGCTCCTCTAAAGTCGTAAATTCTTTGTTCCGGATCGGCCAATGCTATTAGTTTCGACTGGGTTCCTAATAATTGAATCAACTGCCACTCATCGGCACTGGTATCTTGAAATTCGTCAAGAATTATAACAGGATACATAGCACAAATTATTTTCTTGAGTGCGTGACTTTCGGTCAGAAGCCGTGTGCAAATATTTGCGAATATATCAAAATGAACCGTTCCTTCCGTGTTGAACATTTCGAGCATTTTCTTTTTCCGTTCCACCTCATTTAGCCCCGATAAACGGTGTCCAGATTCGTGAGGCGGTAACAGATGGAGTGGCTGTGAATTGAGCAAATATCCGTGATGCTTAATTATATTCCAAATGAAACCGTGGTAAGTATTGATTTCAATCTGTTTTTTTAATTCTTGAGGTATGAGTTCGCCTGCTTGTTCTTCTACTCTTGATATAGTTGCACGCGCAAAACTCAAGAAAAGTATCTTTTGCGATTTGCGAATAGTATTTGAGTCGGCTGTCAACTCTTTCGCCTTAAATAGCGCAATAGTTGTTTTTCCGGATCCCGGTCCACCCATAATGAGCAAATTACCATCCGACGCTAGTATCTCATTTCGCAAATCATCTTTTTTGAACTCTATCATACTTCACCTTCGGTCATAACCGAAACAGCCTGAAGCGAATAAACCGATTTTTCTATTGCAAATATGGTCTCAGTTATGAATTTGGGCATTTCACTTTCAGAACAATATTCAATTAATTCAGCAAGCGACCCATCTCCTTTTTTGTGTTTGAAAAAAGCCTTCATAATTTTATAGAGTTTCTCAAATTCCATACCCGTCCGTGGTGCTTCAGTACTCAAATTAGATGGCCACTCATTATCTTTGACAAGTTTCAGCCCATATTTTAACAGCGTATCTTGGTTCACTCCTTTTAATACAACATCTTCTATTCCGTGCTCTGTTGCCTCGTACATATAGTCAACTGCAACTTCTATCTTCTTTCGTACATCATCATCTTGCTTGTCAAAAATTGCGTATACTGTTTTACCCATCTTCTTATAGTATTCACCCAATGGTGCCACCTGTGTATCCGTATTTGCCTGTACAAGAGCTATACCCAGCAAATCGAAAGAACAATTTCTTTCCGGATGCAGGCGTTGAAGTTTTTTCGCCGCTGTTGAATAAACATCATACTCGGTTCTTCCTTCAACAATAAGCACACGCCGGGCCAGCAACGATTCGCAAAAACGCCTTCTCATTTCTTCTCGGTATGCCTTCATTTTAACCGTAGGCGGCATTCCAGCTGGAGCTGCTGTAAGATCCCCATTTGTTTTAGAAATTACCAATATTTGATCGGGTGGGAATTCCTCAATCACATATGGCGAATGGGATGTGAAAAGAGCCTGTGTAGATTTTTCTATCACAGTTGAAATTACCCTTTTCTGAATATGGGGAGGTAAAGCAATTTCTGGCTCTTCCATTGCAAAAATTACATTTTCTTTTATATCAGCAATGATTGACAAGAGCGAAAGTACAAGCGTATTAACAGTTCCCGTCCCCTGATGCGTATATGGCGTCAAGTATTCAGTACCATCTTCGCGATACGCTCCAGACCCCATAAAAACCGTAAGCACTTTGCGCAGATGTTCTCGAGTCAAATTTGAAACTTTTATTTGCGGCTTGTCTGCCGCCTCGTACGAAACAATGTTTGATAGCGAGTCCTGTACCGATGTCAATATGTCTGAAACGCCTAATTCAGACTCGTTTGCCACTGAAACGCCCTTAAGCTGCTTGAGAACATCCTCCCACATTTGTGGTTTGACCTCTTTCATCTGGAGAATTATATCCAGCAAGGACCCTCTCTCTAGGCTTAGTGCGCGGCTTCCTGTTCTAAGGGTGCGTAAGTATAGAAATCCACAATTTCGTTTATCTTTTTTTCTAAATAATTCAGGTGTGCTTCCTTCGCGAAGTGTCTCAGCAAAGTACGTTTGCCCTTCAAAGTCATCCTCTTCTAAATTATAGTTTCCTTGAAAGGCTAGCCTGAGGGCCGGTTCGACTGACTCTACATCCGTACTGCTCGCAGGAGGCCCGCTTATAAGAGCTCCTTTACATCTATCCCACCACTCAATGTGATTTCCAAAATATATTTTCTGGTCTTCACTTAATCCGATAACTGTAACTTCTATTTTAATCTGGACCGGAGTATCGTTTGCCAAATATTCTCCCGCATAAAAATCGTGTTCATCTATTACAGGACTTCGTGAAAGACGATCTGGTCCCATAACCAAATCAATAGCCTCAAATAGAGTGGATTTTCCTGAGTTGTTATCGCCGACAAACACTGCATTTTTGCTTACTAAAATAGACGCATTTTTGATCCCTCGAAAATTTGAAACATCAATTTTACATATATTCACAACTGCATCCCCCTCTACAAACAACTTTGAATTTTAACAAGGCACTTTGCTTTTTAACTGCAAAAAATTAACTCAGCAATCAGCTTTTCCTCATCTCCCGATACACTACATCGGCCAATGCGCTCATTATGGCATTGTACTTGTGCTGATCCTCAAAGAGCGAGGTATAGGTATCCTGCGATTCCAGATAGCTGTCCTGGGCCGCTGCACCGAAGGCCTTAGGGAAAATGCTTTCCACAAAAATCTGCGGATCTGAGGTCTGCGCCATCTTGGTCAGCTTCTTGTCGGCCATCAGACGGCTGCGCAGAGCCGTCAGCAGCACTTTGTCTCCCTCGGTGAATTCACCCTTGTACTTTTCGTTGATCTTGGCGATGATCTCATCCAGCGGCGACTTTGTGTCCAGTCCCATTGCACCCTTTTGCTTGGCCGGTTCGTACACGCCCTTCACCTGTTCCAGCTCAATGCTTCCGGCGAAGGTCTTTTGCAGCTTGTAGTATTCCAGCTTCAACTTACCCTCAAGGTCCACCATATCCGTGGTTTCCGCAGGCAGCAAATTGATCAGATAACAACAGAATACATATTCCTTGTGCAGTTCCTTATCGAACATCCGCAGGATCTGCGAAATATAGCCGTACCACTTAATGAGATTGCGCACCTGACGGCGGAACTGATACCGCTCGTTGGGCGTTTTTTGATTATAACGGTCTGCCACCGGCTTCAACACACTGGTCATTCGCCCCATCGCACGGGCATCCTGCCGGCCTGTGCTGAAATACTCCTTGGCGAATGCCTCAATGTCCGCATCGTTATAGACCGCAAATCCCCGCAGCTCCTTCTGCGTCTGATAGATCAGGTCAGCGTTGACCTCCTGCGAAAGCGAGGTTTCTTGATAGAACGGCTGAAACGCCTCCAAAATGTCCTCTTTCTTGTTGGCAAAATCGAGAATGAAAGTGTCCACCTTGCCGGTGCAGGTGCGATTCAATCTGGACAGCGTCTGCACCGCTTTGACGCCCTTCAGCTTCTTGTCTACGATCATCGTGTGCAGCAGCGGCTCGTCAAACCCGGTCTGGTACTTCTCGGCAACGATCAGCACATTGAAATGGTCGTGGAATTCCGCCTTGGTCTGCGTTTCGGCGATGTGCGTCCCATCCGCACGAACATTCAGTTTCGGCTCGGTGTATTCTGTGTCACCGTCCTGCACAGCACCCGAAAAGGCCACCAGCACCTGCACATCGTTGTACTTCTGCTCCTCTATGTAGCGTTTGACCTCGTGGTAGTAGCGCACTGCTGCAAGGCGGGACGAGGTAATGACCATCATTTTACCCCTACCGCCGATCTTGTTTCGGGTGGTTTCCCGGAAGGTCTCCACGATGATCTGTGCCTTCTGCGAGATGTTATACGGATGCAGCTCCTGATATTTGCGGATCACCTTAGCTGCACGGCTGGCGGGCACATCCGGATTATCTTCCGAGGTTTTGACGATTTTGAAGCAGGTGTCATAGGTCATATAGTTCTGGAGCACATCCAGAATAAAGCCTTCCTCAATGGCCTGCCGCATACTGTAAATGTGGAACGGATGAAAGCTGCCGTCCTCATATTCCGTGCCGAACAATTCCAGCGTCTTGTCCTTGGGCGTTGCGGTAAAGGCAAAGAAGGATAAGTTCTTATGCCGCCCCTGAACGGTCATTTCCCGCATCAGGCGGTCGTCCGGGTCCAGTTCTTCTTCAGCCTTGCCCTCGATCTCGGCGTATTCCCGCAGAGCGTCCTCGGTATCCGCAAGGGCGGCTTTCAGTTTCAGAGCCGAGCTGCCGGTCTGGGAAGAATGGGCCTCGTCTACGATAATCGCAAAGTTCCGTCCCGCCACCTTATCCACTTCCTGATAGATGACCGGGAACTTTTGCAAGGTGGTGACGATAATGCGCACGCCGCCGTTGATGGCGTCCCGCAGGTCCTTGGAGGTCTTATCTTCCCCGATGGTCTCAATGGCGCCGAGGGTGTGGTCAAAGCCGGAAATGGTCTCCTGTAGCTGTGCATCCAGCACGGTGCGGTCAGTAACGACGACCACGCTGGAGAACACCGGCTTGTTCTCCTCATTGAACAGCGAGGCCAGTCGGTAAGCCGTCCACGCAATGGAATTGGACTTGCCGCTTCCGGCGCTGTGCTGGATCAGGTAATTATGCCCCGCTCCGTTCTGCCGGACATCGGCCAGCAGCTTGCGCACCACATCCAGCTGATGATAGCGCGGAAAAATCAGCGTTTTGCCGTCCTTCAGGTTCATAAACTTCTGGACAATGTCCATCATACTGTCCTTCTGAAAGACATTCTCCCACAGATACGCCGTCGGGTAGCCGTTTGGGTTTGCCGGATTGCCCTTGCCGCCGTCGTTTCCGGCTCCGTTGGAGCCCTGGTTAAAGGGCAGAAAATAGGTGTTCTTTCCGGCGAGCTTTGTGGTCATCCACACCTCGGTGTGATCCACGCAGAAATAGGCCAGAATACGCTTGTTGAATTGGAAGCAAAACTCTCGCGGGTCGCGGTCATACATCCACTGCCGCTTGGCGTCGTCCACCGTTTGTCCGGTGTACTGGTTTTTTAATTCGAAGGCGAACACTGGGATGCCGTTGAGCACCAGCACCATATCCACGCTCTTTTTTGTATCGGCAGAGAAGTACCACTGGCGGTAGCACTCGATGGTGTTTGCCGCCCACTGGGCAGCCGCCGCCTGATTCAGGGCAGACTCCGGCTTGAAATAGCACACCCGAAAACGCAGTCCACGGTGCTTGAAGCCGTGGCGCAGGACAGAGAGCAGTCCCTCCGTCTCGCAGGCGGTGTTGAACGCCGTGCAGAACTTCCGCACCGGGTCTACCTGATTGGCGTTTTCAAATCGCGTCCACTCCTTGGGCTGGGTACGCTGGACAAAGTCGATCAGGGTATTCACATAGAGCCCCTGTTTGGCGTCATAGGTGTCTGCGCCATTGGTATATCCGCCCGCCGGGGAGAGAAAGAAGGATTCTATATCCGCTTCAAAGCGTTTTTCGGTGGTGATCATAATTTGTTCCCCTTATGTAAAGTTATCCTCTGTTGTGCTTGTTGAAATACGCAGCGATAACTGCACAAAACTCTGCCATTGCCTGCTGCTGATAGGCAGGCTCGATTTTGTCGCAGCCGTCCAGAAAATCAGACAGTGCCTTCGCTGTGTCCTGTACCTGCTTGACCTGCGAAAAATGGTGCTGCATTTGCGCCTGCTGCCGGATATAGTCATAGTTCCAAATGTTGTAGAACTGGTTCATTTATACAACCTCCTTTTTGCCTGTCACATACTCATAAATCAGAGATTTCTTGTAGCTTTCGATTTCGGTGAGGTGTTGCTGTTTCTTAGCAATCAATACCTCTATACCACTACATTTTTCATCCAAGTATTGCACTATTTCTAACTGTTCCTCGTAGCTTGGAATAAAAACAGAATAATTACGGACAAATGTAGGGGACACTCTCTTTAATCCACCCGTTCCAGTCATTGTTGCACAGGCATATTGCTTGAAAATGTTATTTTGCAAATAGTAGAAAATGAATTCTGTATTTATACTTTGTGGGCGAATTACAAAAAGCTCGGAGCTCCCAAAACCAAACCCAGCTGAAAGCCCTTGCATTATGGCAATATTTCCATTTTCGAAGCAAGGTGTGACCTTGGCAAACACAATATCTCCATCTTGATACTGTGTATAGGAAGAAGATAAAGCAGAAAAATGGGCTTCGCGATTCTCAAAATAGCCATTTTTTATGCACTCCATTGGAGTAAATGTTACCAAACTATCTTCAGAAAGGTGACTTGTATTACACGATGGGGCAAACTCAGTGCAGTATTTTATTTTGCTCGCTTTCCACTCCGCCGGAATGTCCCCAATCCACTCGATTCCGCTGTCCTTCATCGGTCTATCACCGCGGATGCCCTTGGTGACAGCCTGCGTAATGACCGCCTGTTTCAGCTTTTTGTATTCTTCAATGGACGCACGAGTCTTTTCTAACACAGCGTCGATCTCGGCACACATTTTATCAAGATAGTCGGCAATTCTCTGCTGTTCTTTAAATGGGGGGGATGGAACAATGCGTTTCAACATATCATTCGAAGAAATACGAAGGCGTATCTCTAAAATGCCTTTTGCATACTTCCGCATTTCCTTTTGAAAGCCAGTATTAGTAAACAGATAATAGATATATCGCAAATCTGTTCCTTCAATCGGCTCAAAAACATAATACACAGGACTTACACAGCCGAAATATTGGGAGATTCCAACTGCGCCGATGATTACATTCATGCTGTTAATAACGAGTGTATCCGGAAGCGCAATCTTGTATTGGCTATAATCCTCTTTTGCTTTGTTTCCCTGATTTCCCTTTTCTGCATAAGGAATAACACCAGCTTCTATGGTCAGCGAAAGTATATTTTTTGTCTGAATCGGATTATTCGAGACATTTATTTCTTTCAGATGCCATTGTAATCTATCGGTTTTCCAATCCTGCGGTATAGCCCCAATCCACTCAATTCCACTATCTTTCATTTCCCGCATATGCCGTCAATCCTCCTTATGAAACAGCGTGTTCAGGCTGTCGGCAATCTCACGCTCCAGCTTTTGAATCCGCTCCACAATGTCGTCCACCGGCTCCGGCGGCTGATACTCATAGAAATAGCGGGTCATCGGAATTTCATAGCCCACCTTGGTCTTGCTCTTGTCTATCCACGCATCCGGGGCGTAGGGCAGAACTTCCCGTGCAAAATAGGTGTCAATGTCCTGCACCAGCGGCACATTTTCGGTGTCCCGCAGGGCGGTGTCCGCCACCGGCTTGCCCCGCTTCATCACGATCTCGCCGTTTTCGTCCCGCTGCGGACGCTCCACTACAATTTTGTTGTAGCCGAACTCCTCACTGCCGAAAATCTTGCTCTCACAGTACACGCCGGACTTATCCCCATACACGGCGTTGTTCCGGTATTCGCCGTAGGCCTGCACGATCAGCTCCCGGCATTGGTCGCTGATGTCGTTGCGCTTGGTGCCGATGGCTTTGCGGCGCTGTTCATAGCAGTGGGACGCGTCAATGAGCTGCACCTTGCCGCAGCGGTAGGCGGGCTTGTCCTTGCACAGCACCCAGATATAGGTGGAGATGCCGGTGTTCATAAACTGGTCGGTGGAAAGCTGGACAATGGCGTCCAGCCAATCGTTTTCCAGGATATACTGGCGGATATTGCTGGGGCCGCTCCCGGCATCACCGGCAAACAGCGGCGAGCCGTTCTGGATGATCGCCATTTTGCCGCCCGGCGCCAGCTTGGACAGACCGTTGAGCACAAAAAGCTGCTGTCCGTCGCTGATTTTCGGCAGACCGGGCGCAAAGCGCCCCAGCTCGCCCTTGGCGGCTTCGTCCTCCACGGCCTTCTTTTCCCGTTTCCAGTCGATGCCGAAGGGCGGATTGGAAATGCAGTACCGGAAGGTGAAGCCCGGAAACTGATCGTCGGAGAGCGTATCACCGAACCGCATATTATTGGGGTCGCCGCCCCGGATCATCATATCCGCCTTTGCAATGGCGAAGGTGGAGGGGTTAAACTCCTGCCCGAAGCAGGTCACCTCCACATCGCTGTTCAGCTCGTGGATGCGCTCTTCCATACAGGAAAGCATCTGCGATGTGCCCATCGTCATGTCGTACACGGTCACATTGCCGTCATCCAGCTTGGCGTCACACAGCAGCAGGTCGGTCATCAGATAGATGATGTCCCGGCTGGTGAAGTGCGCTCCGGCCTCCTCGCCAAAGGACTCGGAGAAACGCTTGACGAGATCCTCAAAGATATAGCCGCAGTCCACGGCGCTGATCTTATCCGGGCCGAGGTAGCCCTTGGGGGAGTTGAACTCCTTGATGACCAGATACAGGCTGTTGCACTCCACCATACGGCGGATGATGTTGTCAAAATCGAACTTGGCCAGCACATCCTGCACATTGCCGGAGAACCCGGCCAGATAGTCCCGGAAATTTGCTTCGATGTTGTCCGGGTCGGCCAGCAGGCTCTCAAAAGTGAAGCGGCTGGTGTTATAAAACTGATAGCCGGAAGCACGGGTCAGAAAGCCGTCGATAACCGCCAGCTTCTTAACCTTTTCATATTGCTCGATCACCGCATCGTGGGTGGGCAGCAGGCAGTCGTGAAACCGCTTGACCACCGTCATCGGCAGGATCACAAGGCCATATTCGTGGGGCTTGAAGAATCCGAACAATGCGTTTGCAATGTTCCAAATCACGGTTGCCTTTTCCTGTATATTTACGCCCACGGCGCTGCTTTTTTCGTTAACCATTGCTTTCTCTCCTCACCCGACTGCCACTTCGACCTTTTTACCGCTGAAGGCCACGCCGTATTTATAAATCGTCCTGACCCCGGCGGTCGTCAGCTCGGTTTCGTATTTCTTGTCGTTGATCTGCTGCAAGGCCGTCTCGGACAGCTTTTTCAACTTTTCGTCGCTGCAATTCCTCTCCGCTTTCAGCTCAATCAGGATGCCTGGGAGACCCTTTTGCGTGGGCTTCAACTGAATGTCATAGCGTCCGTCGCCGGATTCCCGGTTGGAGGTCACGAAAGCGCCGCCCAGCAGGGCGCACAGCCCCAGCATAAAGCCGTGGTAGAAGTTCTCCCCGGCAGTATCGAAGGAGCTGACCGACTGGGCCAGCAGCGTCTGTATCTGCGCTTTCAGCCGTGCGTTATCGCCGGAGAAGATGGCCTCCTGAACGGAAATCGCCGTGGACGGCGGGATCAGATTCTCCAGCCGCTGCAAAATCTCCTTGTTATACACCAGAGAGATCTCCCGGTTGGGCAGGGAGACCTCGCACATAAAATCGCCGCTGAAGGAGGGCGTGGTTTTCAGTGCCTTCAGATAGCCGGTCACCAACAGGAAGCTGTAAATGGTGGAGGGATTGCTTTTGATCTGCGGATAGATCACGCCGGTGTCGATGAAGGTGGTGAAGGTCTCGCCGTTGACCAGGGAGGTCAGACGGTTATAAATCTCTTCGTCCGCCTGGGCAAGCACTTCCCCGATAATATCGTTGCTGCCGGTGGAGACCCAGAAGGGCCTCGGCTCGCACTCGTTGCTGAAGTAGTTGACCACCGACCACGGATTGAAAATCTCCGTCTTGCCGAAGCGGTAGCCGTCGTACCACTGGCAAATCTCGTCATACTTATCGGCAGCGCCGTAGTATTCCGCCATCTCCATCACCTCGTCGGCGGTGAAGCCGAAGTAGGCGCTGTATTTGTTGTCCAGCACGGAGTTGATGGACAGGTTATTCATCCCGCTGAAAATACTCTCCTTGGCCACCCGCAGAATGCCGGTGAGGAAGCCGAAGGACAGGTGCTGATTATCCTTGAACCCGCCGGAAAAAAGGTTCCGCATAAACCGGATGACCTTGTCGTAATAGTCCTTCTGATAGCCCTGCTGGATGGGGGTGTCATACTCGTCGATGATGATAATGGGCGCAACGGCATAGTGCTTATGCAGCATAGCAGACAGGTCCAGCAGTGCCGAAGCCAGCTCTACCTCGCTGACCTTGCCGTCTGCCAGCTTTTCATAGGCCTTTTTGCTGTACTCGTCGCACTTATCGCTGGCCAGCAGTTCTTTGTGCCGCCGGGTCTCCTTTGCGAAAATATCCCGAATGGCCGCAAAGGTCTCCTCCCAAGTATCAAACTTCACATCCTTGAAGGTCAGGAAGATCACAGGGTACTTGCCCTGATAATCCCGGTATTTCTGGCCGCAGGCCCAGATCTTCTTATCCCGGAAGTAGACGGAGGTATCCTTGTCGCTCTTTTCAAAGTAAGTGCGCAGCATATCCATATTCAGCGTCTTGCCGAAACGCCGGGGACGGGTGAACAGCGTCACCATCGGACGCTCGTCGATAAAGTCCTTGATCATCATCGTCTTGTCGATGTAGTAGTATTCCGACGATGCAAGGCAGTAGTTGG
>ERZ857840.3945-NODE-3945-length-11933-cov-3.967503_pt1 | contig 11933 bp, 14 predicted proteins | sample MGYA00519760_ERZ857840 | MGnify/ENA primary metagenome ERZ857840 (study PRJEB31778, sample SAMEA3449371) | human gut metagenome | biome: human gut; feature: human-associated habitat; material: faeces | place: United Kingdom | collected 2010/2012 ... | reverse complement strand
GTGTGGGAAAATGTAATTTCCTTGCTACAACAAATACTTTTAGCGAATAGTGTTAAAAAGTATTGTAGTTGTGTTACAACACAGGTTAGAAAATAAGCAATAACATAAAATTTAGATGTGTTTTTAGCACAAATAAGGAGGAAAAAATGAGTTATGCTATAATAAGAAATACAAAAGAGAAAATTTGAAAGGAATATTTAGGCACAATGAAAGAAGGCCCTTTCTTTGATATTTGTTTTCGTAAAATTATTATATCAAAGGACTTTCTTTTCGTATATTTTCGAAACTATTTTACACTATTCAAAGTTTACAAAATTTGCAAAATGCAAGGGAATGTGGTATTATTAACATAATGGCAATAGCCATGTTGAAACCGTTATAAAATTATCACTTAAGGAGGTATAAACTATGAAACGGTATGAAAAATTTGTGCTTGAGGCAGAAAAGGATATAACCTTTGAAGTCTCAGAGGGAACAAGTGGAGAATTAATTATCAGAGCTCTGAACATTGCTACAGCCAATGTCTACTTTACAAACTATGTAAATCCTCCAATTCCAGAAGGATATAAGCATGTCTGTGGAGAATGGAACAATGGATTTGTAATTGAAAGATGTTCTGATGGAAGCCAGTTTGTATGGATTCCTGTTGGAAGTCTCGACTCTAATGGAACACTTGATGGAGAACATTTTTCGGAGAAATTCGGCAGACGGAATTATATGAACAATGAATTTTCGGATGATGAATTCAATGAAGCTTTAAATGATGAACTGCTTGAACAACTTGAAAGTGTTAAGAAATATGGGGGATTTTATATTTCTCGTTATAACATTTCCAAAAGTTCAGAAGGAAAACCACAGTCGGTAAAAGGCGTTATGCCGTGGGTAAACATCGATTTTGATGATGCCAAGAAGGTTGCATCCACTATCGAAGATAATGAAGCAGTTAAGAGTCATCTGACTTTTGGTGCAGAATATGATTCGGTATTGGAATGGTTTATCAAAACTAAAACTCTTGCTGAAATTGTAGAGGACTCTACTGAATGGGGCAACTATTGGAATACAGAGAATTCTCCGAAGAAAGTAGTTGAAACAGGAAGTAGAGAAGAATGGTGTGCTAATAATATCTACGACTTTGCAGGTAATGTAGATGAATGGACACAAGAACAGAACGAAAGTTCTTTTCGTGTTATCCGCGGTGGCAATTGCAACGGTAATGGGAACGATTACCCTGTCGCCTATCGCGATTACGGCTATCCTTGTGACGACGGTAGCTTCACTGGTTTTCGTGCCACGCTTTATATTAAGTAGCACTGACCACTGTAAAATTGCTTTAATTGTATCCAAGCACAGATAGAAGGAGAGAACTTTGAAATTTCAGAGTCTCTTCTTCTTTTTTTGAAAGGGGATATATGAGATGGAAAAAACAAAGATAACAGAAAGGATAATAATAAAAATAATTAATTAAAATGTCAAATATCAATAGAATTTTTAAAAATTTAAACTGGTTAGCTATTCTAACCAGTTTGCAAATAGTTTCTTTGAATAGAAAAAAGCCAATATAAAGGAAGAGGAGACTAAATTCACTTTTTACGTAAACAATTCATAAAATATAGCAAAAACGTAAAAAGGAGGAAGAAAAATGTCAAGTTACATAATAGAAGGTGGCCAAAAATTAGAAGGCTCAGTAAAAATATCAGGGTCAAAAAATTCATCACTTCCAATAATTGCAGCAACAATATTAAATGCAGGAAAAACAACACTGTATAATGTTCCACACATACAAGACACCCAAATGATGTATAAAATACTAGAAACATTAGGAGCAAAAATAGAAAAGAAAAATGGGAAAATAAAAATAGACACATCAAAAATAGAAAAATTTGAAATACCACCAGACTTAATGAACAAAATGCGTTCATCAGTAATACTTGCAGGAGCATTACTTGGAAGATACAAAAAAGCAATATTTTCATATCCAGGAGGATGTGACATAGGTTCAAGACCAATAGACTTACACCTAAAAAGTTTTGAAAAACTAGGAATACAAGTAAATCAAAATCATGGAAACATAGAATGCAATGCAGAAAAAATACAAGGAGAAAAAATAGACTTAGATTTTCCAAGTGTAGGAGCCACAGAAAATGCAATACTTGCTAGTGTTCTTGCAGAAGGAACAACAATTATAACAAATGCAGCAAGAGAACCAGAAATAATTGACCTTCAAAATTTTTTAAATAAAATGGGAGCGAAAATAACAGGAGCGGGAACAGATGAAATACAAATAATTGGGGTAAAAAGATTAAAAGACATTAGTTACAATATAATGCCAGACAGAATAGAAACAGGATCATTTTTATGTTTTGCAGCAGCAACAAAAGGAAATATAATATTAGAAGATGTAAATGCAACACATATAACTCCAATAATAAACAAATTAGAAGAAGCGGAATGTAAAATTGAAATAAATAAAAATAAGATAAAAATAATAGCACCAAAAAAATTAAAAGCAATAGATATAAAAACAATGCCATATCCAGGATTTCCAACAGACATGCAATCAGTATTTGCATCAATGCTAACTACAGCAAAAGGAACATCAATAATAGTTGAAAACATATTTGAAAATAGATATAAATATGCACAAGAATTAAATAAAATGGGAGCAAAAATAACAGTAGAAGGAAAAAGTGCAGTAATAAGAGGAACAAGGAAATTATATGGAGCAGACGTAAAAGCAACAGACTTGCGAGGAGGAGCAGCATTAGTATTAGCAGGATTAATAGCAAAAGGAAAAACACAAATTGATAATATTGAATATATTTTAAGAGGTTATGAAAAATTAGATTATAAATTAAAAAAATTAGGAGCAAATATTACAGTTAAATAAAATAATGTCTTAGCAACCTTATTATAATAGTTTTCATATTTTTCTCGGTTTTCCTACATACGTTAACAAATTCTAACGTAAATGATTTAACAAACCATGGTTGCAGGATCCTTTAAAACATTTACTTAAGAATTTGTAACACTATTTTGGTCACATTCGAAAATATATTCAAACTATTATAATAAGGTTGCTAAGACATATTTTTAATAAACTATAACAAGATTATATGAATTTTTTGTAAAAACTATAGAAATATAGTTTTTTTTTTGATACAATACATACTAGAATTTTTGGGAGGTGAAAATTTTGACAAAACAACAAAGAGAAGAAATCGACAATTTATACAATCTTTCAAATAATACAGTAAAAAAAGAAAAAGAAGAAAAGAAAAAAGCAAAAGAAAGAGAAAAAAGAATAAAACAAAGAAAAGATGAGCAAAAAGACCAATTTGACTTTGACACAGAAACAGTAATAGGAATGACAAATAAAAATAACCAAAAAATAAAGCAAGAAAAACAAACAAGAATGACCAAAAAACAAGCCAAAATAATGAGAAAAAAGAAAAAAATAAAAAAGATACTAAAAACAATAATATTATTAGCAATAATAATAGGAGGAATTTGTTTTGCAGTAGTTTCACCAATATTTAATGTAACAGACATCAAAGTTACAGGAAACAATAAAATAAATTCAGATACAATAGTAAGCTTATCACAAATACAAACAGGCCAAAATATATTTAGATTTAATAAAAACAAAGTAATAAAAGAAATAAAAACAAATGCATATGTAGAAAATGCAAAAATAAAAAGAAAAATTCCAAACAAAATAGAAATTACAATAGAAGAAAGAGAACAAAACTATAATGTAGAATTCTTAAATGGATATGCCTATATAAATAACCAAGGATATATATTAGAAATAGCAGAACAAAAATTAGATTTACCAGTAATAATGGGAATAACTACACCACAAGAACAAGTAGTTGCAGGTAACAGGTTAAATGACGAGGACTTAGAAAAATTAGAAACAGTTATACAAATAATGAACATTTGTAAAAGCTACGAATTAGACAAAAAAGTTTCAAGTATAGATATAACAAACAAAAATGATTATATAATGTATATGGAAGAAGAAAAAAAGACAATTCATTTAGGAAATGATAGTAATTTAACAAATAAAATGTTATATGTACCAGCTATTCTAAAAGAAAATCAAGGAAAAGAAGGAACGATATATTTAAATGGAAATATAAATGGAGATTTTAAACCTAGATTTAGAGAAAAGGTATAAAGGAGAGATATAAATGACTAATAAAAAAGCAATTGCTTTAGTTTTAGGAGTTATGTGTTTTGCATTAACATCTGGAATTTGTATACAAGTAAAAACAGTAAAAAATACAAGCTCAACTTCAAGTAAAAATTATGAAGAAAATAACTTAAGAGCAGAAGTTTTAAAATATAAAGAAAAATATGATAACCTTTTAAAAGAAACAGAAAAAGTCGACTCACAATTACAAGAACAAATAGAAAGTGCAACAAAAAATAATTCAGAATTAGAAGAAGCCAAAAATCAAATAAATGATGGAAATAAAATGATAGGTTTAACAGAAGTAACAGGACCAGGAATAATACTAACAATTGCAGATAGTGATATTGACTCAAGTTCAGTTTTAGATCCAAGCAACTTTATAATACATGATATAGATTTGCTAAAAGTTGTCAATGAATTAAAAAATGCAGGAGCTGAAGCAATATCAATAAACAATCAAAGAATAATATTAACAACACCAATAATATGTGGTGGAAACATCATAAATATAAATGGTGAAAAAATAGGATCACCATTTGAAATAAAAGCAATAGGTTCACCAGAAGCTCTAGCAAACTTATCTAGACCAGGAGGTTGGTTAAGTAAATTAGAAGACAGAGGAATAAAAGTAAGCACACCTAAAAAATCAAATTCAATAACAATACCAAAATATTCAGGAGTATTAAACTTCAAATATATAAGTAATAGTAATTAATGGTACAGACAAAATTTTGGATAATGATGAGTGAAAGAAAGGGATTAAAAAAATGAAAAAAGGCAAAATAACTGTATGTATAACAATTGCAATAGCATGTTTTGCATTAGCAACAGTTATGTGTATGCAATTCAAAGTTGTTAAAGAAACAGACATAACATCAATTGAAACAATGCGAGAAGAAGAACTAAGAACAGAACTTGCAAACTGGAAAAAGATGTATAAAGAAGCACAAGAACAATATAATGAAAAAACTGCAAAACTAGCTGAATACAAAGAAAAAGAACAATCAACAGAAGATTCTTCAAAATTAGTAGAAAAAGAATTAGAACAAACAAATATGTATTTAGGAAAAACTGATGTTGAAGGACAAGGAATAACAATAAAAATTCAAGATGTAGATAAGCAAAATACAAACCAAGAAGAAAATGTAGATCCACTTTCAGCAGAAGATTTATTAGTAATTGTAGACTATCTAAAATTAGCAGGAGCAGAAGCAATATCAATAAATGGACAAAGAATAATAAACATGTCAGATATTGTTGATGTAGGAAGCAATTCTATAATATTTGTAAATCAACAAAGAATACTAGCACCATATGAAATAAGAGCAATAGGAGACTCAACAAAACTAGAAAGTACATTATTAGGAAATGGCGGTTATGTAGAAGAATTAAAAAACTATGGATTTGACATAGATATTACAAAGGGAAAAGTAAGTATACCAAAATACAGTAAAGATATAACACATAAATATATTCAATAAAATTAAAAAGGAATGATGAAAATGATTTTTTTAGTTATGATAATAGCATGCGTTTTAGGAGTTATAGTAGGGTTAAATGCACCAATGATATCATATACATATTCAAGCTATTTAGCAATAGCAATAATTGCAGCATTAGACTCAGTATTTGGAGGAGTTGCATCTGTAATAAATAAAAAATTTGATATGAAAATATTTATTTCAGGATTTTTTGGAAATGCAATACTTGCAATATTATTAACAGTCTTAGGAGAAAAACTAAATATAGACATTTACTTAGCAGCAATAGTCGTATTTGTAGGAAGAATGTTTAATAATTTGGGAATAATAAGAAGATATTATGTCGAAAAATGGACTGAAAACGTAAAGAATAAATCAGAAAAAAATAAAGATAAAAATAAAGAAAAAAACGAAAAAAACGAAGAAAAAGAGATATAAAAAGAATAAACGAGAAAATGCAATAATTTAATCAATAGATATAATAATAGTAAAAAACAAATATTACAAATACATTACAAATTTATTACAAAAATATAACAATTTCTATTGACATTTGAAAAAAAATGTAATATAAATACATCAAGAAATTTATAACAAAAAAGATGGGGGAATTAACTTGGCTATAGGTGATATTATAGTTGGTGTAGACATAGGAACAACAAAAATAGCAACAGTAGTAGGAGAAGTAAACAATTTTGAACAAATAGAAACTATATGTAGTACATCATATAAATGTAGTGGATTAAAAAAAGGAAAAATAATAAATGAAGAAGAAATAAGCTTAAGCTTAGAAAAAACTATAAAAGATGCCGAAGATGAAACAAATCTTAAAATAAATTCAGCTTATGTAACAATCCCTGGAAAATATGTAACAATAGTACAAAATAGCATAACTAAAGATGCTAAAGACAAATATGCTGGAATTTCAATAAGAGATGTACAAAATGCAATAATGCAAGTAAAAGATATAGAAATCCCAGAAGGAAAAACTTTAATAGACATAGTTCCAGACAAAGTAATATTAGATAATGGAACAGTAGTTACAGATCCAGTAGGAAACTTAAGTTCAAGTTTTACAATAAGTGCACAAATAATATTAGCAGATAAAGAATATGTAAGGCAATTAAATAACATATTTAAAAAAGCTGGATTAGAAATAGATGGAATAGTTCCAACAACTTTAGCAGAAAGAAATTTAATATTAGACAAAAACGAATTACATGATAATATAGCAATTATAGACGTAGGAGCAGAAAATACTGATGTGGGAGTATTTGAAGGCTCAACATATGTATATACTAATTCAATACCAGTTGGAGGAGAAAACATAACAAATGATATTGCATTAGTATTAAATATTGAAAAAGAAGAAGCAGACAAATTAAAAAGACAATATGGACTAGCCTTAAAATCATTTATAGACAATGATAATGATATTATATTAAACACATGCAAAGACAATAACAAAAATAAAATAATAAAGAGTTCTGAGTTAATTGAAATTATAGAAGCTAGAATAGAAGATATGTTCTTAATAATTAACAAAGACTTAAACAATCAAGGAATTAAATCAAGAATAAATAATGTCATTTTAACAGGGCAAGGAATAGTAAATATAAGCAAAAGTGATGTTGCAGGAAAAATAAATTTAAATATACCTGTAAAAATATCAACAGGAAGATTAATAGGGACAACAAGACCTGCATATAGAACAGCATATGCATTAGTAAGATATATAGCTTCAAGACCATTTACAAAAACAGTATCAAGCAGTATAGACACAAAATCAAGTGAAAATATATTTAAAAACATATTAGAAAGAATAAAAGAATTTTTCTACAGTTAAAAACAAGACAACAATATAGCAAAGAAAGAGTTATTAATTTTAAAAATATAAATAAAACAAAGTTTTAAGGGAGGAAAAAAACAAAATGATGGAATATGATGATAACAATATAACAATGATGGATGGGACAGCAACAATAAAAGTAATTGGTGTTGGAGGAGCAGGAAACAATGCCGTAAATAGAATGATAGATGCAGGAATAAAAGGAGTTGACTTTATTGCTGTAAACACAGATAGACAAGCACTTCAACAATCAAAAGCAAATACAAAAATTCAAATAGGAGAAAAAATAACTAGAGGATTAGGAGCTGGAGCAAACCCTGATATAGGAGCTCAATCAGCAGAAGAAAGTAAATCAGAAGTTGCAGAAATATTAAGAGGAGCAGACATGGTATTCGTTACTGCCGGAATGGGTGGAGGAACAGGTACAGGAGCTGCACCAATAGTTGCTTCAACAGCAAAAGAAATGGGAATATTAACAATAGGTGTTGTAACAAAACCATTTACATTTGAAGGAAAGAAAAGACTTTCACAAGCAGAAAGAGGAATTGAAAGCTTAAAAGGAAAAGTAGATACATTAGTAGTAATACCAAATGACAAATTATTACAAATAATAGATAGAAAAACATCAATAATAGAAGCATTCAAAATGGCAGATGATGTATTAAGACAAGGTGTACAAGGTATATCTGACTTAATAGCAGTACCAGGACTTGTAAACTTAGACTTTGCTGATGTAAAAACAATAATGCTAAATCAAGGAATGGCACACATGGGTGTTGGTAGAGCATCAGGAGAAAACAGAGCAGAAGATGCTGCAAAAGAAGCAATCCAAAGTCCATTACTAGAAACATCAATTGAAGGAGCAAAAGGAGTAATTATAAATATTACAGGTGGAGAAGACTTAGGATTACATGAAGTAAACACAGCTGCAGAATTAGTTCAACGCAGTGTAGACCCTGAAGCAAACATTATATTTGGTACAGTTACAGACCCAAGTATGCAAGATGAAATCCAAATAACAGTTATTGCAACAGGATTTGAAAAACCAGAAAACAATATATCAAGTATAGGTGTTGATAATATAGTATCAAAAACATGGGAGAAAAAAATAAACTCAATACCATCTAGCTCAGATGTAAGTTCTTCACAAAATGATTTAGATATTCCACCATTTTTAAGAAAAAATAGAAACAAAAATTTATAATAATTAGAAAGAAATAATCGAAAACACTCGATTATTTCTTTTTTTCTACAATAAGAAAAGACAGACTTCGTAAAATCAATGTAGTACAATACAAAAAGTAGGTGAGCAAAATGACAATTTATATAGATATTATAATTGTAGAAAACCTAATAATGAATTATATAATTTTATATGCAACAGGACTAATTTCTAAAAGTAAAAAATCATATTTAAGAATGTTTTTGGCAAGTTTAATAGGAGCAATATATGCAACTTTAGAATATGCATTAAAAGTAAATATATATTCAAATATAATTTTAAAAACAATTTTATCAGTAATAATAATATATGTAGCATTTAATCCACAAAACATAAAAAAAATGTGCAAACAATTAATAATCTTTTACGTAACAACTTTCACCTTTGGAGGAATAGCAACATACTTAATATATGTACTAAAACCACAAAACATAATAATAAAAAATGGAATGTATGTAGGAACATATGTACTAAAAGTAATATTTATAGGAGCAATAGTAGGAACAATAATATTAGCAATTGCATTTAAAATGGCAAAAAATAAATTAACCAAAAAAGATATGATATGTAAAGTAAAAATAAAATTAAATGGAAAAGAAGAAACAGTAGAAGCAATGGTTGACACAGGAAATATGCTAAAAGAACCAATAACGGGTACGCCTGTTGTAGTAGTAGAAAGAACATCATTATATGAATTGCTACCAAAAGAAATTTTAAATAATACAGAATCAATATTAGGAGGTGATTTTGAAAAAATACCAGAAGAAATAAAAAATGAATATGTTCCAAAATTAAAATTAATACCATTTGCTTCACTTGGAAAACAAAATGGAATGTTAGTTGGAATAAAACCAGAAAAAATAGAAGTAATAAATGAACAAACAGAAGAAGAAAAAAATGCAATAATAGGAATATATAATAAATCATTAACAAAAAGAGGAGAATACAAAGCTCTTATAGGAATAGATTTATATTAAAATTTATGGTAATTGTTTGTTATAACTCATGAACTGAGAAGAGTTATGAATTAAATACTATAGTTGGAGGTACATGATGAATATTATTGAATTTTTAAAGAAAAAAATTGACAATATAGGCACAATATGTGCAAAATACATAAATGAAAATGATGAAATAGAATATTTACCCATATTTTACATAGCAGGAAGTCAAACACTTCCACCACCACTAGAACCAGCAGAAGAGGAAAAACTAATAAAAAAATTATCAGAAGATGATAACCTGGAAACAAGACAAGTTTTAGTCGAAAGAAATTTAAGATTAGTCGTATATATAGCAAAAAAATTTGAAAATACAGGAATTGGAATAGAAGATTTAATATCAATCGGAACAATTGGATTGATGAAAGGCGTAAACACGTTTAATTCAGATAAAAACATAAAACTTGCAACATATGCATCAAGATGCATAGAAAATGAAATACTAATGTTTTTAAGAAAAAACAACAAAACAAAAGGAGAAATATCAATAGATGAACCATTAAACAAAGATTGTGACGGAAATGAATTGTTGTTATCAGATATTTTAGGGACAGATCCAGATATAACATCAAGAAATTTAGAAGATGAAGTTGACAAAACGTTGCTTAGAGCATCTATATTAAAATTAAATGATAGAGAAAAAAATATAATGGAAATGAGATTTGGATTTAAAACTGGAAAAGAAAAAACACAAAAAGAAGTTGCAGATGAACTTCGGAATATCACAAAGTTATATATCAAGACTAGAAAAGAAAATAATAAATAAAATGAAAAAAGAAATAATGAGCAAGACGGGATAAAAATATTTCGTATTAAATAAACCTTTTTTGGAAATACTTACTATAGAGTAATTTTAAAGGAGGTTTTTCATTTGTTTAACAAGGTAGAAATATGTGGAGTAAACACAAGTAAATTACCACTACTATCAAATGAAGAGAAAAAAGAACTACTAATAAAAATAAAAAATGGGGATGAAGAAGCAAGAACTAAATTTATACAAGGAAACTTAAGACTAGTTTTAAGCGTTATACAAAGGTTTTATGGAAGAGGAGAAAAAGCGGATGATTTATTTCAAGTAGGATGTATTGGATTAATAAAAGCAATAGACAATTTTGACATAAATCAAGATGTACAATTTAGCACATATCGGAGTACCAATGATAATTGGTGAAGTAAAAAGATATTTAAGAGATAATAATAGTATAAGAGTAAGCAGGTCAGTAAGAGACTTAGCGTATAAAGCGATGCAATTTAAAGAAAGATATATAAGAGAAAAAGGAAGAGAGCCAACAATAGATATAATTGCTAAAGAACTAGAAGTAGAAAGAGAAGATATTGCATATAGTTTTGACGCTGTTCAAGATCCAGTTTCACTTCAAGAGCCGGTTTACAATGATGGCGCAGAAAGTATTTATATTATGGATCAAGTAAAAGACTCGAAAAACACAGATGAAGCATGGATAGAAAACATGACAATAAAGCAAATAATGAAAAAACTAAATGATAAAGAAAAAATGATAATAACAAAAAGATTTTTCGACGGTAGAACTCAAATGGAAGTTGCAGATGAAATAGGAATATCGCAAGCTCAAGTTTCAAGATTAGAAAAAAATGCAATTGAACATATAAAAAGATTATATAAATAGTTAAGAAATATAATAGGAAGATTTGTTTATATAATTATCATATATAAATGTTAGAAAAAATATAAAAAACTTTGATGAGCATTAATACATGATAATTATATAAGCTATTCTAGTAAAAAATTAATGGTACATAAATTCAAAAAATAAAATTTAATTATAAATTGAAACAATATTTTAAACATAACAGAATATAATATCAGTAGAATTTAATATAGTGGAGGTTTGTAATGCAAGGTAAAGGACTTGATTTTAAACATAAAGAAGTAGTAAATATAACAGACGGAAAAAGATTGGGATATGTTCAAGACGTTTGTGCTGATTTAGAAACTGGTGTTATAACATCTATAATTGTTCCGGGAAACAATAAATTAATGAGTATGTTTTCTTCTAATAATGATATAGTTATACCATGGAAAAACATTAAATGTATAGGGAATGATTTGATTCTTGTAGAAATTTAAAAAATGGTTCAAAAAATTATAAAAAAATACAAAAAAGTATTGACTTTGAATTATTAATATGCTATTATAAATAAG
>ERZ857840.3941-NODE-3941-length-11947-cov-4.254457_pt1 | contig 11947 bp, 15 predicted proteins | sample MGYA00519760_ERZ857840 | MGnify/ENA primary metagenome ERZ857840 (study PRJEB31778, sample SAMEA3449371) | human gut metagenome | biome: human gut; feature: human-associated habitat; material: faeces | place: United Kingdom | collected 2010/2012 ... | reverse complement strand
TTCCCTTCTCTACCAAGATTGCCGTGGAGCGTGAGGATTTTGAACACCTGTCTACGCTTGCGAAAAGGTACGTTGCAGCCGAGAAAAAGGAATCCAAGTTGCAAAAGGCATTGGATGCAGCAAACAGACTGATTGCAAAGCTCAAAGCAGAGATCACCGGTCTGAAACAGGAGCTTTCCGAGTACAAATCCGTTCGCAGCAAGCTCCGCACATCGGATCTGGAACGCGAGAACGCAGAGCTTCGAGGAAAAGTGCAGCGCTACGAGGATGTGATCCAGCGCAATAACCTCTGGCATTTCTTCCGTCCGCACAGAGAAAAAGTGGCAACGCGTGAAGATGTCCGCTGATGCCGTGTTGAACTGAGAAAAACGGATTTTACCGAATGGGAGCGTCCAGATCGAGCAACGTATCGTCCGGGCGCTTCCCATTCAAAAGTCACCCTGCTTTTGCAGGTGTAGAGCTGACAAAGAATCTTGAAAATGCGCCTGTTTTTACAGAACAGGCAGAAATGGAGGCAATATGAAAACCGGACTGACCAAACGGCAGAAAACGACCTGCATCTATTTTGACGAATCCAGCAAAACCGTTGAAATCCAGACACACAATACCGCGCTCAAAAAGCGGCTGGCACAGTATGCAGCAAAGCATCCCGATTTGTGCAGGCAGACCGACGATGATGAACAGGGCGGTCTGACCTTCGAGATCGACCGCAAGCGTTTTGCCGTCCGTCTGACCGCGCCGTATTCGGATACGCGCCGACAGGCAGCAAGTGAGCTTGCCAAGAAGAATGGGTTGAAAGGACGAGATAGAACCGGAAGCAAGTGATTTATCTGCTAATGTCCATAGGAGCCGCCAAGCTCCTATGGACATTGTTTGTGAGCAAGAAATATTGGTAATTACGTACTTGTTCCCTGATCCAAAGTATGATATACTGATAACAAGTTCAGCGAAAGCTGATTTTTACTCATTAAAATATGAATTCAATTTACTGTTGGAGTGAAGGACATGGCTGTAAGTTACAAGAAATTATGGAAGCTGCTAATTGATAAGGATATGAAGAAAAAGGACCTTTGCGCAGCAGCAGGCATCAGCCATGCGTCAATGGCGAAGCTCGGCAAAAATGAAAACGTCACAACCGATGTCCTTGTGAAGATTTGTACCGCTTTGCAGTGTGATATAGGCGATATTATGGAATTAACAAAAGATGTTATTTGAGGAGAGATCATATGAGCATCAATAGAGATAAACCCGATCTTTGGAAAAATGATATTTTACAATCTGTGGATTTATATAATAGTTGGTTTATGGAATTTGCCCCCAGAGCATTTAGAGAAACGCGTGTAACAACAGCTAGCAGTGTGGAACGTGCTCTTGTTGATACGAGTTATCTGAGAAACATATCGGTCGAATTATTAAAAAATCACCCAGAGGTCTTACCAATATTAAGAATGTCTACTTGTCCTCCTATAGCAAGAGATCGTCTTGTTGGTTTAGCTGGAGTGACTAAAAGCTTGGTTGAAAATATGGAAGATGCAGATAATCCTCGTGTGTCTCCTCGAATGGCTGCAGATAGATTGTCTGACGAACTTTCAAAAATAGCCAGAACTATCAATAGGATGGCAGATCCAGATATATTTGTTTGGCTACCAGAAATGCGTGAACCCACTGAACAAGAGGTTCAGAGATCTGCGACCGTTGTTGCAGACAGATTGTGTGGTGCGGTAGCTGATCCGATTATTAGAAATGCTCAAGAGAAACGTCAGCTTGCAGCAATAACACAGTTCTTGCAAGATAGAGGTTATGCAGAAGCCAATGTCGGAACGAAGTATAACGAAATGGTACCAGGAACATTTTCGTTCCATACTAACGTGCCTGTATTAGTCGCTGAAGGATCAGAAGATCGAATCAACATTCCTGTTGATGTGGTTATTCTCCCTAAATCGGCTCAAGCTAGGGACTTTCCTCTCCTTATCGAAGCAAAATCAGCCGGGGATTTTACCAACGTAAACAAACGCCGTAAAGAAGAAGCTGCTAAAATGCAGCAATTAAAAAATACATATGGCAACACTGTGTCGTATAGTTTGTTTTTATGTGGATACTTTGATTCGGGATATTTAGGCTATGAAGCTGCAGAAGGAATTGATTGGATATGGGAACACAGAATAAACGATTTGGAGCAATTAGGGATTTGAGTTTAATAGAATCCAGAAGGATGCAATTACAAACGGCGATTGATAATAGTAAAAGCATTGAAAGCCGTAGACGGTTTGGTCAATTTGCGACTCCTTACGAACTGGCTCAAGAAATCATATCATACGGCTTAAAGCTACAGGCCGAAAAAGAAATATCTTTTTTGGAACCAGCAATAGGGACAGGTGCATTTTATTCTGCGCTTTTGTCAGAATATACAAAACAATATAAAAGTATAAAGAGTGCAACAGGGATTGAATTGGATAATGACTTTTTTGCTGCTGCTCGTAAACTATGGGAAGATACCGGTATCAATCTTGTAAATTGTGATTTTACAGATACAGTTTGCTTTGAGAAGATAAACTTCTTGATTAGTAATCCACCATATGTGCGACATCATTATATTGATCGAGAACAAAAAACAAAACTTTCCGCTATGACGAAAAAAGAAACGGGGCTATCTCTTTCGGGACTTGCTGGGCTATATTGCTACTTTGTCCTATGTGCGCATAAATGGCTTGCGCCAAATGCAATATGTGGGTGGCTTATTCCGAGTGAGTTTATGGATGTCAATTATGGTAGCATACTGAAAGAGTATCTTCTAAGCAATGTCCACTTACTTAGAATTCATAGGTATAACCCCCAAGATTGCAAATTTGATGATGCGTTGGTTTCTTCGTGCGTAGTGTGGTTTAGAAACGAAACCGTCTCCGAAAATTATGAAGTTGAATTTTCATACGGCGGTACTCACGAAAATCCAGAAGTTAGTGGGAATATAGATAGAACTACACTGGAGAAACAAAGAAAGTGGACCCACTTCCCAGAAAAAATAAATGCTGATAGACAGGTTGAGAGCGTTGATACTCCAACGTTAGGTGATTACTTTACTATTAAGCGTGGGCTTGCTACCGGTGATAATAGTTTCTTCATTCTGTCAAAAGAACAGATTGACGAACTCGGTCTCAATATGGAATTCTTTACTCCGATCCTGCCGAGTCCTCGACACTTAAAATGTGATGAAGTTTTTAGCGACCAAGATGGATATCCATGCTTAGATACGCAGTACTTTTTGCTCAACTGCAATCTTCCAGAAGATGAATTAAAAGAGTATTATCCGTCTATTTGGAGTTATTTAAATACTGGCAAAGATACTACTGCAAAGAAATACTTATGCAAGAATCGAAAGGTCTGGTATTGCCAAGAGGACAGAACTGCGACTCCCTTTTTGTGTTCATATATGGGAAGAGGGAAAAACGGGCATTCTGCACCCTTTAGATTTATTTTGAATCACACCAACGCAATAGCAACAAATTCCTATTTGATGTTATATCCCAAGGATATTCTCAGAAAAGCTTTTACGCAGTCGCCAGACACTTTACATAGAGTTTGGGAGATGCTTACCAACATAACTGCAAATGATCTTGAATGTGAAGGTCGAGTTTATGGTGGAGGGTTGAAGAAAATTGAGCCAAGTGAGCTTTCTTATGTAAAGTGTCCGCATTTGGCTGAATTATTAACATAAGGATTCTGCATTAAATCAAAAAAGGAGGGAGAAGAGCCTATGGAGTGGAATGGCTGTATGAGTTTGCTCCAAGGATATCTTCAAGCCTGTTAAAAACAAGGCGGACACGAGCCCGTGAAAGAGTTGTTGATATCTGGAAAGTTCACGGGTCTTTGGATTGGTTTCAAGCTCCTGACGGGACATCTGTGGCATTTCCGCTTGCACGAACAATCCCCAATAATTTTCAACCGCTCATTATTCCACCAGGGAAAGAAAAATACAGCAGTACACACGATGAGCCGTACAGAACCATTATAGCGGAAGCTGATAATGCTTTTGTACAAGCAGGTGCATATTTGTGTGTTGGTTATGGGTTCAACGATGAGCATATCCAACCAAAACTTTTGACGCAGATTTCCAAAGGGAAGCCTATAGTTATCCTTGCCAGGACTATGACTCCAGCTTGTAAAAAACATATTGTTGAGGCAGAGGTAAGCAAATACCTTATCTTTGAGTTTGCAGATTCCACTCATACAAAAGTGTATGGCAAGGGTTGGGAGGAAGTATACGAAGGGCAATATTGGCTTTTGGATAACTTTATGAAAGTTTGGTAAGGAGGTATAGAACGAGCATATTTGAATATACGCCCGAAGAACTTCTTGGCACTGTTGAAAGTGTAGATACATCTACCGTGATAGTAAAAGTTGAGAATGATGATAAGCTGCGTGGATTACAAGTAAACCACCTGATCTCCATTCAGAGTTCAAAAATTGGGCAGCATTTAATTGGTCTAGTGTCTAAAATAATACGCAAATCAGCATATAGTGATCCGGTTGCAGATGTATCTCCTGAGTTTGGCTTTAATATTATTAAAGTAATTCTAATTGGAACGCACTTTGATAGAGACGCAGGAAAAGATAATGTATTTCGGCGTTCTCTAGCTACAATACCAACAATAAACGCTGAATGTCATCTTATACACGGAGATAGATTAAAGCGGTTCATGCAAGCAATATCTTCCATTCCAGAAGGTGAAGATGCGGTTAGCTTGCAAATTGGTAATTACTCTATTGACGAAGATGCAACGGCATGGCTCAACGGAAACAAGCTATTTCAGCGTCATGCAGTAATTGTTGGTAGTACTGGTTCGGGAAAATCATGGTGTGTAGCCAAAATACTTGAGCAGGTCGCTTCTCTCAAGTCAGCAGATGCAATACTGTTTGATATTCACGGCGAATACTCCACTTTGCAAGGCGATAGTTTTTCGCATCTTAAAGTCGCAGGACCCAATGATACAATTGGAGAGGGAATGCTTTTCCTTCCTTATTGGTTGCTCACTTATGAGGAAATGCTATCGCTCATGCTTGATCGGAGTGACAACAATGCTCCTAACCAAGCCATGATGTTCAGCAGTGCCGTTATTGAAGGAAAAAAACAATTCTTGATAGATGCAGACAAAGCTGAGATGGAAGCAAATATTACTTTGGATAGTCCTGTTCCATATAGCCTTGATACCCTTCTTGAAACCTTGAAAGCAAAAGATACAGAAATGGTTCCTGGAGCGAGAGGTGAAAAGCAAGGCACATACAACGGGAAACTCACTCGCTTTATTCAACGTTTAGAAACCAAACAAAAAGATAAACGCCTGAATTTTATGTTTGCCTCAAACGACTTTTGCCAGACAGCTTGGGAGATTACGCGGAAATGCTCCCTATATTAGATATCGGAGAAGCACTTGTTGTTGGTGATGCGAGCTTGTTGCCGAGCAGAATTCGAATCACGCCTCCTACTTTGAAACCTCGTAGCGCAACTATTGATTTCTGGGATGAGTGGTCAAAAGATGCAACCAGCGTAGATGTTTCTGGTGCAATAGAAGCATTACGAAAGCAGGCAAAATAGCAAGCACTGTTTTGGGCTTTTCCGAAAAAGGGCATATGGGTGGTACAGGTGTATTTGCAGGTGAAAATCCTGATGCTATCTGGGAAAAGGTAATACATCCAACTCCCCTGCTCCCACAGTCCTATCAAAGATAACCACTGATAGCATTCCCTGATAGCTTTTTGATAGCAGAAAGTCGGATACCCCATAGGATTGGGATAATTGGTATCAAATAAAGCCAAATGGAATCAAACGGTCTATACAAAAAAGTTTAGACTCTGTTTCCGCTTGGCGAGTGGGAATAATTCCGAAAACGCCGGAAACCCGCATGAATACAGGCTTTTTTGCCCGTCAAAATGGCTCGTGATACTGGATTGATACTATTTTTTCAAATCCGGCACTCCGAGAGAATGATTCCAAAATGACAAGCAAAACCGTCCTGCTGAACGACAAATTCAGCAGGACGGTTTTTTGCTTGTCTTATTTCTTTTTCCAAGGAATATACTCCTTGCGCTCTTTGCTGTCATCGCAGGTATGTGGCCAGTTCAGTTTCCATTCAAAGTATTCCTCCCGCGTGATCTGCCCCGCATGAAGCTCCTGTTGGCGCAGCAGCCATTCCTGCATGAACTCATCGACAAGACCATATTGGAAGTACATTCCCACTGGCTGGCTAACAGGCCATTCGTCGCTGTCGTTGTACTTCGCGGTGGTATCATCCCCGTTTCGCTCTTTGACCGGATTGCGGACAAGTTGAAACAGCCGGATAGACCCCGGACTATCCTCGTCCAACCAGAAGAATGTCCGCATAAAGTCCTCTGCGCACCCCGGAGCATCTGTATAGAAGTTTTGTCGGTCTACACGCAAAACCTCCGCGATTTTGTTCAGCAAGTCTTTCTTCGGAACACGGTAATTCGTTTCGTACTGAGCAACGCGATTATCCGCGCCCTTTTCCTCCAGTCCGATGGCAACGCCCAGTTCCTTTTGCGTCATACCTCGAAAGGTACGGATTTTCCGAATCTTATCTCCTACTGTCATTCATACCACCGCCTCCGAAAACAGTATAGCGCAAATTTGCGAAATACGCAAGATAAATATTAACAAAAAAGCGAAATAAATTCTTGACATTAACATTTATGCTAATGTATAATAAGGACGCGGATATTAACATATTTGCGAATTATCAATAAGGAGGTGACACTATGACACAGGAATTGTTTGTACGGGCGGAGGAAGTTGCCAACGAGCTTGGCATTTCCAAACCCTATGCCTACAAGCTGCTACGGGAGATGAACGAGGAATTGAAGCAGAAAGGCTTTATCACCATCCCCGGACGGGTAAGCAGACGGTATTTTGAAGAAAAATTCTATGGCCTGCGTGACAGGCAGTAAGGAGGAAACAGCAATGCCAGCATACAAGGATAAGGAAAAAGGTACATGGTATGCGTCCTTTTACTATGAGGACTGGACGGGAAAGAAAGTCAAAAAGCTGAAACGCGGCTTTTCCACCAAGCGTGACGCACTGGAATGGGAACGGACGTTTTTGCAGCAACAGACTGCCGATCTGGAAATGACCTTTGAAAACTTCGTCGCGCTCTATGCGGCGGATATGAAAGGACGCATCAAGGAAAACACATGGGGCACAAAGGAGCATATCCTCTACAAAAAACTGGTGCCCTACTTCGGCAAACGGAAGATGTGTGACATTCATTCAAAAGAGATCATGGCATGGCAGAACGAGATGCTGAATCACCATGACGAAAACGGCAAGCCATATTCCCCGGTATATCTGAAAACGCTCCACAACCAGCTCAGCGCCGTATTCAATCATGCGGTGCGGCATTACGGTCTAAAGGTCAACCCTGCCGCCCAAGTCGGCAACATGGGAAAAGCCAAGGGGCGTGAAATGCAGTTCTGGACAAAGGCGGAATATCTGAAATTTGCAGACGCGATGATGGACAAGCCGCTCTCCTATTACGCCTTTGAAATGCTCTACTGGTGCGGTGTGCGGGAGGGTGAGCTATTGGCGCTTACCGCCGCCGACTTCGATTTTGAAAAACAGACCGTCACGATCTCCAAATCCTATCAGCGAATCAAAGGCCGTGACGTGATTACAGACCCCAAGACACCCAAGAGCAACCGCGTGATTCAGATGCCAGCGTTTCTGTGCGATGAAATGCAAGATTACATCAAAAGCCTGTACGCCGTGCAGCCAACCGACCGCATCTTTACCGTCACAAAATCCTATCTCCACCGAGAAATGGACAGAGGTGCAAAAGAGGCAGGTGTCAAGCGCATCAGAATCCATGACTTACGACATTCACACATTTCTCTTTTGATTGATATGGGATTTACGGCATTGGCAATCGCAGACCGGGTAGGACACGAAAGCATTGACATTACTTACCGCTACGCACACCTGTTCCCCACCCGGCAGACAGAGATGGCAAACAAGCTGGATTTGGAACGAAAGGGGGCATAAATCATGTCTGCAAAGAATCTCGACCGGCACAACCGCTGGCGCAGCAAGACCGTTGCTTTTCGGGTATCTCCGGAGGAAGATGCGCAGATTGAAACCGCTGTGCAGCTCTCTGGGCTGACCAAGCAGGATTATATTACAAGGCGACTTCTGTGCCGTGAAATCGTCGTACAGGGCAATCCAAGGGTCTATAAGGCTCTGCGCAATGAACTGAACAGCGTTCTGGAAGAACTCAAACGTATAGAAGCCGGACAATCCATCGACGGTGAGCTGCTGGAAACAATCAGACTGATTTCTACCACGCTGGACGGTATGCGGGAGGATTGATAGATGGATTTTGAACAAGAGAAAACGACTGCCCTATATCCGCCTGTTGGCGCAGACGGAGGACAGCCGCTCTCAAAAGAACCTAGTCAAAGTATAGCAGAGGACACCGCAGAATACAAGACGCAAGTGGACGATTTGGAGGAAATCATGCAGCAGATACGCCGGGCCAGTGACCCGGCGTATCTGCCAACCGTGTCTATGAACGACCTTTATGAACAGGTCTTTCCCGGCAGACCGCCAGTGATTGACGGTCTGCTCTATGCGGGAACGTACCTCTTTGTGGGCGCTCCAAAGGTCGGAAAATCGTTCCTCATGGCACAGCTTGCCTATCATGTAAGTATGGGGATTCCGCTGTGGGGATATGCCGTAAATCGTGGAACGGTTCTCTATCTGGCTTTGGAGGACGATCACCGCCGCCTGCAAGACCGGCTTTACCGGATGTTCGGAGAGAACAGTACCGAAAATCTCTATTTTGCAGTCTATGCAAAACAGCTAAACAAAGGTCTGGAAACGCAGCTCAAGGGCTTTATTCGTGAACACCCGGACACACGGCTTATCATTATCGATACGCTGCAAAAAATCCGGGAGGACGGCGGCGAAAAGTGCAGCTATGCCAGCGATTATGAAATGATGGCCAGTTTGAAAAGCTTTGCCGACGAAAGCGGCGTTTGTCTGCTGCTGGTGCATCATACACGCAAGCAGCAAGCCGATGATCGATTCGATATGATTTCCGGCACAAATGGTCTGCTCGGCGCAGCGGATGGCGCGTTCCTGCTCCAAAAGGAGCGCCGGACAGACTGCTCTGCGACGCTGGACATATCCGGGCGTGACCAACAGGATCAACGGCTCTATCTGACACGGAACAGCGAAAGGCTGATATGGGAATTGCAGCGGGCAGAAACAGAATTTCACCATGAAGCACCTGATCCTGTTTTAGAAGCAGTTGCGGCATTTATAACGTCGGAGCGCCCGGTCTGGTGCGGCACAGCAACCGAGCTGGCTGCTGCGCTGGAGATAAACATGAAGCCAAACGCTCTGGCAATGCGGCTCAATGTGCGGGCATGGCAGCTAAATTGCAAGTATCATATCTGCTATGAAAGCGCCCGCACCCACGCCGGAAGAAGTATCCGATTGACGCTCGATCAGGCTGCGTGTGACGACCGTGACGGCCGTGACGATCTTCCCGATACCGGCTCTGCTGTCTGAAAAGCCGTCACAGCCGTCACGGTTGTCACGGGGCGCGGGGTCAACTGTCAAGGGGGCATACTTGCGGGTGGAGATTGCCGCAAGGCAATACAACCCGAACCCCTTGACAGTTGGCACACGGGAAACACTTGCCGGGTGAGCGGAAAGGCGTGTGCCTTTCCGCTCTGCCTAACGGCGAGTGAAGAAGTTTAGGCGGGGTGCAGGGTGCCCTTTTCAAAGGGCAGCCCTGCTGGGGGTGCTGTCCGCAGACAGCGGGGGCAACGCCCCCACACCACCCCGTAGGGCGCAAATGCGCTTTTGATGGCCGCTGGCTGTCAAAAGTGCTTTTGTTACTTTCGCAGAAAGTAACAAAGGCACGCCGCTTGCGCGGCGGAAAGGAGTGAATGAATGAAACGAACGATCAGCGCAAGGGTTGGACGCGGCTCTGTAAATCACAACACCCGAAAGTTTCACGCAAAGAACACTGACCCGGAACGTTCTCACCTGAATATCACCTATTGTGAGGAAAATATCAAGGCTGTTTACCATGAACTGTTTGACGAAGCTCTTGCACGATACAATTCCAAGCAGACCAGAGCAGACCGAAAAATCAAAGATTATTATGAGAAGATTCGTGCCAGCAAGCAGGAAAAGACATTCCATGAGATTATTCTGCAAGTCGGCAATAAGGACGATATGCACACAGGGAGCGACGAGGGTTCGCTTGCCGTAGAAATCTTAGAAGAATACATGACTGGCTTTCGGGAGAGAAATCCGCAGCTCCGCGTGTTTTCCGCACATCTGCACATGGACGAAGCCACGCCGCATCTGCATATTGATTTTATTCCATTTACAACCGGCAGCAAGCGCGGCTTGGAAACGCGGGTATCTCTCAAACAGGCGTTGGCTGCACAGGGTTTTCAAGGCGGAAGTCGAGGCGATACAGAGTGGAATCAATGGGTACGCTCAGAAAAAGATCAGCTTTCGCTTGTGATGCAGCGTTACGGAATTGAATGGGAGAAGAAAGACACACACGAAAAGCACCTGTCTGTATTGGATTACAAGAAAGAGCAGCGGACAAAAGAAATTGCAGCGCTAGAAACCGTCAAAGCAGAAAAAGAGAGCGAGGTTGCGGAGCAAGAGCAACGTCTAAGTGAGCTTGCCCCGGCGGTGAAGAACATGGAGCGGCTGGCCGCGGACTTTTCTGCAAATCCGGAACAGATTTTACCGGAGGCAGGCGCATTGGAAACAGGCCGTTCCTACCGCGAGAAAAAGGCAAAACCGTTGCTTGCTAAAATCGTCAAGGTGCTGCGGGCATTATACCTTGCCTACGTCGAGCTGAAAGGAAAGTTTGAGCGGCTGCAAACAGATTATGGGCAAGTTCAGAAAGCCAACAGCCGCCTGTCTGAACGCTTGCAGGAGGTCAAGCTGGAAAATAAATCCCCTTCGGCGCACCTCTGCCGACTATGCGCAGCTCAAGCAAATCCTCGGCGCAGAACAGATTGAAGCAATGCTAAATGCCGCCAAACGGCTGAAGCAGTCGGAGAAAGGCTGCAAGCAGCTCCAGCGCTCCGTTGACCACGGAGTACGGTAAAAACGGATGGACTTTCCTACATACTTATGGTATATTTATTTTTGGAGAAATATGATAACGGCACGCATAAAGAGCCAATCATAGGAAGAGGATGGGAATAAAAAGAAATGTTTGTATTAATAGTATTATTCATAATACCATTGATGAAAGTGTGCTTACCGTAGAGTACAAATTCTCCTATACTTCTAACGGCGGACTGGCGCAGCGTTCATTTACAGTTCCAATGACAGAAGAACCATCGCGGAACTTATTAAGGTGCTTGAAAACAAACTTACTGCAAGTGCCTTTGCACAAGAACAGCGAACCCTGATGACAAAAAGCTGCGTGAGTTTATCAAAAATCGCGACAATTTCACTTGCTGCCTTTGCGGAAACTCCACTCATGTTGAGCCCAATCTATTACTTGAGATAGATCACATTATCCCCGTGGCTAAAGGCGGCGAAACAGTGGAGGATAATCTCCAGACATTGTGCTGGAAATGCAATCGTGCAAAGAGCGATAAAATCATTGCCTGAGTCTTAAAATGTGCTTTTCACTAAGCGTGAACAAAAATCCCGGTTTCCACCCTTATGAGGGAAACCGGGATTTTTCTACTTTTTATTGAATTTTATCCGATTATGTGTCAAAATTTACGGCAGTTGATTCCTGCGGGTCCCGTCAAGATTTATGCGCAAATTTATTTGCGGGCTCTGGCTGAATGAAGTCAGCCGGCAATAGAGGCATCGTCCAGAACTGCCTCCAGGTGCTTCATGTTCATGTATTTCTTGTTGCCCCACTGGGTGCCCGCCACATGGCGC
>ERZ857840.3939-NODE-3939-length-11949-cov-7.460400_pt1 | contig 11949 bp, 8 predicted proteins | sample MGYA00519760_ERZ857840 | MGnify/ENA primary metagenome ERZ857840 (study PRJEB31778, sample SAMEA3449371) | human gut metagenome | biome: human gut; feature: human-associated habitat; material: faeces | place: United Kingdom | collected 2010/2012 ... | reverse complement strand
GCGCAGCGCCGCGGCCGCGGCCACGGCGGTCGTATCCGAGCCGCCGCGCCCGAGCGTCGTGATGTCGTTTCCGGGGCTCACGCCCTGAAAACCGGCGATGAGGACGACCTTCCCCTCGTCCAGCTCACGGCGCACGCGCTCCATCGAGAGACGGCGGATGTGCGCGTCGCCGTATGTCTCATCCGTGCCGACGCCTGCCTGCCAGCCGGTGAGTGACACGGCGGGAAGGCCCATTTCCTCAAGCGTCATCGCCATGAGCGCGACGCTTGCCTGCTCGCCGGTGGCGAGCAGCATGTCGAGCTCGCGCTTTGAGGGGCTGCGGCTGTAGTGCGCGGCGGTAGATAAAAGCGCGTCCGTCGTTTTCCCCTGCGCCGAGAGCACCGCCGCGACGGAGTGCCCGGCGCGCACCGTATCGGCGATGAGGCGCGCCGCGCAGCGGACGCGCTCGACCCCGGCGAGCGAGCTTCCGCCGAATTTTTCCACGAACAGCATATCGATAAAACCTCCGGAATGGCAAAATGGGATTTGACACTCCATTGTATTCGCCCGCCGCGATGCGCGCCATTTGGGACAATAAAAAAGGCTCCCTTGTGTAAAGGGAACCTTTCATGGGCAGAGCATAGCCCTGCCCATGCGAGGGGAAATAGGATCGTTATTGGCTCCCTTGTGTAAAGGGAGCTGTCAGCGAAGCTGACGGAGGGATTGTAACCTCTGGAAAACGACAATCCTTCCGTCTTTTGCCTTCGGCAAAATCCACCTCCCTTTGCACAAGGGAGGCTTTAATTAGGTCTTATCCCGCTAAAATCTCGGCGCGGATGACACCGTCGGCGGCGACGAGGCGGTTCATGAGCGTTTCCATGCTCTCGCTCATTCCGGCGGTCTCGGCGCTGATGGTGATCGTGGCGCAGCCGCTCACCGGAATGCTCTGGTTGATCGTGAGAATATTCGCGCCGCACTGGGCGAACACGCTCAGCACCGCCGAGAGCAGTCCCGTCTGGTCGCGCAGCATCACCTGGAACGTCAGAATGTGGCCGTGGCGCAGATCCTGAAACGCCGTGATCGAGTCCTTATACTTATAAAATGCGCTCCGGCTGATGCCGACGCGGTTGACCGCGTCGCCGACCGTGCTGCACTCGCCGGTCTGCAGAAGCTCCTTCGCTTCCATGACCTTGAGAAAGATCTCCGGCAGCATGTCCGCCTCCACCAGATAGTAGGTGGGGAGATTTCGGTTCGCCATATGTGTCCCTCCGTGAAAAGCATTTGTTTTCGGCGTGCAAATCATATCATCCGCGGCGGAAAAATGCAAGTGCAATTTCCGCGCAGGACGGACATTGAAAAATTGCAAAAACCGTGTATAATACTTTTATTCATTGAAAGAGAAGGGGAACGCCCATGAAAGCCATCGTATCCGTATTTGCGCGCGACGCCAAGGGCATCACCGCGTACATCACCGCCGCGCTTGCCGAGCAGAACATCAACATTCTCGACATCAGCCAGACGCTCATGCAGGGCTACTTCACGATGATTATGCTCGTCGATCTTGCCGAGTGCGAAATGCCGTTTGATATGCTCTCGCAGCATCTCCGCTCCGTCGGCGAGGCGCGCGGGCTCGCGGTGCACGTGCAGCGGCAGGATATTTTCGACGCCATGCACCGGATCTGAGGAGGGCACCATGAGCTATTTCCTCAATACCGACGAGATTGTCCAGACCATCCGGATGATCGAGCAGGAGCATCTTGACGTGCGCACGATCACGCTAGGACTGAGCCTTCTCGACTGCGCCACCGGCGATATCAAGAGAACCGCGGATAAGGTCTACGAAAAGATCTGCCGCGAGGCGCACGACCTTGTCCCCGTGGGCGAGGCCATCGAGCGCGAATTCGGCATCCCCATTGTGAATAAGCGCGTGTCCGTTACGCCCGTGGCACTCATCGCGGGCGGGTGCGGGGATGACCTTATCCCCATCGCGGAGGCAATGGACCGCGCCGCGCGCGAGGTCGGCGTGAACTACATCGGCGGCTTTTCCGCCCTTGTGCAGAAGGGCTTCACGACCGGCGACCGCAGTCTCATCGCCTCCATTCCCGAGGCGCTTGCACGCACCGAACGCGTCTGCGCGAGCGTGAACGTCGGCTCGACGCGCGCGGGCATCAACATGGACGCTGTGGCGGAGATGGGCCGCGTCATCAAAAAGTGCGCCGCGCTCACCGCCGATACGGACGGTCTCGCGTGCTCCAAGCTCGTCGTTTTCTGCAACGCGGTGGAGGATAACCCGTTCATGGCGGGCGCGTTCCACGGCGCGGGCGAGGCCGAGAGCGCGGTGAACGTCGGCGTTTCCGGTCCCGGCGTCGTCTATCAGGCGCTGCAGGAGTGCAAGGGCGAGAGCTTTGACGTCGTGGCCGAGACGATCAAGCGCACGGCGTTTAAGGTCACGCGTATGGGTCAGCTCGTCGCGCGGGAGGCGTCCCGGCGGCTCGGCGTGCCGTTCGGCATCGTCGATCTCTCGCTCGCGCCGACCCCGGCGGTGGGCGACAGCGTGGCGCGCATTCTCGAAACCATGGGACTGGAGGTCTGCGGCACCCACGGCACGACCGCCGCGCTCGCCCTGCTGAACGACGCGGTGAAAAAGGGCGGCGTGATGGCCTCCGGCCACGTCGGCGGGCTCTCCGGCGCGTTTATCCCGGTCTCGGAGGACGAGGGCATGATCGCCGCGGCGCGCGAGGGAACGCTCACGCTCGATAAGCTCGAGGCGATGACGTGCGTGTGCTCCGTGGGGCTCGACATGATCGCCGTGCCGGGCGATACGAGCGCCGAAACGCTCTCCGCCATCCTCGCGGACGAGGCCGCCATCGGCATGATAAACAATAAGACCACTGCCGTCCGGCTTATCCCCGCGCCGGGCAAGACCGTGGGCGACACGGTGGAGATCGGCGGGCTGTTCGGCGAAGCGCCGGTCATGCCGGTGCATGCGGCGTCGAGCGCGGAGTTCATCGCCCGCGGCGGCCGCATCCCCGCCCCGCTCCACTCGCTGAGGAACTAATAAAGATAAAGTGATCCCGCTGCTTCGGCAGCGGGATTTTTATGCTCGAACGTTGTCTTTTTTATGCGTATACGATATAATAAAATATTACAAAACCGTCGGTTTGTGGCACACACGGCGGACATTTGAAAGATACAGGTGAACAACATGGTAAATATCCGCAAACTGGAATCCGATCTCTGGGAATCTGCCGACCTTCTGCGCTCCGGCTCCAAGCTGACATCCAACCAGTACTGCATGCCGGTACTCGGGCTGATTTTTCTTCGATACGCCTACAGCCGTTTCAAGCTGGTGGAAGAAGAGATACTGAAAAACCGTCCGTCCCGCGGCGGCCGCGTGATGCCCGTGGAGGCCAACGATTTTGTGGCGAAAAGCGCGCTCTTTCTTCCGCGGGAAGCGCAGTACAGCTATTTGCTGAGTCTGCCGGAAAACATTGCGGAAGCTGGGATCAAGAATAAAGACGGACACACCATGAACAGCCTCGGCGAAGTGGTGAACAATGCCATGTCCCTGATCGAGGAACAGAGCGAGCAGCTCACCGGCGTGCTGCCGAAAACCTATACCGACTTTTCCGACGAGATCCTCTCCGAACTGCTCCGCATTTTCAATAACAGCGCGCTCGACGAAGTCGGCGGCGATGTTATCGGGCGTATCTACGAATACTTCCTCAATAAATTTGCCAAGAACATCGCCTCGGATGACGGTGTGTTTTTCACGCCCAAATCTCTGGTAAAAATGATCGTCAACGTGCTGGAACCCAAGGGCGGCGTGCTGCTTGACCCTGCCTGCGGCAGCGGCGGCATGTTCATCCAGTCCGGCGATTTTGTCAATCAGGCGGGCATGAACGCCAACAGCGCCATGACGTTCTATGGACAGGAAAAGGTGGAGTATAATGCGCAGCTCTGCCAGATGAACATGGCGGTGCATGGACTGACCGGCGTGATCCGCTCCGGCGACGAGGCCAACACCTTTTATCACGACGCGCACGGACTTGTCGGCAGCTGCGACTATGTGATGGCCAACCCGCCGTTCAACGTGGACAAGGTGAAAGCCGAATCGTGCGAGAGCGCCGGGCGGCTGCCGTTCGGCATGCCGGGCGTGAATAAAAACAAGGAAGTCGGCAACGCCAACTATCTCTGGATCTCCTATTTCTACAGTTATCTGAACGAGCACGGCCGCGCCGGATTCGTTATGGCGTCCTCCGCCACCGACAGCTCCGGCAAGGATCGTGATATCCGCCGGAAACTGGTGGAGACCGGCCATGTGGATGTGATGGTCAGCGTCGGCAACAACTTCTTTTATACCAAAAGTCTGCCTTGCTCGCTCTGGTTTTTCGACAAGGGCAAAACGGAGAGCATCCGGGACAAGGTGCTCTTTATCGACGCGCGGAATTATTATACGGTCGTAGACCGCACGCTGAACGAGTGGAGCGAGTGGCAGCTCAAAAACCTGAACGCGATCGTGTGGCTGTATCGGGGAGAGACGGAGAAGTATCAAAATTTATTGACCCAATACGTCGATGAAATTAAAAGTTTCATTTTCGGCGCGGTTGAAGCACAAACCGGAACGTTGAGCAGCATAATGCTGCCGGAGTTTTACTCAGAGCCAAATGAAAAGGCGTATCTGCTGAAACAGAAACTTAATGAAGGCTTCTCATTGACCGATTGCGGAGAAATTCACCAGCTTTTAGAGGAGTTTTTAAGACTGCAAAAAAGCGCTGCGGCTAAATTCGCTCCTTATCTGGAAGAAAACAAACAGAAGCACGTTATAAAAGCATTACTGGAGAGCCGAGCTGGACGGGGGCCGGCAAAGGTTCATTGGTATGTTAAAGAAATGAAGGCCGTAATTGATAGCCACGAGCAATCGATACGGGAATGTCTGGATATTATTAAGGCGGCACAATGGCTTTTTGAAAAGTTTGGCGAGGGAGAATATCAAGATATTCCCGGCCTTTGCAGGGTGGCAAGCCGTGAGGAGATCGCGGAGAAGAACTACTCTCTGACGCCCGGCGCGTATGTCGGCGTTGCGGCGGTCGAAGATGACGGCGTGGACTTTGCCGAGCGCATGACGGAAATTCATCAGGAACTGCTGAAATTGCAGGCGGAATCCAATGAATTGATGCAGACCATCTCCAAAAATCTGGAGGAGATGGGGCTATGAAAGAGTACCGTTTAGGAGATATTATCACCATTAAACATGGCTATGCGTTTGACGGGGAACACATTGTTCAAGAGGACAATGGCATAGTGCTTGTAACCCCCGGCAACTTTCGGATTGGTGGTGGATTTCAAGAGGAAAAGTGCAAATTCTATTCTGGCGAGATTCCAGATGGTTATGTGTTATCTAGCGGCGATTTCATCGTAACGATGACCGACTTGAGTAAAACGATAGATACGTTGGGATATAGTGCCCTTGTGCCAGAGTCGGATAACAGAGTATACCTGCATAATCAACGAATAGGTCTAGTTTCTTTTAAGGCAAACGATTGTTTCCCGGGGTATATCTATTTTCTCATGCGCACGCATCCATACCAGCGTTTTATTGCAAACACGTCAACAGGTTCAACGGTTCACCATACATCACCAAGTAAAATATATGACTATCGGTTCTATGCACCCAGCTACGAAGAACAGCGAGAAATCGCTGAACGAATGTTCGCGTATGAAAAAATAATTAAAAACAATCAAAGGCAAATCAAACTATTGGAGGAAGCGGCGCAGCGGCTGTATAAGGAGTGGTTCGTAGACCTCCGCTTCCCCGGCCACGAGAACACGAAAATCACAGACGGCGTCCCCAAAGGGTGGAGACGAGAACGCTTAGTGGATTTGGTAGATGTGCAGTATGGATATGCTTTTGATGGCTCACAGTTTAATGCGACCAGAAATGGCATGCCAATTATCCGTATTCGCAATATTCCAAGTGGAAATACTTGCGATTACACCACAGAAAAAGTTGATGTTCAGTATGTGGTTCACAACGGTGACATTCTTGTTGGCATGGATGGCGAGTTCCACATCAATTCGTGGAGCGGCCCGGATGCGTACCTTGTTCAACGGACTTGTTCTTTTAGACCGAATAAATCTAGTATGAAGGGATATTTGCTCCAAGCGATTTATGAACCGATAAAATTTTTTGAAAGTACAGTTGTTGGGGCTACTGTGGCGCATCTTGGGAAAAAACATATCGACACAATCAGCGTGTTAACTTGCCCTGACAATCTGTATGTTCCTTTTCAGAAGTATTATGAACAAAGGCAACTTCTGCTCAATCAAAATTGGTTATTAACCGAAGCCCGCGACCGCTTGCTTCCCAAACTAATGAGCGGAGAAATTGAGGTGTGACTCATGGTAACCGAGATTCTTTCCCACGCGGAGAAAACAATTCAGCAAACCACTTCAATAACTATCGATTGGAATGAAGTGTGCTTGCTGGCGATAGGCGCGGGAATTGGCTTGATTGTGAGCTGTATTACCATGATTATTCAGAACTTTGTAGACCGAGCGGGTTCATTAAGGATTTTTTACCGAATAACAAATGACAACGGCGCAACAGTACGTGGTTGGGGGTTGTCCAAAACGACGGATAATCGCGTATACTTAAGCATACCGCTCATGTTTGAATTTCAAAATACCTCGAACTCCATGAGAGCGTTCCGTGATGTTAGCCTACTTTTGTATCAAGACAATCTGTTTGTTGCAAAAATGGGACAGATTGGGCATATGAAGGTTGCTACACAGACAAATGGAGTCCTTACAAAGGAGTCGGATTATTGCTATGGTGGGGAAAAGGCGTCTTATTCCTTCGTCCTTGAACCTCACAGTATCCAAAGAAAAGAATGTAGATTTCTATATTTCGTTAATCAAGAAAAAGCGTTTAATAGAATTGTTGCCAGATACTATGATGAAAAAAATAGACCACAGCAGTTTTTGCTGAGGAAGATTTGCAGCACAGAGGTAAAACGCCTTGAACCGGATGAAGATTGGATTTTGCTTAATGACAGCCGTATACGCCGGAAACTGAAATAGAAATCTCAAAGAAAATTTGCTTATAGGGCGGTGAAGATATGAGCTACGACTATTCTGAAAACATCCTCGTGCAGAAAAGCGCCGGGGATCTGCTCCGGGATGAGCTCGGCTGGGATGTGCAGTTTGCTTACAATACGGAAGTGCTCGGCAAAAACGGCACGTTCGGGCGGACAAGCTATCACGAGATACTGCTGACCCGGTATTTTCAGAATGCTCTGCGGCGGCTCAACCCGTGGATGACGGATTCGCAGCTTTCCGAGGCGCAGAAAACGCTGGAAAACCGCCTTTCCACGGCGTCCCTTCTGCAAGTCAACGAGGAAAAGTACTTTCTCATTCGGGACGGCATCCCCGTCACGGTGAAAAAGCCGAACGGTCAGCCGGAAACGAAGCGAGCCGCGGTGATCGACTTTCAAAACCCGGAGAATAATGAATTTCTCGCCATCAAGGAGCTGAAAATTCAAGGCGACCTTTACCGCCGCCGGACGGACATCGTCGGCTTCGTAAACGGTATCCCGCTGCTGTTCGTGGAGCTCAAGAAGAATACCGTGGACGTGCAGAACGCCTATGAGGACAATTACACCGACTATCTCGATACGATCCCGCAGCTTTTCTACTACAACGCCTTTCTGATGCTCTCAAACGGCACGGAGGCGAAGATCGGCACGCTCGGCAGCAAATATGAGTTTTTCCACGAGTGGAAGCGTCTGGCGGAGTCCGACCCCGGCAGCGTTGCGCTGGAAACGATGCTGCGCGGCATCTGCCGGAAGGATAATTTCCTCGATCTTCTCGAAAACTTTATCCTTTACGACCACTCCGGCGGGCGCACGGCAAAGATCCTTGCCCGCAACCACCAGTATCTCGGCGTGAACGAGGCGGTGAAGGCCTATGCCGGCCGCAAGCTGAACGACGGGAAACTCGGCGTGTTCTGGCATACGCAGGGCAGCGGCAAGAGCTATTCCATGGTGTTCCTCGCGCAGAAGATTCGGCGAAAATTTGCCGGTTCGCCGACGTTCGTGATTTTGACGGATCGCGACGAGCTGAACAAGCAGATCAGCGACACGTTTGAAAACTGCGGGCTGCTCGGAAAAACCAAAGCAGCGCAGTTTATCGCCGCGAGCGGGGACGATCTCGTGCAGAAACTGAAAGGGAATCCCAGCTTCATCTTTACGCTGATCCAGAAATTCAATAAGCCCGACGCCGCGCCGATCTATCCTGACCACGATATTATCATCATGTCGGACGAAGCGCACCGCAGCCAATACGGTATCTTTGCCGATAACATGATGAAGCTGCTGCCGACGGCGGCGCGCATCGGCTTTACCGGAACGCCGCTTTTGTCGAGCGACAACATCACCGCCCGCACCTTTGGCGGCTATGTTTCGATCTATGACTTCAAGCGAGCCGTGGAGGACGGCGCGACTGTCCCGCTGTATTACGAGAACCGCGGAGAGAAGATCCTTGACCTTCACAACCCGGAGATCACAAATCGGATTCTGGATGCCATAGAAAACGCGGATCTCGACGTGGATCAGCAGGACAAGCTCGAATCGGAGTTCGCCAAGGAGATCCATCTGCTGACGGCGGAGCCGCGTCTGCGGTCTATTGCCAAAGACTTTGCCGGCCACTACTCCGATCTCTGGACGAGCGGCAAGGCGATGTTTGTCTGCCTGAATAAAGTGACCTGCGTGCGCATGTATAACTTCGTGCAGGAATATTGGCAAGCGGAAATTCAAAATCTCAAGGCGAAGATTAAGTCGGCGACGCAGCAGGAGGCGCAGGAGCTGGAACGCAAGCTGCGCTGGATGCAGGAAACGGAAATGGCGGTCGTCATTTCGCAGGAGCAAAACGAAATCCAGACCTTCAGAAAATGGGGACTGGATATCAAGACGCACCGCGAAAAGATGGAAAACCGCGAGTTGGACAAAGAGTTTAAGGATTCCGGCAATCCGCTCCGCGTTGTATTCGTCTGCGCCATGTGGCTCACCGGGTTTGACGTCAAGTGCCTGTCCTGCCTGTATCTGGACAAGCCGTTGAAAGCGCATACGCTGATGCAGACCATCGCCCGTGCCAACCGCGTGGCAGAGGGGAAAAGCAACGGTCTGATCATTGATTACATAGGCATTGTAAAAGCGCTGCGAAAAGCGCTTGCAGACTATACGGCAAATGCCGGCGGCCTCGGCGGTGCTGACCCGACAGTGGATAAAGAGAAACTGATCGCGCGGATCGGCGACACGGTTGCCAAAACGGAAACGTTTCTCTCCGAACGGAAGATCGATCTGGGACTGTTGATCGCAGCAGAAGGTTTTGCAAAGCTTTCGTATTTGCAGGATGCCGCCAACGCCGTGTGCGGTTCCATGGAGGATAAGAAATCGTTTTCAACCTATGCCTCGGAACTGAAGCGCCTGATGAAATATACGGATCGAGACGATGTAACCGGACATATGCGCAGGCAATGTGAGGCGATTGCGGCCATTTACGGTATGCTGCAAAAAAAGAGAAAGCATACCGATACGACCGACTTAATGGTGGAGATCAACGCCATCATTAACGATTATGTGGAGATTGAGCCGCAGCAGCCAAACGCCATAACCGCGTCGCCGCGTTTTGACATCAGCGCCATTGACTTTGATCTGCTCCGCCGCGAGTTTGCCAAAACCCGGCGGAAAAACCTGCTCATGCGCGATCTGGACGAGGCTATCCGGCGGCAATTAGATAAGATGGTGTTTGCCAATCCGAAGCGCATCGATTACTACGAACGATACCGTGAGATTATCCAGAGCTACAACGGCGAGCAGGACAGAGCGACGATCGAAAAGACCTTCCTGGATCTGATGGATCTCGCCGATCGTATGAGCCGGGAGGAGCAGCGCTACGCGCGGGAGGGCTTCGCGAGTGACGAAGAGCTTTCGTTGTACGATATGCTGTTCCGTGACGATTTGAGCAAAAACGATATTAAAAAGCTCAAGACGGCGGCGTCGGATCTTCTCCGAAAAATCAAGACGAAAATCTCTGAACTGGATCATTGGACGGATAAGCAGGAAACGCGGGCGGTTGTCGATACGCTGATCCGCGATGTTCTCTGGGAGACGCTGCCGGAATGCTATAATAACGACGACATTACGGAATACCGCGAGAAAGTCTATGAGTACGTTTTTACGCGGTACAAAGAAATTGCATAAAAGAGGGCGTGCCGCAATTCGCTGCGGCACGCCCTCTTTGTCTATATCCCCAGCGCGGCGAGGGTGAGGATACCTAGGTTGGCGTTCCAGATGCTTTCAAACTGTGAGAGCGGGAGCGGGTTTTCGCCGAGGCCGCATTCGATCGTGTAGCCGGGGCGGTCAAAATTCTGAATGAACCAGTCCTTATATCCGGCAAAGCCGGAGGCGTAGGGCGTGTCCTCACAGGCGTAGCCGCTCACGGCGGCGAACCGCTCGGCGAGCGCGCGGCTGCCCTCCGGCTCAAAATTTAAGTACTTCCAGTAGATGACATTGCCCTGCGTGTGGTACGCCAGCACGAGCGCGGGGTCGAGCGCTTCGGTAAAGGCGGCAAGCGCGGTCGCCTCCGGCGCTGTGAGGGGCGCTTCGCCGACAAAGTCGCGCGGCGCAGGGCGGTCGTAGCCCTGCGCGAACTTGATCGCGCGGGCCGTGTCCCACCCGGCGGGGTACTGCAAATTGAGATCGATGCCCGCGATGTTCGCCTTCCAGCCGTCCGGATAGGGGATCGCGGGGAACTCTGCGGCGATGACCGCGGTGCGCTCCTTCGCTTCGCCCTCCGGCAGAGCGCCCGCCACGAGATCGACACCGTCCGGATCGACGAGCGGCACGAGCGTGAGTGCGGCGCGGAAGAGGATGTCCTCCGCCGGGTAGCCGAACACGGTCTCACCCGCGGCGGCCGCGCGGAGCAGCGTTTCAAGATACTTCATCAAAAGCGGCGTTGTGATCCACTCGTTCGCGTGGTGCGCGGCGCTGTAGAGCACGCGGCGCAGCCCGTCGCCTGCCGTGAGCGCCCAGATCGGGCGGGAGAGGGCGCTGCGCCCGATGCTCTCGGCGCGAAGCTGCGGATACCGGTGCGTCAGTCCGTCCACGGCACAGTCCATGAGCGCGCTGCACCACGGGATATCCGTCGGCACGACGGAAAACGGCAGCGGCACGGTGATCCGCTGCCCGGGCCGCAGCGCGAACGGATCGAGCGCCGGGTTTGCCGTTTCGATCGCGCCGAGCGAGGCGTCGTACCGCTCGGCGAGCGAGAAGAGCGTATCGCCGGGCCGCACCGTGTGCACGGCGTACCCGCGAAGCCAGGGCGCGAGCACGCGTTCGGTCTCCGCGCCGAATATGCCGTCCGGCGTCAGACCGTGCGAGCGCTGGAAGGTTTGCAGCGCACTTTTCGTCGCCCCGCCGAAAACGCCGTCGGGCGCGGGAGCGCCGTACTGTGCGCGGCGGAGCGACAGCTGCAAAAGCGCGACCTCCGCGCCGGTGGAGCCGGTTTTCAAAATCTGCATGACATTTCCTCACGATGAAAAAATTTTGGCAGGCATGAGAGAAAAACGGAAGGATACCATAGTAAAAACAGAAAATGTGAAACAGTCGATGGAAACAGAGGACAAATTTTTCGCGGTTCTTTTCCTTCTCGACAGACATACTGAATAGGCCGCCGCAAAGAAGCTGCTTGCGGCGCGAAACATGCAAAAGCATGGGAAGGATAAGGGTGGCAGTCCTATGAGAAAGATAAAATCTGTATTCGCACTGCTTGCCGCGCTGCTGGCGCTCGCTCTCGCCGGCTGCGGCGGAAACACCGAGACCCCTGTCCCCACCAAAACGCCCGCAACGGAAGCTCCCGCTGCGACCGAAGCCCCGGCGTCCGAAGAGCCTGCCGTGACCGAAGCCCCCG
>ERZ857840.3935-NODE-3935-length-11970-cov-2.855644_pt1 | contig 11970 bp, 7 predicted proteins | sample MGYA00519760_ERZ857840 | MGnify/ENA primary metagenome ERZ857840 (study PRJEB31778, sample SAMEA3449371) | human gut metagenome | biome: human gut; feature: human-associated habitat; material: faeces | place: United Kingdom | collected 2010/2012 ... | reverse complement strand
TTTGGAATTTCAATGTGTTTATTGTTGATAAGTGGGTGGGATTTGTTGATAACCTAAAATAGTTATAAACAATTTTCGTTTTCCTTTACATCTTTTCTTTTTTTGTTTATACTAAACGATGAAAAGATATATCTAGTTATGAACATAATGAACAGTTCTTAATCCACAGATTATCTTAATATCATAAGACATAAGGATGTGATCATATGAAAATTGAAAAAATCAATGACAATCAGATTCGTTGTACTTTGACACATGCCGATCTTGCAGCCCGCAATCTCAAGATCAGCGAACTGGCTTATGGTACCGAGAAAGCAAAATCACTATTTCGAGATATGATGCAGCAGGCATCTTTCGACTTTGGATTCGAGACAGATGACCTTCCTCTGATGATAGAAGCAATTCCTTCTTCTTCAGACTCTATCACCTTGATCATAACAAAGGTGGAGGATCCGGAAGAACTTGATACACGTTTTTCCAAGTTTACACCTGCCGGAGATTCTGATACACTGAACAGCAATGTTCTTGAAAAGCTTCAGGGCGCAGATGAATTCTTTGATCTGCTTAACAAAGTGAAGGAAGTGGCTTCCGAAGCAAAAGATCCGGAACCTAAAGAAACAGTACCGACATTTCCGGTCCGCCTGTTCTCCTTCGACACATTAGATTCCGTAATTGAGGCTTCCCGCCTGCTTGCTCCGTTCTATACAGGTGCAAATACATTATATAAGGACGAGGAGAATAATAATACCTTTATCCTTGCGCTGGCACCTGCTGATGGCGCAGATCAGGAATTTAATAAAGTATGTAATATGCTTTCGGAGTACAGTTCCCCTGAGAAGGGAGATTCTTCTGTTCTTGCATTTCTGGAGGAGCATTGCAAAATCATTGTTTCCGCAGACGCAATTCAGAAGTTATCCACAATTTAAACAACGAATAAAAAAGACGGTCTGGAATTATGGGAATAACTTTTCCCACACTTCAGGCCGTCTTTTTCACTTGTTATCCACAAAAACTTTTAACGATACGAACAAAGAATGTGCCTTGCACATTCTTGCGCCTGCGGCGTTGCTAAGCGCCAGTGGCGCTTGTTTAGCAAGGACCGAAGTGGAAACGTAGACCGCTTGCGACACCTACCTTGTACGCCGCAGTGCGCATCCTAAGCGGAGCGCTTTTTTATATGTTAGGAAAGAACTTTCCTAACATATAAAAAAACATCTGCAACCGGCCAATTCAGGCTGTGCAGATGCTTTTTCGTATTTTCATCCTCTATTTCATCGCGTCTTTAATTGCTGTCAGAAGCTCATCATAAGTCTCATATGCCGGAAGTTCCGGATGATCTGCTTTGATCTGCTCTGTGCTGCGGAACAAGAATCCTGCCTTACTTGCCTGGATCATGCCAAGGTCATTGTAGGAATCTCCGCTTGCGATCGTGTCGAATCCGATAGACTGCAGTGCTTTCACAGTACTCAGTTTAGACTGCTCTACGCGCATCTTGAATCCTGTGATCTCGCCGTCCTCAGCTACTTCCAGACTGTTGCAGAACAGTGTCGGCCATCCGAGTTTCTCCATCAGCGGTGTGGCAAACTGTGTAAATGTATCACTGATCAGGATTACCTGGCTGAATGTGCGGAGCTCATCTAAGAACTCTCTCGCTCCCGGAAGCGGATCGATCTTTGCGATTGTCTCCTGGATCTCTTTCAGTCCGAGACCATGCTCTTTCAGAATTCCAAGTCTCCAATTCATCAGTTTATCATAGTCAGGTTCGTCTCTTGTTGTCTTCTTGAGTTCCGGAATTCCACTCGCCTCTGCGAATGCAATCCAGATCTCCGGTACAAGTACTCCCTCTACATCAAGACATGTTATATACATCGTAATATTCCTCCATCTGTTTCGTTCTCTAATCACTTTATTACTTTACTGTAATGTATTGATTTTAACATATATGCTACATATTTACTACTTATTTTTTTACGACAGTGAAAAAGGAGACCAGATATCTGATCCCCTTTCCCATCTTCTATTACTCCATAATAGGTTTCAGTGCTTCTGCAAGCTTCTCTTTCTCAGCTTCTGCCTCTGCAAGATCTTTACCAAGTGTTGTGTAGTAGATCTTGATCTTCGGCTCTGTTCCGGATGGACGAACGATTACTGTCTCGTTGTTCTCCAGCTTGTAAACAAGTACGTTAGCCTTCGGAAGTCCTGTTTCTTCTGTCTTCTCGTAATCGATCACGCTGGCTACTTTATATCCTGCGATCTCTTCCAGAGGATTCTTACGAAGATTTTCCATAATTCCTGACATCTTATCCATTCCGCTCAGTCCCGGGAATTCAAAGCTATCGATCTTGTTGAGATAACGTCCGTACTGTGCGTAGATCTCTTCCAGTCTCTGTTTCAGTGAGCTTCCGATGCTTCTGTAGTAAGCGGCCATCTCACAGATCAGCATAGATCCGATGATTGCATCTTTATCACGTACATAAGGTCCTGCAAGGTATCCGTAGCTCTCTTCAAATCCGAAGATAAAACGGTCAACTTCTCCTGCTGCCTCGAGGTTCGCAATCTGATCTCCGATCCATTTGAATCCTGTCAGTACGTTACGAAGCTCTACTCCGTAATGCTCTGCAACTGCATCTGCAAGTGGTGTAGATACGAGAGATTTCACTGCTACCGGTTTCTCAGGCATTGTGCCTTTCTCGATACGTCCTGCTGCGATGTAGTCAAGAAGAAGAACTCCGACTTCATTTCCTGAAACAAGCTCATAGGATCCGTCCGGGCACTTCATAGCGATTCCTACACGGTCTGCATCTGGGTCTGTTGCAAGCATGAGGTCTGCGCCTGTCTCTTTCGCAAGATTCAGTCCCAGCTCAAGTGCTGCAAAAATCTCTGGGTTCGGGTAGCTGCATGTTGTGAAATATCCATTCGGGTACTCCTGCTCCGGTACGATTGTTACATCTGTGATTCCGATGTCTTTAAGTACACGTGTTACCGGTACTAATCCAGATCCATTCAGTGGGCTGTATACAAGCTTAAGTCCTGCGCTCTTACACAGACCCGGACGAACCTGACGGGACTCGATTGCCTCATACAGTGCATCCTTACAGTCATCTCCTACGAAACGGATCAGACCTTCTTCAACTCCCTGAGCAAAAGACATATACTTCGCACCTGTAAGTACATCTGTCTTCTGGATCTCTTCGTATACGATTGCTGCTGCATCATCTGTCATCTGGCATCCATCCGGTCCGTATGCCTTATATCCGTTATACTTCGCCGGGTTGTGGGATGCTGTTACCATAACACCTGCGTTACAGTTATAATAGCGTGTTGCAAAGGAAAGTGCCGGTACTGGCATCAGAGCATCGTAGATTCTTACTTTAATTCCATTCGCTGCAAGAACTCCTGCTGCTGTCTTCGCAAACACATCACTCTTGAGACGGCTGTCGTAGCTGATTGCTACTGTCTGTGTACCGCCCTGTGTCTTTACCCAGTTAGCGAGTCCCTGTGTAGCCTGACGAACAACATAGATATTCATTCTGTTTGTTCCTGCTCCAAGTACACCACGAAGTCCGGCTGTTCCAAACTTCAGCGCAACTGCGAAACGCTCCTTGATCTCGTCATCATTTCCCTCGATTTTTGCTAATTCAGGCATCAGATCTGCGTCTTCCAGGTCTGCTGTCATCCAGCGCTTATACTCTTCCTGATACATCTTAATCACTCCTATCATTTACTTAAAATGTAAAATTATTGCAATTCAGCCATACAGCGTAAGACCGTCAGTTTATGACCACTTCGTTGTATGGCTGAACTGTTTCTAAACTTTACAAGTCTAGTCATATTATACCATGCAGGTAGATTTACAGCAAGATTACTTGTCTATTTTAACAAGCATTTTCCATTACATAGAAATAATTCCCAATACATTTGCAATAGAACTTAATAATATAATAATCAGGCAGATCGGTGCCAGATATTTCATAAAGAACATATATAACTTCTTTCTCTTAAATGCAGATGACTGCTCAATCTCCCTTGCAATCTTGTCAAATCCAACGGTACGAACGATCAAGAAGCATGTTGCAAGTGCTGCAAGTGGCATCATCACTGAATTTGTCAGGAAGTCAAAGAAGTCCAGACATGCCATTCCGAAAATCTGAATAAAGCTCAGTACTCCATATCCCATAGAAGATAAGGTTCCGATTATAAGCATAACAGCAGCCATAAGGATACAGCATTTCGGTCTGCTCCAATGAAGTTCATCCTGGAATGTAGATACGCTTGTCTCCAAAAGTGAGATTGCACTTGTCACTGCTGCAAGAAGTACCAATATGAAGAACAGGATACCAGCCAGCCTTCCAACGCCCATACTTGCGAATACCTTCGGAAGTGTAATGAATATCAGAAACGGTCCTGCCTGCAGGTTATCCGGATTACCACCGGAGAATGCAAACACTGCCGGGATGATCATAAGTCCGGCAAGAAGTGCGATTGCTGTATCGAAAATCTCAACCTGTGTTGTACTCTTCTCAAGATCAACGTCTTTACCAATATAAGAACCATATGTATACAAAATTCCCATCGCGATTGACAGGGAGTAGAACATCTGTCCCATTGCCGCAACAACCGTCATTGCTGAGAAGTGCTTCGGATTCGGAATCAGGAAGTACTTCACACCTTCGATTGCTCCCGGTCTTGTTACAGAATAAATTGCTACGATAACCGCAAGGATAACAAGGATTGGCATCATAATCTTAGATACTCGCTCTATACCATTCTCAACTCCTGCCAGGATAACGCAGAATACAAGAATAGAAAACACGATGAACCATGCTTCTACCTGAAAAGAATCTGAAATAAATTCTGTAAAATATCCGTCCTGTGCAACAGTCTGCACATTTCCTTTCAAATACTCTGCAAGGTACTTGATAACCCAGCCACCGATCGAACTATAATACGGCACGATCAGCATTGGGATTATTGCATTGAGCCATCCGCCGATCTTAAATGATTTTGTCTTACCAAATGTCTGAAAAGCTCCAACCGGACTTTTTCTTGTCATTCTTCCAAGTGCTGTCTCTGACATGATCAGAACATATCCAAAAGATACGGTCAGAACCAGATAAACGAGAAGGAAGATTCCCCCTCCATATTTCGCAGCCAGATACGGAAATCTCCAGATATTTCCCAGGCCGACTGCTGAGCCTGCAACAGCAAGCACATATCCGATTTTACCCGAGAAGCTTGCTCTCTTTGCTGATTGTCCATTGTTACTCATAAATTGCCTCCCATCACATAACAGTCTGTACTGCTATTTTCCCATCTTTTTTATAGCCTATACTGTTCTATTCTACCATTCACAATCATGAATAGCAACAAAAAAGAGCGTTGACAGCGCTTTTTAAAACACATTTAAAATGCTATCTCGGCTCATTTTTATACGTTTTTATAATTTCCCTTCTATTTCTGCTCTTTCAAGCAATCTCTCAATCCCTATATTCCATGTTCCGATCTTCACTCCGGCATTGATCACACGCTTACATTTCCCTATTGTCTCAAATGCTTTCTGAAGCGTTTCTTCCCGAATCTCCTCAAACGGTTCTTCCGTGATCACTTCTGCCGCAAGTAATCTTGCCAGCCGGTAATCCATATCATTTTCATATAAAATACCTGCCGCAAACGGGATGTGCTCCTTCTGAAGTCTTCGATAAACCGGGATTCCAGTTCCGCCGGAAGAGATCACGAACACTTCCGGCTCACCCTCCGGCGCAGGAAGTTCAATACTTCCAAAAAGCGGGTCAAAATATCCATTATTGATTCCATACAATTCGCGAATGATTTCTTCTGTAAATACTTCTTCCGGGCTTCCGTAATGTGAAATCGTCTCGCCTTTGACACAGATGATCTTATCTGAAATCTTCTGTGCCAGATCGATTTCATGAAGAGACATAATCACCGTAATCTTCTTCTGCCTTGCCATCCGCTCAAGGATAGACAACAGCTCCAACTTATATTTTACATCCAGGAATGAAGTCGGCTCATCTAAAACGATCACATCCGGGTCCTGACAGATTGCTCTCGCCAACAGAACGCGCTGCTTCTGTCCGTCACTAATCGCATTAAAATCACGGTTGCCGAGCTCCTGCGCATGCACCGCCTGCATCGCCTCTTCCACCAGACATTCATCTTCCTGCGTCAGAATCCCAAGTCGTCCTGTGTAAGGATAGCGTCCGGTCGCCACAATATCATGACAAGTCATCAACTCTGTCTTGATCCGATCCGTCAACACGACCGCCATCTTAGACGCAAGCTCTTTGTACGGCAGTTTCAGAAGAGAAGTATCGTCAAAAAATACATTTCCTCCAACGACTTTCAGCTGTCTTGTAATACTTTTTAAAATCGTTGACTTTCCTGAACCATTCGGCCCGATCAAAGTCACGATCTCCCCCTTGTTGATCCCGATATTAATATCACGAATCAGGGAGTTTCCATTATAACCTACCGACAGGTCTTTCATTTGAAAATAATAATCTGCCATCTTATTTTCTTCCTCCCTTCGGTATCATCATATAGATAACGATCGGTGCACCCAGAATAGAAGTCACCGTACTGATATTCAATTCTACCGGTGCCAGTGCCATTCGTGCGATCAAGTCACAGATCATACAGAACACAGCTCCCATAAAGAACGTTCCCGGTATGACCACGATCGGTTTTGACGTTCCAAATGCTTTCCTTGCAAGAAACGGAACTGCGATTCCCACGAAAGAAATCGGTCCCGCAAATGCTGTCACACACGCTGACAGAATACTGGAAAGCAAAATCAAAATCACGCGAAATGTCTTGATGTTGACTCCCATACTCTGCGCATATGCTTCTCCCAATTGATATGCACTGATTGGTTTGGACAGGAAAAATGTAAACAGCACCGCAAGTCCGACAACCACTGCTGCCACACGAATATTGCTCCAGCTCATTCCGGAAAAACTTCCCTGTGACCATCCGTGCAGATTCACAATATCAGAATCATCCGCAAATGTCACAACAAAATCCGTGATAGCCGAACAGATATATCCGATCATGATCCCCCCGACAAGAAGAGACGCCATATGCTGCACTTTTTTCGACATCAGAAGGATAAATCCCGTCGAGATCAGCGACCCGATAAATGCTGCAAGAATCAGTGTATACGAAGAAAATCTTCCGATATATTTCAAATACACGATCATTGTAAGTGCCACGACCATTTTCGCTCCGGAAGAAATTCCGAGAACGAAAGGTCCGGCAATAGGATTAGAAAAAAATGTCTGCAGCAAAAAGCCCGAAAGAGACAATGCACCACCAAGCAGCGCTGCCATTAGAATTCTCGGAAGACGGATCTTCCATATAATATTGTACTCTGTCGCCGCTCCTTCTTTCAGAAAGAGAATGCGCAGAATCTTAGGCACCGGAATATGAATATTTCCGGTATTGATATTTAGCACTGTCACAACACAAAATACTGCTGCAAGAATCAGAAATACCGCTGTGTATCTTGTACGCCGTCTGAAATTTTCCTGATGAAAACTTGTCTGCTCCATTCTTCTACTCCATCTTTTCAAGAAATGTCATCTGAGATGCATCACCGTCTGTCAGCATCAGATGCATATCTTTGATCAGCTCTCCGACTGTATCTGTTGCCTGATATAAGTTCTTTCCGGTATACCAGACATTTCCGTCTTTCACCGCCTTGAATTCAGAGAACAATTCATTCTTTGCTTCCAGTTCACTGATACTATTTACCTGTCCGTCGATCGTCCCGTTGTAGATCAGATAATCTGCATCTACAGCAGTCGCATAGAATTCCTCCATCGTCAGTTTAACAGATGGTGCGTTACTGTCCGGATTCTTCAGATCTTTGAACGCATATCTTCCACCTGCGATTTCGATCATTGACGGAATATAATCGTCAGATTTTCTCACAACGATTGAACCATCTGTACTCACATAGAAATAAGCAACCGTCTTTTCCGTGTTCTCGAATCCTTTCAGTTCCTCGATCACGTGAGCCTGCTGGTCAAAAAATGTATCCGCTTCTTCCTCTTTATTCAGAAGCGCCCCATAAAGCTTGATCCACTCGGTTCTTCCAAGCGGATGTGACTCATAACTGGAGTAGTCTACAAATACCGGAATCCCAAGATCTTCGATCATTTCCTGTACCTTCGGTGTATGAAGGATCATCGTTGATTCGATTGCCAGATCACAGTCTCCGTCAACGAGAGTCTCATAATCCGGTTCGCTGTATTTTCCCGCAAATGTCATCGCTCCGGATTCCATTGCTTCCTTTGCACTCTCTACATACCAGCCGGAAGCCTCAAGCCCGGAGAATTTCACCTTGTCAATTCCGCCGATTGCATCAAACAGAGACATGGATGCTGTCGCCGCCATATAAATATTCTCTGTCGGCTGCTGGATCACAACAATATCATCCGCCAGATTTTCCGGTTCTTCTTCACCTTCCGGAACGATCAGATATTGCTTATCTTCATGGACATCGATCAACTTATATCCATCCTTATAATAATATACATCGAATTCTGTCGCGTAAGTCAGATCCATTGTAGATTCATAGGTAAGCCCTTCGATCTCCGGTGCTTTTTTTGTCTTGTCGGCTGCATCTTTGGTCTTATCCTTTGTTACATCTGTACCTGCTGAATTATTACCGCTGTTTCCACCGGAGGCTGCGGTAGAACCGCAGCCTCCGAGCAGAAGTGCAGCTGAAAGCATTAACGCTGTGATTCTGCATCTTCTTATCTTCATTCTATTTTTCTCTCCTATTTCTCTGCCACTGCTACTGCCGCATCAAACTTCTCGTTCGTCAGCTCTTCACATCCGTAGAGAACACCGTAAACCTTGATCCACTCCTGCTTTCCAAGTTCTGTCTTTTCCTCAGAAGAACGATCAACGAGTACCGGAATTCCAAGCATTGCAAGCTTTTCTGTCAGCTCTTCGAACTGTTCCGCCTTCTCTTCTACTGTCAGAGTCTCTTTTGTATCTTTACTGTCTTTATCTGCTATTTTGTCAGTATCTTTCGCTGCATTTTCCTCAGAATCTTCTCTTGGAAGAATATCTCCTGTAAACAATGCAAGATTCACTTCACTCTTCACAAAATTCTTCAGTTTCAGCTTGTCCGCTGTTCCTGCATATGCAACTTCAGCATTCTTCTCTCCGTCTTTTGCTTTCATCTTATCAGCAATCTCGGATACTGTACAGTCTTTGCTCTTCATTCCAACTGCCGCAATATTATCAAGAAGATTGAGATCTTTCATCATATTCAGAATCTCATCAGACTCTGCATAAGTATGATCTGTCGGTTTTTTCACAATGATCATATCCTGCTCAAGACCAACCGGAACTTCCACATCCTCCGGAACGATCAGATATTTCACAACATTTCCCTTGTAAAGCTCTGCTGCCAGTTCCTGTTCGCTTGTGCCGTTGTTATCCGAAGCTGCGGATTCCTCGGCAGAAGCATCTACTTTGCTTTCTGCATCTGAGTTCTTAGAATCTTCTGATCTATTGATCGTAACAGAAGCTACTTTCTTCTTGGAAGACTTCTCATTTTCAGACTTTGTTTCCTCTGCTTTTTCCGGGTCTCTTGCTGTGTCCTTCGTCATATCGATTTCAAGAAGCACAATCCCCTGATCATAATGATAAATCTTGAAATATTCTGCATAGTCAAGCTTTGTTTCTGACTGATATTCCAAACCTATGATTTCAGGTGCTTTTTCATCCAGCTTCTGGTTACTGCTTGTTGAAGCATCTGTTCCGTTTGCAGATGTTCCTCCATTCGCCGCTGCAAGATAAATGAAAATCGTATATTCTATCTCATGTGCGACAGACATTTTATCTGTCATTCCAATAATCTTATTATTCTGATTCAATGCAACCGGGATAACAACTGTCGCTGATCCGCCGCCCTTTGTTGTGTAATACTTATTTCCGTCCGCTTTCACATACTGATAATGATCACTGCTGAACACGAGTGTTGCATAAGCCTGTCCATTCTGGATCGTCACTTTATTACAAGTAATCTGAACCTTACCTGTTCCACCGGACCAGGTAAAACGATCCGGAGTGTATACACCGTCTTTCAGTGTTGTTCCACTGTCTACATGAGAAGTAGAACCACTTGTATCGGATTCGTATTTTGATACATTATCTGCTTTTCCGTCATTTCCATCTGTTTTTCCTGAATTAGTTCCAGATACAGAACCGCCTGGGAAAGCAGAATTGTTTGTTCCTGTATTACCTGTATTGCTGGAACCACCAGTAGTTCCGGAATTTCCTGTGTTTCCGTTGTTTCCGGAATCACCTTTATTCTCAGAATCTGTAGAATTAAGATCGGCAATCTTCTTCATTGTCTCTGACTGGAAAGTCAGCGTTCTATCATACCAGATTCCTTTTTTAATGGAATAGGCTGCTACTGCGATTTCCTTATCCAACGCTTCTACCGGAACAGTATAAGTATATTTTCCTTCTTCATTCACCTGATATGGAATCCAGGATGACTGATCTGCGCTTGCAGCCTCTTCCTTTGTTCCCATATACAGATAGCCGTAACCGGTTCCGCTTAATGTAAGCACGGCACTCATTTTTCCGTCTTTTGCTGTCAGGATACAATCCACTACTTTAAACATGGAAGAACTGGAAGTTACGTCCATACTGTAGATTCCGTTTGCTACTGTTGCTTCCGGTGTCGGAGTTGGAGTTGGTGCCGGATCCGGTGTTGAGGTTTCTCCCGGATTCGGAATGTACATCCATAAGTACTGTTTGTCATACCAGGTCTGATCTTTTGACTTTCTCAAAGATACCGGAATTGTCTGACCTGCTTTTTCTTTCGGCACATTAAAATGAAATGTCCATGCACCTTCTTCATCCTTTGTTCCTTCTATAACAGATGCTTTCAACAAATCATCTTTTGAACCAAGATATAGCGCATCAAATCCTGTGTTGTTTGTCTTGATCGTAATATCAAGTTCGCCATCCTTTTCAACAACTGTTGATTCACTGACCTTGAACATCTTGAACTCTTCAGCGTCTTCTTTTACTACTTTCACAGATTCTCCAGTTACAGAAGGAGCCTCCTGCAGTGGCGGAAGTTCCGGTTCCGGAGTATTCGTAGAATCGTTAGAATCTGTAGAAGGTTCTGACTTGCCTGTCTCATCTTTTATCTGTGTATCCTTGTTATCAGTTTTTTCGTCCGCAACCTGATCTGAGACAGTTGTGCCTGGATTTTTCCCGGTGGTTTCTGTATCTTTCTCTTCTGAGTTATTTTCTAAGTTGTTTTCTGAATTATTTTCTGAGTTATTCTCTAAATCTGGTTTTGTTTCTGCTTCGATTGAATTCTGATTATCTGATTTATCCGAAGAATTATCAACTTTATCAGATTCCTCTTTCTGATCTTCTTTTGTTAAATCATCATTTCTTTTATCTTCTTTAACATTTCCCGCGTCTTCTGTCTGACTTTCATCTTGTTTCTTATCTAGATCAGCTTCTTCCACCTCAACAGTTTCCTGTAAATTTGTCTCATACTGCTGCTCATTTTCTGCCGCATATGTTCTTGTATAAGACAATGGTGAAATCACCATAGAACCTGTCAGCATAAGCGCAAGCCATCTGCTCTTATTTTTCATTTCTTTTTTGTCTCCTATTAAGTTGTGAATTATAAAATACGGAAAATGGATAGAATTATCCTGAATCGAATGAATGATTTTTTCGGTACAATCAATTACTCGTGATCTGGAATTCGTATATTCCCCGCACCAGCGACCGGCAGGTTTCCTGACTTACAGATCTTCTATACAGAACACCTTCCCGGTCTCCCAGTGGATGTGCGGACTCTCCACACTTGTCTGTATAGGAGCGGTCTTCTGAAATCTAATTTCTAAGAAGACCGCATCTCTGCTCACAGTGACGAGTTCGTACAGGTCTTGCACC
>ERZ857840.3932-NODE-3932-length-11981-cov-18.186903_pt1 | contig 11981 bp, 9 predicted proteins | sample MGYA00519760_ERZ857840 | MGnify/ENA primary metagenome ERZ857840 (study PRJEB31778, sample SAMEA3449371) | human gut metagenome | biome: human gut; feature: human-associated habitat; material: faeces | place: United Kingdom | collected 2010/2012 ... | reverse complement strand
CCCATGATGCCGTGCGTCACGCAGTACTGGATGCCGGGGTATGCCCAGTTTTTCGTCACATCGGTGAACATCTGCGTCACGTCGACGCTGACGACCGGGATAGACTCCGTCTTCGTCTCATGGCAGCGCGTGCAGGTATAGGTTCTGACGCCGGTCTCCGTCGCGGTCGGCTCCTTCGTCACCTTGCCGCTGTCCCATGCATGACCGAGCGCATCGGTGTAAGTATCCACATAGCTGTCGCCGCAGGAGCAAGTGTGGGTCGTGTAGCCCTTTTCCGTGCAGGTCGGCGCGGTGACGGCTGCCTTGTAGCTGTGCGCATGCGGAAGCACCGGAATAGTCTCCGTCTTGGTCCCACCGCAGCGGGTGCAGGTGTAGGTCATGATACCGGTCTCGGTTTCCGTCGGCTCCTTCGTCACTTTGCCGTTGTCCCATGCGTGACCGAGCGCATCGGTGTAAGTATCCACATAGCTGTCGCCGCAGGAGCAGGTGTGGGTCGTGTAGCCCTTTTCCGTGCAGGTCGGAGCTGTGACAACAGCCTTGTAGCTGTGGGTATGGGAAACATAATTGTAATGGATGTTGGCGTTTTTTAACGCGTCATTTCCGTCGTCAATCGTAATGCCATTCCATGCTTCCTCCGTACCGGTAAAATACACATTTGTTAGGGATTTGCAGCCAGAGAAAGCCCAATCACCAATGCTCGTCACGCTGTCCGGGATCGTCACGCTCGTCAGAGATTTGCAATCATAGAAAGCGTACTCGTCAATGCTCGTCACGCTGTCCGGGATCGTCACGCTTGTCAGAGATGTGCAATCATAGAAAGCACCCTTGCCAATGCTCGTCACGCTGTCCGGGATCGTCACGCTCGTCAGAGATGTGCAGCCATCGAAAGCGTAACCGACAATGCTTGTCACGCTGTCCGGGATCGTACATGCCGCAAGTGTGCCCGGGCACTGCACCAAAGTTGTCTTATCTTTGCTGAACAGAACACCGGATGCATCGCTGGAGTAATGACTGTTGCCCTCAGTGACCCATATACCGGTCAAAGCGGCACAATTGCTGAATGCACCACTGCCGATGCTTGTCACGCTGTCTGGGATTGTCACGCTTGTCAGAGATGTGCACCAAGAGAAAGCACTCCTGCCAATGCTTGTCACGCCATCCGGGATCGTCACGCTGGTCAGAGATCTGCAACCATAGAAAGCACCATTGTCAATGCACGTCACACTGTCCGGGATTGCCACGCTGGTCAGAGATACGCAGTCAGAGAAAGTACACTCGCCAGTGCTCGTCACGCTGTCCGGGATCGTCACGCTCGTCAGAGATTTGCAGACAGCGAAAGCGTAACCGCCAATGCTCGTCACGCTGTCCGGGATCGTTACGCTTGTCAGAGATTTACAATATGCGAAAGCCCAATCACCAATGCTCGTCACGCTGTCCGGGATCGTCACGCTGGTCAGAGATGTGCAGCCATCGAAAGCCCAATCACCAATGCTCGTCACGCTGTCAGGGATCGTCACGCTCGTCAGAGATGCGCAGCCATCGAAAGCCCGACCACCAATGCTCGTCACGCTGTCCGGGATCGTCACGCTCGCCAGAGATGTGCAATATTGGAAAGCCGTATCACCAATGCTCGTCACGCTGTCCGGGATCGTCACGCTCGTCAGAGATGTGCAATATCGGAAAGCCGAATCACCAATGCTCATCACACTGTCCGGAATCGTTACGCTTGTCAGAGATCTGCAATTATCGAAAGCATCATTGCCAATGCACGTCACGGTCACACCTTTGATTGTATGCGGAATATTGGCTTTGGTAACGGACTGATCGCAATCGGTAACGGTTCCTGTCTTTTTATCGAACGTGAGATAGCCGCCTTCCACAGCATATTTCACTTCCCCACCGCATTCACTGCAGTCGTCTCTGGTTGTCGTTTCCCCGGTATAAGTTTTGTCTCCGCACTCACATACCCGATAACCACGGTGCGGATGCGCAGATTCGTATTGCGTACTGCCGTAAGTATGCTCCTTTGTGACGGTCATGTCACTTTCATACTTCAGCCACACTTTTATGTCCTGTCCCTGATGGTTCGTCGCACCGACCTCGTACATGATGCTGCCATCACTCATAACGGCATAGCGAGATGAATACACGGTCGGGCCATAATCAAAATACGTCAGGCGTGTTGTATCCGTCGGATTGCTGTACAGATTGACCACGCGCGCCGGGAGCTTGATCGTACGCTTGCAGGTGATCGTTTCTTTCACGGACAGACCCGGATCTGGTGTCACTGTTCCGCCGCTAGGCGTGGAACCACCAGTGTATGCATGGATGGCATTAAAGGATGCGTATCTACTCGCAAGTGTTAAATCCGTATTTTGCGCACCGCTCAGGGAATCCATAATATATATTTGCCCGGTCGCCAGCGACTTTGCTTCATCGACCGCAACCCAGTGACCGCCAGAATTTACGTTGATCAACATATGTAATCCCTTGCGGATCCACGCAATCATCTGGTCATTATATGATGACGATGAATACGACCCATATCCCAAAACATCACCATAGTTTGACCAACCGGAAACACATTCTCCCGGCTTTCCCCAGTATAAGCCTCCGTCGGAAGTGAACCCGCCATTATTATTAAGCCAACGGACAAGTGTTCCAACATTGAAATCATTTGAATTGCGCAGTCCTGCCTGAATAATTAGCTTTGTCACAGATGTGACGCAGCAGCCAATACTTGATACTGTTGAACCTGATGACCCCATCGGGAGATTACCCCACCGCGAGTCTGACTGCGCCCATCCGCGATAGTCTTCTCCAGCCGCAAAAGCCCCCGTAATTGAAAAACTTGCTATTAGGCAAATAATTAAGATAATCGAAATAACACGTTTCACGTTTCTGACCACACCTTTCCGCTGCACTTTAAGGCGTTAAACTCGCCAAAAAATACAATCAATTAACAATTCAATGAGTTGGATTCGAAAGCAAGCGATAAACCTGCACTAGTGCTAGCACACCCCTTCGCTCAAAAGTCGTTTTCTCATATGGTCTCCTCCCTACATTTTTCTCGTGATTTTGCGCACTTTTCTGCGTGCTGCGTACATGGCATCCAAGACTCACATCAACGCAGCAAGTAGCAGCAAGTATTTGTTCCAATCCTATTGATACCATTTCGCAAGTATAAATGTAAGGTCATATGCACAATTGACACGTTTTGCGACATAATTACCGCAAAACCTATGTGTCGCGTGAAGTTGCCTCTACCGCAGAACCGCAAAAGCGGCATCTTGCGCAGATGCAGTCCACGCGCAAGACGCCGCTTCAAAACGAAATCAGGCGGAGCCGAAAAGCGGCTCCGCCTGATGATGCTTGTTTGTATTCACGCGCCGAGATAGGCCTTGCGCACCTTATCATCATGCAGCAGATCGCGTGCGCCGCCGGACATGGTGATGCGTCCGTTTTCGAGCACATAGGCACGGTCGGCGATGGCGAGCGCCATCTTCGCGTTCTGCTCCACGAGCAGGATCGTGATGCCAAGCTCATGCATCGTGCCGATGATGGAAAACACCTCCTGCACGAGCACGGGCGACAGGCCCATGGACGGCTCGTCCATGACGATGAGCTTCGGTGCGCTCATGATCGCGCGGCCCATGGCCAGCATCTGCTGCTCGCCGCCGGAGAGCGTGCCCGCGAGCTGCTTTGCGCGCTCCTTCAGACGCGGGAAGCGGGCATAGACCCGCTCGAGATCGTCCGCGATCGCCTTTTTGTCCTTGCGGAAATACGCACCCATGGCAAGGTTCTCCGCAACGGTCATGCGCGTGAACACCTGCCGTCCCTCCGGCACGTGCGCAAGACCCATGGTGACGATGCGGCTGGAGTCTGTCTTGCGCAGGTCGTGTCCGTCGTAGATCACGGAGCCGCTCTTGATGGGCACGAGCCCGGTGATGGCGTGCAGCGTGGTGGTCTTGCCGGCGCCGTTGGCGCCGATGAGCGAGACGATCTCGCCGTCATTGACCTCCATACTGATGCCGCGCAGCGCCTGCACAGCGCCGTAGGACACCTCCAGATCTTCAATCTTCAGCATCGTCGTCCACCTCCTCTTCGCCGAGATACGCCTCGATGACCTCCTGATTGCTCGCGATCTCCGACGGGAGTCCGGCAGCGATCGTCTGGCCGAAATTGATGACCTGGATGCGCTCACAGACGCGCATGACCAGGCTCATATCGTGCTCGATGAGCAGAATGGCCACATGGAACGTATCGCGGATGGTATTGATGCACGAGAGCAGCTCTGCCGTCTCGGTCGGGTTCATGCCGGCTGCCGGCTCGTCGAGCAGCAGCAGCTTCATGTTCGTTGCCAGCGCGCGGGCGATCTCCAGCTTGCGCTGCTGGCCGTAGGGCAGGCTGGACGCGAGCTGTCCGGCCTTGTCGTCCAGATGGACGATGCGCAGGTATTCCATGGCCTTGTCGGTCAGCTCCTGCTCCGTGTTCCAGTACTTTTTCGTGCGCAGAAGGCTGTCGGCAAGGTTGTAGTGAATGTCCTTCGTGAAGGCGATCTTCACGTTGTCGAGCACCGTCATGGCCTTGAACAGGCGGATGTTCTGAAACGTGCGGGCAATGCCGGCCTCTACAACCTGATAGGTCTGCTTGCCGTTGAGCTTCTGCCCGCAGAGATAGAATGCCCCCTCCGTCGGCACATACACACCGGTGAGCAGGTTAAAGACCGTGGTCTTGCCTGCACCGTTCGGACCGATGAGTCCCATGAGCTCGCCCTCATGGATCTCCATATTAAAATCCGACACTGCCTTCAGGCCGCCGAACGTAATGCCGAGGTGCTCCGCTTTGAGCACAACGGGTCTGGTATCGGTCATGCGTCGGCGCCTCCCTTCCTGGCCTTGGCCTTTTTCTTCCCGGCCAGACGGCCGTCGAACAGCAGCCGGTCGAGTGAAAATTCATACGTGCCCAGAATGCCTCTTGGACGGAAAATGATGACGACCAGCAGCACGAGCGCATAGATCAGCATCGGGAACTGAAACAGCGACTGCACAAAGCTTGGCAGCGCCGACACCCATGCGCCGTTTTTGATCTCATAGTTGAGCAGGTACATCGCGACGGCCGCCAGCACCGAGCCAGTCATGGAGCCCATGCCGCCGAGGACCACAATGACGACGATGAAAGTCGAATTCCAGATCGAGGCGCTGGTGAACGTAAAGCTCGCCGTCGTGAGCGAGGAAAAGCATGTGGCATACAGTCCGCCGGCAAGCCCCGCAAAGAACGCCGAGATGACGAACGTGAGGATCTTGTAATACGTCGTGTTCACGCCGGAGGCCGCCGCTGCGATCTCATCGTCGCGGATGGCCTCAATGGCGCGGCCGTATTTGGAGCGGATGAATGTGCACATGAGCGCGATGCACAAAACGGTGATGCCCAGCACGAGCCACACATACTTCGCCTGCAGCGAGGTCGACAGCCCGAGGCCGTTGGCATAGAGCGAGGAGCTGGCCGTTCCGCTCGCCAGACCGTCACCGCCGGCAAAGGGCAGGTTTGCGATGACGTTTTCGACGATGAGGCCGAAGCCGAGCGTCACGATGGCCAGATAGTCGCCGCGCAGACGCAGCGCCGGAATGCCCACGAGCAGTCCGAGCAGCCCTGCGAAAATGGCGCCGAGCAGACAGCAGCCGAGCACGACCAGAATGAGCTGGCCGGGCGCCGCCTTGGACGTCTCGAACACGCCCGCGCGCTCAAGCGCGAGCGAGCTCAGCGCGGCGGTATACGCGCCGATGCCCGCAAAGCCCATGTGCCCAAGCGTGAGCTGGCCCAGATAGCCGAGCGTGAGGTTGAGCGACGTGCCGAGCAGGATGAAGATACACATCTGCCAGATGATCGGTACCAGCACGCGGCGATAGGTATTGTCCGGGAGCACCTGACCAAGCAGCAGCACCACGGCAAAGAGCAGCACGATCAGGCCGCAGTTGACGCCGGTACCGCGCAGTTTCTTTTTTTGCAGCGTATTCATACCTTCTCACCTACATTCTTTCCGAGGATGCCGGCCGGCTTGACCAGCAGCATCACGATCAGGATCAAAAACACCACGGCATTTGCCAGCGACGAGCTGATGTATGCCGTCACGAGCGCCTCGATGATGCCGACGACGATGCCGCCGAGCATGGCGCCCGGGATCAGGCCGATGCCGCCCATGACGGCTGCAACGAACGCCTTGAGGCCCAGCATGGACCCCATTGTCGTCGTCACGGTGTGATACTGCGCGCAGTACATCAGCGCCGCAACTGCCGCAAGCCCCGAGCCGATGGCAAACGTCGTCACGATCGTGCGGTTGACATTGATGCCCACAAGTGTGGACGCCTCCTTGTTCTCGGACACGGCGCGCATGGCGCGGCCGAGCTTCGTCTTCTGCACAAACAGCTGCAGCGCCGCCATAACGATGGCTGCGATGATGATCGTGACGACGGCCGCCATATTCACCGACACGCCGCCGATGGAGATCGGTGCCGTGCTGAAGATCTCGTCGGAGATCACGCGCGGGTTCGGTCCCATGGCCGGGATGGCCTGCGCGAGGTTTTCCAGCAGCAGGCTCATGGCGATCGCCGTGATGAGCGCCGACATGCTCGTGCCCTTGCGCCGCACCGGCCGGTAGGCCACCAGCTCGACCACAACGCCCACGAGCGCGCAGATCACGATCGCCGCAAGCACCCCCGTCCACGCCGGCAGCCCCATGCTGTGCAGCAGGATCGGCACGGTGAAATACAGCGTATAGCCGCCGACCATGATGAAGTCGCCGTGCGCAAAGTTGATGAGTCGGATAATGCCGTAAACCATCGTATAGCCGAGCGCCACGAGCGCATAGACGCTGCCGAGGCGCAGCCCGATGATGAGTTGCTGTAAAAAGTCAGTCATATTCTCTCCCTGCCTTTCGGTTTTTGCGCAGGTCAGCCGCGCCGGAATATTCGTGCGCGAAAGCGCCGGTCGGCGCTTTCGCGCAAAGGTCATTGCTTTGGATCGCGTCCGGTCCCGGCTGTATCGCCGGGGTCGGGTCAGCTCTGCGTCTTGACGAACTTCTGCACGAGCTTGCCGTCGGAGGGCGTGAAGGTCAGGATGGCCACGCTCTTTTCCGGTGTGCCGGTCTCGTCAAGGGTCATGTCGCCGGTGACGCCGACATAGTGCATGCCGCTCATCGCGTCGCGGATGGCCTCGTGATCGATGCTGCCGGCCTTCTCAATGGCCTGCTTGACCATATACATGGCGTCATACGCCAGAGCGCCGAGGGCGTTCATGGATTCCGAGCCGTACTTTTCCGTGTAGTTCTTGACGTAGGACTGCACGATCTCGGAGCTGTCCTCCGGGGAGTAGTGGTTGGTGAAGTAGACATTCTCATAAGCGCTCAGGTCGCCGGTGGTGTAGTCCTGCGTGCCGTCAAAGCCGTCGCAGCCCATGATCGCGCCCTTGAAACCGGCCTCACGAGCCTGCGGGATGATTTTCGGGCCGACCGCGTCGTAGTAATACGGGGCAAAGAGCATATCCGCGCCGGAGGCTGCGATGGTCGCCAGCTGCGAGGAGAAGTCCACGGCGCCGGTGTCGGACGAGGACTGCTCGCAGACGATCTCGATGCCGTATTTCTCGGCCGCCTTCACGAACGAGTCGTGCAGGCCGGAGGAATAGGTGTCGCCGGTCGCGTACAGGACCGCGGCTTTCGTCCAGCCCTGATCCTTGGCGTAGGCCGCGACCATCTCGCCCTGGAAGCTGTCCTTGAAGCAGGAGCGGAACACATAGTCGTCCGTGGTGGTGATGGAATCTGCCGTGGAGCTCGGCGTCACGAGCACGATGCCCTCATCGTCGGCCAGGCTCGTGATCGCAGACGTGCAGCTCGAGAGCGTTGCGCCGATGATGGCCGCCGCGCCCTCGCTGAGCAGCGAGTTGAAGCCGGAAACCGCTTCTGCCGGCGTGCCCTGATCGTCCTTGGTGGAGAGCTTCACGGTCGCGCCGAGGATGCCGCCGTCGGCGTTGATTTCGTCGATCGCCAGCTGGATGGAGTTCGTGATAGCCAGGCCGTAGGCCGCCTGCGAACCGGTCACCGGGGTGATATTGCCGATGATGATCTCTTTGCCCGACAAATCGCCGTCGGCAGAATCATCTTTGGCGTCTTTTCCGCCTCCGCACGCTGCCAGTGAGAGCACCAGCATGACAGAGAGAAGCAATGCAGTCAATCGTTTCAGTTTCATGTTCATATCCTCCTATCTGAATGTTCGCCCGCCCGGTGGGTCCAGTTCCGTTTTTTGTGTTTTTTCCGTTTTTTGTGGGCGAAGGAAATAAAAAAACGCAAGGGCGCACAACTTCTGCTCGAAGATGTGCTCCCTTGCACGCTCTTATTATAGGGGAAATCGCACGCAAAAAGCAACGGCGATAACCGCCAAACTATTTGTTTTCTTAATCGATATATTTAGCGAAATTCATAAAAGCCTATCTTTTTCCGTCTGCTCCCGCTCGAAGGCATCCGCCTGCCCCGCCTCCGCCAGCGTGTGGCGCAGGCACGTCAGGCACGGCTCAGCGTCCCAGTCGCAGTACATATACTTACAGGCAAAGCACAGCGTTCTGGCCGCCGGATGCGCCTTGCGCGTCTCCGAAGCGGGCGATGCCTGCTGCGGCTGTGCAGCCCGCTGATACCGGTCGATGCCCTGCTGCGCCAGCTGTGTGCTGCGCAGGCAGTCTGCGCACGGCTGCAGATCCCGATCATGGAATTTGTACTTACAGGCAATACATAATGTCTTGTTTTCCGCCATGGTGATCCCTCCATTCTCTGTTTGCCGGACCCGAACCCACTCCGGGATGGTTTCAGTATATGCCGCCGTTTTGCGAATGTAAAGTGTGAGTTATACCTGAATTTTCAAGCGCCTTTCTTCTTTTTGTGTTTAAATAGCTAATGAATCCGCCGCACGGCGTACCGCGTTTGTGGAAAGCGGAAAAAGTGCATCCGGCTGCTTGACAAGCGATGATATTGGGGCGTATGCTTGCGCCAAGTTCAAAGCAGCAAACCACAGAAGCAGAGAAGTAAGCGAGGGTTTGCGTCTTTCCCAGAGAGCTGCCGGTCGGTGCGAGCGCAGCAGAGACGGTCTCGCTGAATGGACTGCGGAGGGCAGACGAGACGCCGTGAGGCGGTAAAGTCCGACGGGCTTTTCCCCCGTTACCAAGGAAAGGCGTGTGATGGCACGTCGCTGAGTGGGCGCATTGCGCCAATTTGGGTGGCACCGCAGAAGTTTTCCGACTTTTGTCCCAAAGATCAATTCCGTATTGGTCTTTCATGGACAAGGGTCGTTTTTTCTTGCCCGGAAAGGCCCCGCCGAAAGGAGCAGACATCATGGCAAATGAAAACATCCCCTACAAGATTTACCTGAATGAAGACGAAATGCCGCGCACATGGTATAACGTCCGCGCGGACATGAAGGTCAAGCCCGCGCCGCTGCGCAATCCCGCCACCGGCGCACCGATGGCGTTCGACGATCTGCGCCCCGTATTCTGCGACGAGCTGATCCGTCAGGAGCTCGACAACGACGACCGGGAGATCCCCATCCCGGACGAGATCCGTGACTTTTATAAGATGTACCGCCCGTCGCCGCTCGTGCGCGCCTACTGTCTGGAAAAACAGCTGCAGACCCCGGCGAAGATCTACTACAAGTTTGAAGGCAACAACACCTCCGGCTCGCACAAGCTCAACTCCGCCATCGCGCAGGCGTACTATGCCAAGCAGCAGGGGCTGCGCGGCGTCACGACCGAGACCGGCGCCGGTCAGTGGGGCACGGCGCTGTCGATGGCCTGCGCCTATCTGGGTCTCGACTGCAAAGTCTACATGGTCAAGTGCTCGTATGAGCAAAAGCCCTTCCGCCGCGAGGTGATGCGCACCTACGGCGCGTCCGTGACGCCGAGCCCGTCCACGGAGACGGAGATCGGCCGGCGCATCCTCGCCGAGCACCCCGGCACGACCGGCTCGCTCGGCTGCGCGATCAGCGAGGCCGTCGAGGTCGCCACCTCAACTCCCAGCTACCGCTACGTGCTCGGCAGTGTGCTCAATCAGGTGCTGCTGCACCAGTCGGTCATCGGTCTGGAGACGAAAACGGCGCTCGACAAATACGGCATCGTGCCGGACATCATCATCGGCTGCGCCGGCGGCGGCAGCAACCTCGGCGGCCTCATCTCACCGTTCATGGGTGAGAAGCTGCGCGGCGAGCGCGACTATCGGTTCATCGCCGTCGAGCCCGCCTCCTGCCCGAGTCTCACGCGCGGCAGGTTCGCCTACGACTTCTGCGACACCGGTAAGGTCTGCCCGCTGGCCAAGATGTACACGCTCGGCAGCGGCTTCATCCCCTCACCGAGCCACGCCGGCGGCCTGCGCTACCACGGCATGAGCTCTATTCTCTCGCAGCTGTACCACGATGGCTACATGGAGGCCCGCGCCGTCGAGCAGACGAAGGTGTTCGAGGCGGCCGAGCAGTTCGCGCGCATCGAGGGCATCCTGCCCGCGCCGGAGTCCAGCCACGCCATCCGCGTCGCCATCGACGAGGCCGTCAAATGCCGCGAGACCGGCGAGGCCAAGACCATCGTCTTCGGTCTGACCGGCACCGGCTACTTCGACATGGCCGCGTATGAGAAGTTCCACAACGGCGAGATGAGCGATTTCATCCCCACCGACGCACAGCTTGCCGAAAGCTTTGCATCCCTGCCGCAGGTGCCGGGCCTCGACGAATAAAACACACAAAGCCATAAAAAGCCCCGCACGCGCTCGGAACCGGAAGTGCGTGCGGGGGTAAGTTTCTCCACCGGTGCGCAGATCATGCACACGGCGGACTGCAAGCAGTTTTCCGGAGAGCTTCTTGTGTTTTCCGGAAATCTCAAACGCCCCTGTTTTCACACGAAAACAGGGGCGTTTGTTATGCTGTTGCGCTGCCTTACCGGCGCGGATTACAGGCTCTCCTTGATGGCAGCCTGTGCCGCGGCCAGGCGGGCGATCGGCACGCGGAACGGCGAGCAGGACACGTAGTCCAGGCCGACCTTGTGGCAGAACTCGACGGAGGACGGATCGCCACCGTGCTCACCGCAGATGCCGAGCTCGAGCTCCGGATTCGTCTGACGGCCGAGCTTGCAGGCCATCTCCACGAGCTTGCCGACGCCGTTGATGTCCAGATGCTGGAACGGGTCGCTCTCGTAGATCTTGGTGTCATAGTAGCTGCCGAGGAACTTCGCAGCGTCGTCACGGCTGAAGCCGAAGGTCATCTGCGTCAGGTCGTTGGTGCCGAAGCTGAAGAAGTCCGCTTCCTTGGCGATCTCGTCGGCCGTGAGCGCGGCGCGCGGGATCTCGATCATGGTGCCGACGTGATACTTCATGTCCACACCGGCCTCCTTGATCAGCGCATCCGCCGTGCGGACGACGATGTCACGCACGAACTTGAGCTCCTTGCGCTCGCCGACCAGCGGGATCATGATGTAGGGCGTGATCATCTTGCCGGTCTCCGCGCTGACCTTGAGGGCAGCCTTGATGACGGCATTGGTCTGCATCTCGGCGATCTCCGGGTAGGTGACAGCCAGACGGCAGCCGCGGTGGCCCATCATGGGGTTGAACTCGTGCAGGGACACAACGACGTCCTGCAGCTCTTCAGCCGTCATGCCCATCTCCTGCGCCAGCTCCTCGATGTCCGCCTTCTGGGTGGGCAGGAACTCGTGCAGCGGGGGATCGAGGTAACGGATCGTCATCGGGCGGTCGCCCATGATGCGGTACATGGCCTCAAAGTCGCTCTGCTGGAACGGCTCGACCTTCGCCAACGCAACCTTGCGCTCCTCGACGGTACGGGCGCAGATCATCTCGCGGACGGCCTTGATGCGGTCCTCGGCGAAGAACATATGTTCGGTGCGGCACAGGCCGATGCCCTCGGCGCCGAGATCGACCGCCTGCTGCGCATCGCGCGGGTTGTCGG
>ERZ857840.3931-NODE-3931-length-11982-cov-5.058103_pt1 | contig 11982 bp, 9 predicted proteins | sample MGYA00519760_ERZ857840 | MGnify/ENA primary metagenome ERZ857840 (study PRJEB31778, sample SAMEA3449371) | human gut metagenome | biome: human gut; feature: human-associated habitat; material: faeces | place: United Kingdom | collected 2010/2012 ... | reverse complement strand
CCCGGACATGCGCCGGGAAAAGACACCCTGAGAGCCGCGAACGCGGCGACGAAAGAGGGGTTCACGGGGAGAAAACAGAATAAGCGTAAGCGAATTCTGTTGTCTTCCCGTCCTTCTTCTTTGTCTTCCCGTCCGTCAACACCTCACCCAACGTCCCCAATCTGCCCCGAATACTCCTCATTGAGCTTTGCCCATGTCAGCGGACCGACAACGCCGTCCGCCTTCAGCCCGAAATAGCTCTGGAACGCCCGCACAGCCGCCTCGGTCCGCGCGCCGAAAACGCCGTCAACATCAAGCTGCGGTATCTCCGGTATCGCCTCGCCGATCGTGTTCAGCACCGACTGAATGAAGCGCACGTCCTGCCCCCTGTCGCCCCTGCCTATCGGCGTACCCGGATATTCGATCAGTGACGGCGTCCTGTCACCGGGAATATCGTAATAAACCTTGACGATCGCGTTCCACGTCGCCTCGTCTATCTCGCCCGTCGGCTCCAACCCGTAATACCTCTGGAACCCCACGACGGACGGTCTGCCGTCAACGTCGAAAATGCCGTTTACCGTCGGCGGCGGCACAACGGCACTGCCCAGATACTCCGAGATACGCCGCAGATAGTATTCCATCCGCAAGACGTCCAGCCCGCGGTCGCCCACCCGCAGCACCCTGCCCGGGAATCCGTCGTTCGAAACGCTCTCGCCCTCGCTCCCAAGCTCAGCCAGCTTTTTCACCGCGTTGTAAACAAACGTGACTCTGTACCACGTGTCCTCATCCACGACACCCGTCGGCTCCAGCCCGAAAACCTGCTGGAACACCCTCACAGCCCTTTCGGTGTCGCGGCTGAACACGCCGTCGGAAAGCTCGACAAACGGAATCGCGGGATAGTTTATCGCAATGCGGTTCAGCCGTGCCTGAAGCAACGCAACATCCTCTGACTCGTCGCCGTATTTCAGGTCGCCCGGGAACGACGACGGCGCCGACTCCTGAACGACCGCTTTTTTGATGTAAACATCATCGCCGTAATAATATCTCAGTATGTCAAGCGGCGTGTAATACTGGTTCGCAAGCTCCACCGTCCCCCACTGCGACATACCTGCGCACTGCGCAATGAAACCGTCGCAGTATTCCGTGTAAACAGGCGCGACGCTTCCCGCACGTGCGACGTAATTTGTGAAAATCTCATCCACAATCACAGAAATGCTGTCGAAAACAGCCCTGCCGTTGATAAAATTCTGGTCATACGCCGTCGATGACGTGATGTCAAAATCATACCCCTGCGACGGGTACCACTCGGTATAAATGCGGTTGAGAGCAAGCGTGATCTGTGCCAGAATGTTTGCCCTCAGCGCCGCCTCCGGCCATGTGGGATATATCTCACTCGACGCGACGTTTTTTATGTAGTATATAAACGGCACCGTCACATTTTCCGCATCCGAATTCGGAGGGCCGAGATGCACCGTGATGTTTTCGGGCACAACGACAGGGTTTGCCGTGATTGCCGCAGCCCGTACTGCCGGCTGAGGCACGCCCGCCTTCAGTGCCGGAAGCGGAGAATTCAGCTTGTGCGTCGGCGTCTGCCAGACAAACACCTTGGTACGGGGATTTACGCTGCTTTTTATCATGGTGTAGATCTGCGTCGTCGTGATTCCCGAAAATATCTGCACCCCCTTGAAAAGAACCGGCGTATACCCCGCCAGCGTGACCATAACGTCATACACGCTGTACGGCTCGCCGACAGCCTCGGCTCTCTGCGATGAAATGTATCTCGGACTCCCCAGCCGTATCGTCGCGACCCCTTGGCTATCCGTGTAAACCGACGACACAACACCTCCGCTGTCTCCCACCTCGACCTTAGCGCCGCCTGCGGGGGTCTTGTCGTTTATCTTGCTCAGCACGATTCTGAAAGTGCCGAAATTGTTGCTTTTGTCCATTCGAATCAAGCTCCCTTCTGCAATATTTTATGCCTCTGTGCGCAAAAATGTGTTCAAAGCCCTTGAAATATCGAAGGAAAGCTGATATAATGATTCGGTTAGATAAATTTGTATAAGGAATGATATAACTTGATAAGAAACGATCTCAGAAACATCGCAATAATCGCCCACGTTGACCACGGCAAGACGACGCTCGTCGACCAGATGCTGAAATTCGGCGGACTTTTCCGCGACAATCAGGTCGTCGAAGAACGCGTGATGGACTCCAACGCCCTTGAAAGAGAGCGCGGAATAACCATCCTCGCCAAAAACACCTCAACGTTCTATAAGGGCGTCAAGATCAATATAGTAGATACCCCCGGTCACGCCGATTTCGGCGGCGAGGTCGAGCGTATTCTCAAAATGGTCAACGGCGTGCTCCTTCTTGTCGATGCTGCCGAAGGTCCCATGCCCCAGACACGCTTCGTGCTTCAGAAGGCAATCGAGCTGGGGCACCGCATAATCGTCGTCATCAACAAGATTGACCGCCCCGACGCACGCTGCTACGAGGTTCCCGACGAAGTTCTGGAGCTGCTGATGGAGCTGAATGCTTCAAACGAGCAGCTTGATTCCCCCGTTATCTTCTGCTCCGGCAGGAACGGCTTTGCATCGCTGTCGCCCGACGTACCCGGCACCGACCTTTCTCCCCTCTTTGACCTCATACTTTCACACATCGCGCCTCCCGAAGGCGACGAAAAAGCCCCCGCACAGATGCTTGTCTCCTCCGTTGACTATAACGACTATGTCGGCAAAATCGCCATCGGCAGAATAGAGCGCGGCACCTTCAACCTCAAGCAGGAGATTGCCGTCTGCGACTACCATAACACCGATCTCATGCGCAAAAACCGCATCACCGCCATGTTCCAGATCGACGGTCTGAGGCGCGTACCCACCGAAACCGCAATGGTCGGCGACATAATCTGTATGTCCGGACTTGACGATATCGCCATCGGCAACACCATAACGGATGTCAACACGCCCGAGCCGCTGCCCTTTGTCAAAATCGGTGAACCGACCATCGAAATGACCTTCAGCGTCAACAACTCTCCGTTCGCCGGCAGAGAAGGCAAATACGTCACCACGCGTCACATCCGTGACTACCTCTTCAAAGAAGCCATGAAGGACATGAGCCTTCGCGTCTACGAAACCGATTCGTCGGACAGCTACCGCGTATGCGGCAGAGGCGAAATGCACCTTTCGATACTCATGGAAAACATGCGCCGCGACGGCTACGAATTCACCGTCAGCACCCCCCGCATAATATATAAAGAAATCGACGGCAAGCTCTGTGAGCCGATTGACCGCCTCGTCATCGACGTACCGCAGGGCTGCGTTTCCACGGTAATGGAAAAGATGGGCTACCGTAAGGGCGAGCTTGTCGATATGCACCCCGTCGAGCAGCGTATGCACATGGAATTCTTCATCCCGACCCGCGGACTTTTCGGCTACAAGACAGAATTCATGACCGATACCAAGGGCGAGGGTATAATGGGCTCCGTGTTCGAGCGCTACGAACCGCAGAAGGGCGAAATAACCAAGCGCTTCACCGGCTCCCTTATCGCATATGAGGAAGGCGAATGCACCAGCTATGGCATATATAACGCGCAGGACAGAGGACCGATGTTCGTTTCTCCCGCCGAAAAGGTATACGGCGGCATGGTCGTCGGCATCTCCTCCAAGGGCGACGATATCGTCGTCAACGTCTGCAAGAAAAAGCACCTCACCGCAATCCGTTCCGCCGGCGCCGACGAAGCGCTGAAGCTGACCCCTCCGCGTAAGCTCTCGCTTGAAGAAGCGCTCGAATTCATCAATGACGACGAACTTATCGAAGTAACGCCCAAAAGCATCCGCATCCGCAAGCGTATCCTTGATAACGCCGCCCGTATGAAGGAAAAAATGAGCAACAAATAGATCTGCCGAATATAAAAAAACGGCTGCCGTCCGGCAGTCGTTTTTGTTTTTTGTCTTATCTGAGGAACTTGAGATTACGGATAATAGCGGGTTCCTTCGCCTTACCGCCGCAGATCTGGAAGAACGCGATGATTCTGAGTACCGAAACGATACACATGCAGATGACAGCAGCGATCGGAACGACAATGGTAATGGCGAGAACTACCGCGACAATGCCGAGCAGAACGTTCACAACCGTGAACTTGAGCGCCTGACGCACATGGAAAGCGGCGTAATCGGACTTGTTCGCCGCAAGAAGGGCGATAATGATGCCGATGGAGCCGAGCAGATAGCAAAGCATTGCGATGACCTTGTTATCGGAAATATCCTTGGGGTCGAATTCGGCAGTGTGGTCAAACGGGTCTGCGCTTGCCGCCGAAGCCTTTGCGGGATCGAAGCTGTTGCCGCAGGAGGGACAGAAAACAACGTTGTCCTCGCACTGTGCGCCGCATTTGGAACAGAATTTCATAAATTAGCAACCTCACATTCAAAGTTTTCTTACATCAAGTATATCATGTATATTCACAGAAGTCAATACATTTCATGTCTCAGAGTGAAATTTTGTGCAAATATCCGTCAATATCCGCATCCTCTCCGCACGCCTCGCGGTATTCTTCACCGAGATAGCAGGCAAATGTCGTTGCCGTGCCGAATCCCCTTGACTCATAATATCCGACATCCGCGCGGAATATGCTCTCATCCCATGTGAATTTCTTCGGCGGCTTTTTCCAGCCCGAATACATCGAATTGTCCAGCCAGTATTCGCAGACCGTCGCATCTTCACAGCCGAAAAGATCAAGCAGCGCATCGAGGACCTCTGTCTGCCTCACATTTTTTTCACAGCCCACATCGCCGATCGGACGGGTGAAATCGCGGTCCATGGGCGCATATTCAAGGAAAATATTTCCCTCCGGCATGACGTGTACCGGAGCCGCCAATGTACCGTGATACGCGAGATAGCACTGCCTGCCCGACGGGTCGGCGCGTCTGACTCCCCGTGCAATTGCGTTGTATATGAGAAGCGCCTGATCCGACGCAGTGAACGCCGCGCACTTTTCGCAGTGGCATTTCACGCTGTCAACGTCGTCGATCCAGAAGTGATACCTGTGTGTGGACGACGGCAGCAGCCTTGCCGCCTCCTCCGCGCGCTTTTCGACATATGCGAGCGCCTCGCCGTTTGTCGCGCAGATGTTGTGGTCGGTCGTGCGCAAACCGTCGCCGTTCATCCTGAACCATTCGGGATGCTTTTCCGAAAGTCCGGCAGGAACAAACCATCTCAGCGCGTGCATTTCGTGTTCAATGCCGATGCCGCTTCCGCGTATCTCTGAGAGATACGGCTCAAGCCTTTCCCTGTCGCGTATAAACTCAGTCATACTTGCCGGAGCGTCGTTTCCGCCGACGGGATGAAGCCCGAAAAGCGAAAGCTCCGAGCCGCATATACGCCTGACCCAGCTTTCCGAAAGCTCGTCGGGATGAATGAGAATACCGAGCTTCATTTTTTATCCCCCTCCCAGTTGCAGAACCCGTAATATATTGCGAATATGACAGAGCTGATGCCCCATGTCAGCGGGTACGCCCAAAATATAAGCCCGATTTCGTGAATGAAGTGCATCATCACCGTTATGTATATGACGCGGAGTATGCACCAGACCGAGAACATGACCGCCATAGGCACAAACGCCTTGCCGGCGCCGCGACAGACTGCGGCGACCGCATGCGAAAACGCGAGCAGGCAGTAAAAAAGCGACTCTATGCGCGCCTGTCTGACACCTGCCGCAATAACGTCGGGATCATCCGAAAACAGCCCGACAAGCAATGGCGCGGTGATGAAGAACACGATTCCGACAAGCTCCGACATGATGACCGCCGTGGTGATACCGAACCGCGATCCTTTCTTTGCCCTCTCCGTCTTGCCCGCACCGAGATTCTGACCGACAAACGTGGTCATCGCCATGGTGAAGCTGTTGATGGGCAGGAACGCAAAGCCTTCAAGCTTTGCATATGAACCGTAGCCTGCGGTCGCAACCTTTCCGAAGGAATTTATGTTGCTTTGAACAATGACGTTCGCAAGCCCGATAACCGAGTTCTGAATGCCGCTCGGAACACCCATGCGTACGATCTCTCTGAGGCTCGCACCGTCAAATTTCAGCTCTTTCACCGACAGTCTGAACTCATCCTTCCGTGAAAAGAGGTTTGAGAGGCAGAGCACAACGCTCACCGTCTGCGAAATAGTGGTGGCAAACGCCGCAGCCCAGACGCCCCAGCGAAAAACGCCCACAAACAGCAGATCGAGCAGCACGTTTATGACCGACGAGCATATCAGATAAACGAGCGGACGGCGGCTGTCGCCCAGCGCGTTCATCGTACCCGTACAGAAGTTGTACATGACGACCGCAAGCCCGCCCATGAAATAGAATCTGAAATATTCGATCGCCTCGGGCAATACGTCCGGGTCGGTGTCCATAAGCTCCAGCAGAGCAGGCGTCGCGATTACGCCGATAACGGAAAGCAGAACGCCCGCAGTCACCGCAAGCACGATGTTCGTATGCATTGCGAGACGGACGCGCGTCCTGTCGCCGCTGCCGAAGTACCTTGCAATGACAACGCCTGCGCCTGTTGACATACCCATAAAGAAACTGACAAGCAGAAAAATGAGGTTGCCCGACGAGCTGACCGCCGCAAGCGCCTCCATACCCAGCGTCCTGCCCACAATAAGGCTGTCGGCGGTGTTGTAAAGCTGCTGGAATATCTGACTGAACAAAACGGGAAGCGCAAACGAGGTCAGCAGCTTCCACGGCTCTCCCTGTGTCATGTCGGTCGACGACGGCGCGGCATTGAGTCTTGACTTGAGTTTCAAAAACAAATTAGACATAACAAAATCAACAATACCGTATCAACCGACTCCCCTGACGCTTGCGCCGCATGACGCCGCAAGCCGCTTCATCTCATCAGCCGAAAACGCCGAAAATCCGTTTTCACCGCCGAGTATATCGCCGGAATCGACAAACGCCTGAAGATAATACGGCTCGCCGTCCAACCATTTACCGATTTTCTCAAAGTCCTCCGGTGTATGCAGCCCCTTGACCGCCGTTGTGCGGAATTCATGCGGAATACCGCTGCTTTTAATAAGCGCAACCGAGCTTTTTATCTTTTCGATATCGACCCCGACTCCGCATAGAGTGTCGTAGCTGTCGGGCGACGACTTTATATCCATCGCAATGTAATCAATAAGCCCGCCCGAAATCAGCGCTTCGAGCCTGTCGGGGAATGTTCCGTTCGTATCGAGCTTGACCGCGTAGCCGACAGCCCGTATTTTTTCCGTGAATGCGCCGATATCCTCATTGATAAGCGGCTCGCCGCCCGTGATGCACACGCCGTCAAGCACACCTTTTCTCTTTCCGAGGAACGAAAAGACCTCATCTTCGGTGAGGAAATTGCCGTCTCCGCCCCTGACAAGAGACGCATTGTGGCAGAACGGACAGCGCAGATTGCAGCCGACCGTAAAGACCGTGCAGGCGACTCTGCCCGGAAAATCAAGCAGGGTCAGCTTCTGGATTGCCTGAATTTTCATAATACCTTATTCACCCCAAACGACCTCAAGCGCTTCGACCGTAACGGGCTGATACGCCGCACCCGCGACAAACAGCTTGACTCCCGAAATGACAAGCAGCCCGTCATCGGTATAGCAATCCTCCGACAGCTTCAGAGACGACAGCGGAATGCTGACATCACAGCTCTGAGCCGGCTTGATATCACCCGTATAGCCGTCTCTCTCCACGCCGAGATATTCGTTTATAACAATATATTTTCCCTCCGTGTATGCCGACGGAGTCGCAAAACCGAAGAAAAGCAGCACGCTCGCGCTCGCTCCCGAGGTTGACATTTTAACATGCAGACTGCCTTTTGCCGGGTCAATCGCAACGGGTACCGACGGCACATACTGCCCGTCTGGCCAGAGTCCCGTCGTGTTTGAGATTTTCAGCGCGCCGTCCTTTGTAACGAATTTCATCTCGCCAGATTTCGGGGTGTACCAATCGTTTCCGTCAAACGAAATAACGCTTGCCGACCCGCTTTTCACTTCGCTATATACGTTTCTTTCAACGGGCAAAATCGTTTCGTCGCGCTCAAAGCTTGCTTCAAGACAGGTTTTCACCGTTTCGAAAAAAATGCGGTTTCCCTTCTCCCCGAGGTGGATTCCGTCCGGCGCATCTGTCTCACTCGGGTCAAGCCCTTCACACGCCTTCCTCACATCGGCAAGCAGGCAGCCTGTCTCGGCAGCAGCCTCCCTTGCCGCTTCGTTATAGCGGTCCAGCCATTCCAGCGGCGTCCCGACGCTTTTGTACCAATCGGGATTCTGACCCTGACTTGCGAAAAACACTTCGTTTACAAGCGGATTTGTCGTCACGATGACCGGCTCGGCGCCCGCTTCGCGCACCATACCGACCAGCTTTATCATGTTGCGTCTGAAGTCCCCGACACTGACCTTGGGCGTGTTTTCAGCCGTCATGAGCAGGTCGTTCATACCGAAGCAGAGGGTCACAAAATCCGGCTCGCGGTTTGCAACAAACGCACCGAATCTGCCGATCCCCTCCTCTGAGGTTATTCCGCCCATGGCGCCGTTGAAATAATACATATTCAGCTCATCCGCAAGCGTTTCGCCCCAGCTGCCGAGAGCCGTCAGCGAATCGCCGAAAACCACCAGCTTCGAGCCGTCAAGCACTTTTTTTGTATTTTCGTTCATACTGCTTTCCTCCGCGTCGGATGAAGTGCCGCTGACGGCACCCGCCTCCTCGGAAAATGCTGTACTCACAGCCGCATCTTCAGACGGCGCAAGGCTTTCCTCCGTTTTTTCGTTTGAGCAGGCGGCGAGCAGGATCGCCGAAAGCAAAAGACAAACAACAACACGTTTCATAAAAAATCTCCGGAAAATTATGTATTGTAAACAGTATTTTTATCCGCCTGTTTACTTCCCCGCCGCGTTGTGATACAATACTGAGGAAGCACCGTGCAATTGAAAAGTCGCACGGCCCGACACCTCAAAAAACAGCGCGGAGAAAGGCGGCAAAAAAGCATGAAAACCATTGATATATCGGAATTTTCGGCAGAGCAGGCGCACTGCTGCACCCTCTGTCCGCGAAACTGCCGGACAGACAGAACCGAAAAAGCGGGCTTCTGCGGCGAAAGGGCGACCGCCCGCATCGCAAGGGCGGCGCTTCATATGTGGGAAGAGCCTTGTATTTCAGGCAAAAACGGCTCCGGAACGGTGTTTTTTTCGGGCTGTTCGCTGAAATGCGTTTTCTGCCAGAACTACGCCGTTTCCCGCAGCGAAAAAGGCAGAAGCGTTACCGCCGATGAGCTTGTCGGCATTTATTTCGACCTTGTGAGGCAGGGCGCGCACAACATCAACCTCGTCACCCCCACACATTTTGCACCGGTCGTCACGGAAAGCGTCATAAAAGCGAAGGACGGAGGAATAGGCGTTCCGTTCGTGTGGAACAGCAGCGGATATGAGACACCGGAATTTTTCCGGAATTCCGCCGGAATTTTTGACGTTTTTTTGCCCGATTTCAAGTATGTTTCGAGTGAAATTTCACGTAAATACTCGGTCGCCGGCGACTATTCTGAGGTCGCTTTGAACGTTCTGAAGGCAATGCGCGAGGCTCAGCCCGATGATATTTTCGAAAACGGGCTTATGAAAAAGGGCATGATTGTCCGCCACCTCGTACTCCCCGGCTGCACCGACGACAGCCTTGACGTGCTTGACGAAATAAAGAAAAATCTCGGAAAAAGCCAGCTCATCAGCATAATGAGCCAGTACACGCCGTTCGGCAAAAACCTGCCCGACGAGCTTTACCGCACCGTAACGCGGGAGGAATACGAAAAAGTGACCTCTTATGCCCTGCTTATCGGTTTGAAACACGGCTATTTTCAGGAAGGCAGTGCCGCAAAAGAAAGCTTTATTCCCGATTTCGATTCATAATGCAAGCCGGGCATTCATTTTCTGCGGCAATTTCCACACATATAGTCATGCTCCAATGATAGCACAAAGGCAAAAAAAAATCAAGGCATTACCGCGGATTTCAGCCGTCCCGCGAGGCATCACAGAAAGAATTATTCGGGCGGAGCTCCGGCGGGGCTGAGATAAGTTAGCGGGAAATTGCCCCTTTTCAACAGCAAATAAGGCGAAAAAAGTTTTGAAAACGGCGGTTTCACGAGCCGAAACCTATTGAAAAAAGGGCAAAAATGTGATATCATATACAGATGAGACTTGAACGAAACGATTCAAATCCCGTCTCAAAGGATGAGGTTTTTACGTTATGAAAGAATTCAAAACGCTTATATCCGAAAAAATCGATAATCTGCTCGCCGCGCGCGGTGTGGAATTCTCCTCCGCCGAGCTTCTTGAGCATCCCGCCGACCCGAAAAACGGCGATATATCCTTCCCCTGCTTCCGTCTTGCGAAGCTGCTCAGAAAAGCGCCCCCGCTTATTGCAAACGACCTTGCAAATGAGCTGTCAGCCGACTCCGCATTTGAAAAAGTCGAGTCTGTGAACGGGTATCTGAATTTCTTTGTCTCAAAGAAATATTTTGCCGAAAAACTCAGAGAAATCAACGCCGACCCGAATTTCGGCAGCACTGGAAGCGGTCAGGGCAAAACGATTTGCCTTGATTTTTCCTCTCCCAACATCGCAAAGCGCTTCCATCTCGGACACGTCGGTACGACTGTCATCGGAAACGCGCTCCGCAATATGTTTGATTTTGAGGGCTACAAAACCGTTGCCATAAACTATCTCGGCGACTGGGGAACCCAGTTCGGCAAGCTTATTGTGGCATACAAAATGTGGAGCAGCCGCGAGGCGGTCGAAAAGCGCGGGCTTTCGGAGCTGGAGGACATCTATATCCGCTTCAACCGCGAATGCGAAAACGACCCCACTCTTGCCGACAAGGGCAGAGCCGCATTCCATGAGCTTGAAAGCGGCAACGAGGAATATCTTGAAATATGGCGTTATTTCCGTGAAATCAGCCTGAGGGAATATGAAAAAACGTATGAGCTTCTGGGCATTAAATTCGATTCCTACAACGGCGAGGCGTTCTACACCGACAAAATGCCCGCAATCGTTGAGGAGCTTAAGGAAAAAAATCTTCTGAAGCAGGACGACGGCGCGTATGTCGTCGATCTCAGCGAATACAATATGCCGCCCGCACTGATACTGAAGCGCGACGGCTCAACGCTTTACCCGACCCGCGACATTGCTGCGGCAAAGTGGCGCAAGCAGGAATACGATTTCGATAAGTGCATTTACGTCACATCCGCCGGTCAGAGCCTGCACTTTGCACAATGGTTCAAGGTTGTGGAGCTGATGGGCTATGACTGGGCAAATGATCTTGTTCACGTACCCTACGGCACGATGAGCTTCAACGGTCAGAAGCTTGCCTCCAGAACGGGAAATATCATTCACCTTGACGAACTGTTCGCTTCCGCCGCCGAAAAGGCACTTGCGATTATTGAGGAAAAGAACGCCGCGCTCCCCGACAAGGAAGAAACGGCAAGGGCAATCGGCTGTGGGGCAATCGTGTTCAACGCGCTGTTCAACAACCGTATGAGAGATACCGATTTCAACTGGGATACCGCGCTTTCGTTTGAGGGTAACACCGGTCCCTATGTTCAGTATACATATGCGCGTGCATCCAGCGTTCTGCGCAAGGCGGGAAATGTTTCCGACAATTTCGGTGATTACGAGCCTGTGGAGGCTGAAATCTCACTCATCAAACAGATGCTCAGCTTCGGCGACAAGGTGGAGCAGGCGCTCAATGACTATGAACCGTCCGTTGTGACCCGCTATATGCTGGGGCTTTGCAGCAGCTTCAATATTTTCTACCACGACTGTCCCGTCATGAAGGCAGATGACAAGACAAAGGCGTTCCGCGTTGCGCTCACCGCCGCGGTGAAAAAGGTTGTCGGCAAGTGCCTTGATTTGCTGGGAATGAAGAGGACGGAAGAGATATAAAGGATATGACGGGAAGACAACAGAATTCGCTTACGCTTATTCTGTTTTCTCCCCGTAAA
>ERZ857840.3924-NODE-3924-length-11999-cov-4.399280_pt1 | contig 11999 bp, 10 predicted proteins | sample MGYA00519760_ERZ857840 | MGnify/ENA primary metagenome ERZ857840 (study PRJEB31778, sample SAMEA3449371) | human gut metagenome | biome: human gut; feature: human-associated habitat; material: faeces | place: United Kingdom | collected 2010/2012 ... | reverse complement strand
ATACCACGTCCGCTATGTCTCTTTCTATATGTCCTATTTCATTTTACAATGAACCCAAGAAAAAAATTTTGAAAAATAAGAGATTTTGTCTTGAAAATACGAAAAAAGTATGATATACTGAGCGGTACCGGACTAAGGCAAATACACTAAATAACCACGATATCTTGTGCATCGAATCATTCGCTCAACGCAAGATATATCAAAAAAGATCAGAAAAACAGAAAGCGAGCGTGAGAATCATAAAATCATATTGTAGAATAGTCGCAAACGTGTGTTACGCCGTGGCATTGCTTCTGATGATCCCGATTATAATCATTAACACAATTTTCATCGTCCAGATCTACATCTTAAATGAAGAGGTTCCTAACGTTTGTGGTTACTTTCCATTAATTTCTCTTGAAGAAGAACCATCCATTCACATAGAAAAAGGTGATTTCATTATATGCAGAAAATTTGATGACGATGATGTGGACAACATAGATGAGATCATGGAAGGAAAACTTGTCACACATTTTGCATATGGCAGTCGCAACACAATGTGTATAGCTCCGTTTGTATCAACTGACGGCGATAATGCAACATTGCTTTCTCCAAAATATAAAACAACATATGAGCTTCCTATAGATAAAGTTGTCGGGGAATACCGCTTCTCTATACCGATTCTCGGTTATGTGATCTATTTCTTATCTACAATCCCCGGTTTTCTGATATGTGTGGTAATTCCTACTATCATGTTAACCGAATTGTATTTGTATAAGAGAAGGAAGTATTTTGCATCGGAAGAAGATGAAGAAAGCATACTTTTCGCAGAGCTGGAGGCACTAAAAGCGGAGAGAGAAGGTCTGCTTTCACAGATCGAAAACAAACAATCTGAAATGAATGCTAAAGATTCCAATTCAGAGGATAACGAATCACGGTAATAATGGCAATATTACGCTGTTTTACATAGACCGTTTTGCGAGCTAACATAGCAAAGAAGGCACCAAAAAAATATAATCAGGAGGAAAAAAACAATGAACAATCAAAGAAGTCAAAGAAGAAGCTCCATGATGGTTCGTCTGGTTGCGGTTCTCGCCGTTACCATGATGTTTACCATGTGCTTCGTTGGAGGTACGTTTGCAAAGTATACGAGCAGTGCTACGGGTACTGATAATGCAAATGTTGCAAAGTGGGATATCCGTGTTAACGGCAGCGAAATTGCAACAAGAGATACATTTACTTTTGAACTTTTCCAGACTATTACTGATAGCAACCTCACAAGTGCAGAGACCGATATGGCACCCGCTGACGGAAGCATCATTGCTCCCGGTACCAGCGGTAAGTTTTCTATCGCTATTCAAAACCTTTCTCAGGTTAATGCAAAATACGCTATCAACTACACAGTAACAAATAACGATAATATCCCTGTTGAGTTTTCAACCAACGGAACAGCCTGGACAACGAACATCAATGATCTTGATGTAGCTGATGTTCAGATCGGACTTGGCACAGACACAACAGTTACCGTTCAGTGGAGATGGGTATTTGATGGAAACGATACTACTGACACCTCACTCGGTTCTGCCGCTACTGCTACTCTTACTGTTGCAGCAAACGTAACCGCAACTCAGGTTGACTAATTCATTTTAATGTATGACTTTACGAGACAGAACGCTATGTTAGGAGCGTTCTGTCTCGCCTTAAAGAAATTATGCTACGGGCAACAAAAACGTGGGAGGTGCACCATGACGCAAACGAAAAAAAAGAAAAAAACACTGAAAACCGTGGGCTATTGCTTTTCCGCTGTTGTGCTGTGCGCTGTTCTTTATGCAGTGGTGTTTACCGCCGTAGTCAAAATCAAAAACCCGCAGGCTCTCTCTATGCCGTTCGGATTCGGGGCATCTTTCGTTCTCAGCGGAAGCATGGAACCCGAAATTTCCACGGATGATCTCGTGTTTGTCAAAAGAGCCGACGAACTGCATGTTGGCGATGTGGTGCTTTATAACACGGGCAGGAGCAACGTGCTCCATAGAATCACGAAAATTGACGGTGATATGATCACAACACAAGGTGACGCTAATAATACGGAGGACAAGTCGTTCTCCAAAAGTGCTGTTTTAGGCGTATATATCGGAAAAATACCGAGTGGCGGAAAAATAATAAGGTTTGTTACGAACCCGCCGTTTGTTATGGCAGTTGTTTTTCTGCTGATGGCGGCGGCAGGAACATGGATATTTGTTGAAGATCACCGCGCACGAAAAAAACTTGACAGTATCAAAGCGGAGATAGACCGCTTAAAAGCGGAAAACGAAGAATTGAAAAAGAAACTGTAATATTATACATTTTAAGTTTGAAAACAACGGAAAGGAGGGGGCTTTATGCATTCGCAAAAAGGAAGGATTCCAAGAAAACTTTTGCACACGGCGGTAATTATATGCGTTGCCGCGCTTTGCCTTGCTTCGATAGAGATGGCTTCGGCAAAGTATATTTTCCAAAGCCATGGCAACGACAGTGCGTCGGTGGCACGCTTTTCGCCCGCTCTGATTAACGAAAACAATATAGATATTTCGGGCATAAAAAAGCCCGGGGACAGCACCACGAAAACATTTGAGGTACGGAATTACTCGGGCGGCAGCGTGTCTAGCGTGTCTGAGGTGACAATAAAATATACAATATCATTGAAAACTACGGGCAATCTACCCCTGACCTTTACTCTTCTTGACGCAGACGAAAATTCTTTGGAAGTGTGGGAATGCAATGGGACGAACGGTCAACAGGAGTACAAATATGAAAGTCTGACGACGGTTTTCAGCCCCGGAACCCCTCAGTCTCATACCTATCAGTTGAAAGCGGAATGGCCTTCTTCACAAAACGACTCGAAGTTTTCGGGAATGACCGATGCCGTTTACGTATCGGTGAAGTGGGAGCAGGTTGATTAGAATTAGAATTAGAATCAGAATCCGAATGGAAAGGAGATCTCACACGTTATGAAAAAAAAGAAAATAACAGTTGCGGTTATCTCCGTGGTATCGTTTTTTGCTCTTATGCTTGGTATTGTCCCATCGCTTGCCAAATATGTAACGGAGCATGGAAAACAATCAGAAGTGGTTTCCGATAACTTTTATTTTACGAGTGATTATCTGAGCGAAAGCGCGATTCCCGAATATAAGATTTGCGGGGACAGCGTTTCGTTTGAGATCAGAAATTATATTGACAGTTTGAGAACCAATGTGGAGGCTATTAAATACACCGTTTCCGCAAACGGCGGCACGCTCTCATCCAACGGTGGAACCCTAATCGGCGGCACCGAAAACTGTGCCAAGATCAAGCTGACATACAGCGGAGCGGAAGTCGATAAAGAGATCACCGTGACCGTCAGAAGCACAAGCAGGTCACCCTATGTCAAGGAGTTAAAGGCAAAATTCGTGTTCACAAAGCCTGTCTTGCGATATGAAATAACCGATTCCGTCGGCAGTTATTATGCGGAGCTTTATATCCATACGGCTAATGAGGCGAAAACAGTTACGGTTAATTGGGATAAAACGGAACTTTTGATCGATGAAACCAACGACTATGTGATCCAAGGAAATCTGAACGCGGACAAAAACTCCGTATCCGTGGATATCCCCGCCCAAACCACAGTCAAGATAGCGTTTTTCAAAAATGATATCACGAAAGACTACTCGCGCGAGGCAACAAAGTTTGACGATGACGAAATGATCACCATGCCGCCATCTTCGACCGGTTCTAAAAATTTACCACCCCCAAATAAGCATCCAGGAGGAATAGGGCAGCTTTCATGGCTTTGACTATGTGGCTTGACCGCTGAAAAATGAAATTCAAGAGAATAATATGCGCTTTTCTTTGCGCTTTGATGATTTTTTCTTTTGCGACCGATTGCCGCCTTGTTGTAAAAGCAGAAGGAGAAGGTGAGCTTCAAGGAGGGCAATCCAACATCGTCAACGGTAGTTTCGAGGAGCCTTCAAGCTATCGCGAGGCGGATTTGGCACAAGCAGTAGGTTCACAGAAAGGCTATAAGGAAAAAACCCCCGAAGGCGAGATACCCGGTTGGAACACCTCGTCCACAGTGGGAGCGATTGAGCTTGGTTGGCTGAAAGAGAACGGAACCTCCCCCCACATGATTCCAACGGTGGTAGCGGAAATTGCCTCCGGCATCGGTGCCTCCGACGGTTGGCAATTTGCGGAGACCATCGGTGATGAGGCAAGTACCCTCTATCAAAGCCTGTCATTAGAGGCAGGTATGTCATATGATTGGACAATTCACCACCGCGGAAGAGATGGCGTTGACACATTGGCGCTCTTTTTCGTAGAGGACACGGGTGTGAACTACGTAAAGTCCGCCAAGGAAGGCTCGGACCATTTTGATCAGATCGTTGAATGGATGAAGAAGCAGAACATAACCGCACCCGCGGCAGGAGAAATGGTACAATACACGGTTTATTCCACTGCCTTAGGGAATAACGGCACGTTTACAGAGTCCGATGCCGGTTACTTTTCCTTTGATCCCGATGCGGAACATACCGTCAAATTTGAAGTGCATTTGATGAGTACCGCAAAAACGGATTGGGGAGAGTATTCGGGCAGTTATGTGTCGGAAAGCGGCGGAAACGAGTTGTTTGCGCTGACCTGCTTCAAGTCGGCTTCATCTTCACAAACTTCGGGCAACTTGGTGGATAACCTCAGCTTCTCCAGCGTATACGATAATAAAAATTTGCTTAATAATTTCGGCTTTGAGGATGCAATAGTGACTTCCACAAGCGGTTATCAATGGGCAAATGCGGCAAATGCTTCATCCCCGACTTCTAAAATAGGCTGGAGTTCTACCGCTTCGGATTACAGAGTGGAGATCGGCACATTTAAGGGCGGCAAGGATGCGTACGGTCTCGGAGTGAAATTTAATACGGTAACGTATAATGCCCCTTCGATTCGGGACGGCGAGCAGTTTGCCGAGTTGAATGCGGATCAGGAAAGCTCGCTTTACCAAATCGTAAAAACAGATCCCGGTAAAATGTATAAATGGAGCCTCTCCCACAGAGGTCGTAACGGACTTGACACCATGGCATTGGTCATCGGGCCGAACCAGACCTATGCTCCTAAAAAAACAAGCGCAACAGCCAGAGACCAGCTGATGCAGATCGTGGACTGGCTCTATAGCCAAAAAGACGTTGTGCTGGACATTCCGGAGCGGGGCTGCAGCAACGAGATAAAGCTGTATACGCCAAAGTTTAACGGTAACGGCGGATTTGAGGGCGGTAGCACATTCACTTGGTATGCCGATGAAACGCATACCGAGGAATGGTCTGTTTGGATCATTTCTTCGGATAACTCCGGCTGGCATGACTACGGAGAAATAGAAACAGGGGCAACCTATAATTATGACTATATTGTCCCCCAAGGACAAACTCAGAGCATTTTCGGCTTCGTTTCGGTGAAGCCTGCACCGAGAGCGAATGACGGCATATTAGACAAAACATACGGCAACTTCTTGGATAATATTTCGTTTAAGGAATATTACTATGTCAACGCCAAGTTTGACGGAGGTGAAAACTTCGGAAAGCTAACAATCACGCCTGAAGATTCTGAACACTTTATCTATACCGATGACAGTAAACAGGTCGGCTGGGCGCTTGCGGGCAGTAAGATTACCGTTAGTTTCCAGGAGGAAGACAGAGAATTTCTCGGCGCATACATAAACGGCGTATTTCATTCCAAGGATGATAAATCATTCTGGAATGTTACGGAGTATGAACCGGGAAAATATATCTATTCACGTAAAGAAACTATAACTGAGGCTCTTACGATCAAAGTAGTATATCAGGCAAAGAACGTCATTTATGACACGCGAAACAACCACATCTATCAATATGACCCTGATGACTCCAATACCGGCCGTGAGGTGCCGATGGGAATCGGTCAGGATGGGCGCCTTGAGGTGTACACCTCACACGCTCCGACATTCGATGACGGCTGGGAATTTTTGGGGTGGCGTTATATTGAAATGGAAGGCGCAAATCCTGTCTCTCATCTGGTCGATGCGGTTCACATGGTGCAATGTTATAATGATACTGACGGTAAAACTAAACTCAAAATTTTGCAAAAAGACGAAAACGGTGACTTTAAGGTTCTTGTTGATGACGGCATACCAATAGAAGATGGTATTACCTTCTTCGGTGAATGGAAGTACCGGCAAAGAGTCATCGCCCAAACCTTTAACAAACAAAATTCATCCTATGAGACAAGTACCGTCGGAGGAGAGGTAGACGTTAAGATTTCCTTCACCGAGGATAAAAATCCGTCGACTCCCACGGATTACAAAGTGGGAGAAGACGTTGTCGGTAAGGATATTTTTGCCGCCGCAGACGGCACAATTATCAACATAACGGCAAAGAACAAGCCCGGCTACGTCTTCAACGGTTGGTATGACGAATCCGGTAAGCTGGTAAGCAGAAACCCAAGCTATACATACAAGGTCGTTGACGGCGGTGTATCGACTTACTATGCTCGCTTTGAACTTTTCGGTCATGACCTAACCATTCACACCACGGTTGACGGTGAAGCAGACAAGTATTTTGCGGTCGATTGCAGTTTTTCGAATCTGCGTGGAAATCATTTGTATGCGATATCGGGCTTGAAGCCGGATTCAATCACCGTGAACGGCGAAGTGGTGACTAACCCAACGATACTCCGCGCTGATGCGTCGGGAAACGCACAAATTACGATATATGTAAAAAATAATGATTCTGCCGTTTTTAAATACCTGCCCGAAAACTGTGTTTATTCCGTGAGCGTACAGGAGAGCAGTAAGGAAGGGTACAGCGTCAAAGGTGAGGTTTCGGAAAAAACCTTTGAGGCGGCGGATCTGACTATCAATCTTGCTTTGAAAAAATCGAAGCAGGAATCATGGATTGCGCCGGGCAAGCACTATCAGGATATTTTCGCCCATGTCCAAGGCGATATCGTCACTATTACGCCCGAGAGTAGTTTTACACTTTATGTTGAAACGGCGTATGCGCCTTCTTTCTATACGAATTTGAGCGCATCGCTCTGCTTCTTCAATACGGAAGGTGTGGCACAGAGCTTTGCCAACGGCACAAGAATTTTGATGGTCGATAAGACCAATGAGAAGGATCCGAGATTTTACTACTTCATCGTTGGTAATGACCCAATCTCGAAAATTTCGCTTACGGACTTTACTGCCCTCGGCTCACAGAACGTAAAATTCGAACTTCCGACCGATGATAAAAGTATTCAGGCGTGTTTGCTGTTTGTCGTTGACTACGTCGGAACAAATAACGCCCCCAGCGGAAAACTATCTTTGGTTTACAGTTACGGCAACAACTCCGTCGAAGCCGTAAAACCCGCGACCCCCAAAGCGGTAGCAACCGGTGGTGATACGACATCCTTTACTATTATGACAGCGCAAAACGCAAACGCCGTAGGTCTCAGACCGTTAGAAGTGAAGCTTACCGTTTCTGCAAGCTCCACCTATGTCAACACGACGTACGTGGGAATTGGCGACGCTAAATATTCGGTGAAGCTGTCGCTTGACGGCGGCACGCTGCCTGCAGGCTCGTATGCCGAGGTCGACGGGGAAATATACCATAGCTGTAATGGATACATAATCGTCTCCCCGCTGAGCGCGGGCGAGATTACGGTGCAGCTTTATTCACCCAAGCCGCTTGTTGCTGCAACCGGCAATAAGGTTAAGATCAAGGCAGAACTGCTGTCGGCAGTGTCGACTGTTACAATTTCAGCAGAGAAAAGCAATACGGTCGAGTTCACTTGCGTAAAATATGCAATGGATGCGGATATACCAAAAAAGGTGTTGACACCCGGACAGATTTCTCAAGTGGCTGTCAAATTGAGATGTGAGGAAATTAATAGCATCAAGCTGACGGTAAGCAAAAAGAATAATGACGGGACATATAGTGAAATGCTCCGAAACATTCCTGTCAGCCTGCCGACAGGAAATAACCCCGTGACCGTTAACCTCGGAAGCGAATTTAAAGCCGAAGCGGGCGAGACGTATATTTTCTCATTTGTAGGATATGCTGACGGTGTTCCGGTTTGCAGGGACGATTGCTGTATAGTCGTCGGATATGAATGATTTCCGTATTCGGGTGGTTTTATTCCGACATTTTATATCTATGAAAAGGGTGGCTGCGGCAAGCTCGGATTTGCTGTAGCCACCCGATTTATTACAAAAAGCACTCAAGTAATCCCGCAAAAGAAAACCTCCGAGACATCACCTTGAGGATTCCCCGACAAACGTAAAAGAAATCGAGTGTCCATAACTGAAATCCGTTATGAACACTCGATATGTGATGTTTAACCAAAATTAAAACTTCGAACCATTGACCATAATCTTCGAAATTTTTATACCTCCGTGTTCTTTTCACCTATATTATACTGCAAAAACGATATTCCATCAAATCTACGAACCGATAGGTGAATATACGACCCTGATGCTGCCGTTTGCTTCCCTCACATAGTGGAATGCAGGATAAGGCCAATTTAGATACGATTGAACTGCTTGCTTCTTTAATTCTGCGCTGTACTTCTTGTTCTTTTGCGTTATTCTTGGCATAAATTAATCCCCTTATAGTAGTCTTGAAAACTTTTTGTTTTTTCAAGTGTCTACTCTAAGGGGATTATATCAAAAACCTTGAGTGTGGTCTTTTTCTGTTTGTAGGCTTACTCGTCAAAATTCAATCCCGTAAGGGTCTCAAGCATCAATCTCCCACCGAGCCGGAACCCGTATGCAAATATCTCACGCTCGAAAATGCCGTACATTTCGTTATGAACAATATTGTTGACGAAAATTATAAGCTGAGTTTGATAGAAATCATGTGGTGAATACCACCTTTTTATCCCTTTTATTTCACAATCTAATGTTAGCGCCCATTACAGTACTCTTATTCGATCTTTCGGGACAAACGCCAATCTTTTCTTTTGCCGCATAGGCGTTTTTCGGTCGACTGAAAAAGCCTCCCACTTGGGAGGCATTCTTTTTGCGGTATTTGCATGATGCGGCAGGCTGAAAAAACGGGCTTGCTCCTGTCGCGGAATACGGGAGACGGATCATCCGTTTTGGATCTCAAGGCTTCTGTCGGTTATCAGAGGATAGCAGATCAGATTCTCCGCATCCAGATCTTCCCGATTCATATCCACACCGACGATTCCGTGATTGTCATAGGTTTTGTAATAGTAAATACCACGATCGGCATTACAGCACGACGTGTAAATGGAGATCTCATACTCCCCGTTTTCCAAATGACAGCAGCCCCTTTGCTGATCCACAGATCCCAGTATGTGGAAAAACTGGCTGACGGAGGACTTTTCATCATCATCGGATCTGGAGTTCATTTTGACAAACGCCACTCTGACAAATCTGGACTGCGAGGACAAGTCGCCCGGAAGCCCCAGCGCGCCCATGCCGCGGCTGTACGTTTTGAGATCCAGCTTGTCCGAAAAGGTGTTTTTCGGGGAATCGGCAGACAAATGCATATAGTTTTGCAATTGGAACATCTGATACGGGAAGGGCGGATTGTTTGTCAGCACACCAACGGGATTGTCGTAAACAAAAACGCCTTCTTTGACACTTTCCAGCGTGACGGAACCGGTACGGTCGGAAATAATCCAATGAAGCTGTGCAAGCGGCATATCGTCACAGAACGGCTCGTTCCAGAAGTTGATCTTTTCGATCATCGCCCGCACCTCTTTGAGATCGGCGCACTGACTCAATATCCAGGGAATCAGTTCAAACTGGGCAATGTTGTCTTTTCCGCTCTTTTTGGCGTGATAGCAGGCGTTGCCCACAAAATTCAGCCCGGCAATGCACAGTCCCTTTTCGTTCACCGCATCGTAATACAGCGGATAATCACCCGCCACGTGCGCCATGCCGATAAAAGCATAATGCGTTTTGATGCATCCCTTGTCTCTAAAGCAAAACGGAAAATTGCGCGGCGTGATCGTCACCGTTTCCCCGTAGGAAAATTCGTAATCCAAAGTGCGCCCGAAATAAAAATCCTTTGTTTGATATGTGGCAGCCGTGCACATAAAATGACCTCCTTTTGCATCCGAACGAATTGTTATTTTGATTTTCTGTATCTATAATGTACTGCTTTTGCACAAATATGAGCGCTCCCAATCCGGGGCGGTCAACGCACGGAACCCCGATATGGTTGCAAAACGGCTGTTCCGTCAATATAATGCGGTGAAAACAACGAGGGAGCGCCTTTCGGTACTACCTCGTTTTTGTAGCGGATTACGGCGATCGAACCCGCCACCTCAACCTTGGCAAGGTTGCGCTCTAGCAAATGAGCTAAATCCGCCTATCACGATAACAGTATAACACTATTTTGCAAAAATTCAAGTCTTTTTTGCACATTTCTCAACAAAGCCAGACGCATATTTTTGAAAATGCCGTCTTGCTCTTGCAAAGTTTGCACCCGATGTGTATAATGAGAAAAAACAGGGCAACGAAACGCCGCACGGACCCACGCCGAACAAGGAGACCATCATGACCGATATCCACTGCCATATCCTGCCCGCCATTGATGACGGTGCCGCGAATCTTGAAGGGTCGCTTGCCATGGCGCGGCTTTCCGCCGCCTCGGGGGGTGGACACCATCATCGCCACGCCCCATTTCGGATGCGATGACGTCAATGCGAAGTCCCGCGAAATTATGGCGGACAGCGCCGTGGTCAGCGAACAGCTTTTTGCTATTCCCGAAAATATCAGCGTCAGAGAGGATCTCGATGGTATCGAATACGAAAACCATCTCCTTGCGGCACCAGATACCGGTATCGCAAAGATCAAGCTGAACGGCTGGGAGGAAGCGCTGATCGAGGAAGAATCAAAGCGCACAGACTTCGTATGCTGGCTGAGAAACCCCTCCAGAGCAGCATGGGCGCTTTGCCTACCTTACGATATTGGCGGCGAGAAGAAATCCTTCTACCCTGACTTCCTGATCGTGCGCAGCGACCCGGCAGTTGACTATGTGGTGGATATTTTGGAACCCCATGGCAACCAGTACGCGGATAATTTGTCGAAGGCAAAAGCGTTGGCAGAATATACCAAAGCAGAAGATCGTCTCGGCAGAATTCAGTTGATCCACAAGACAACGGATTATGGCGGCACCAGCAAATTCATTCGCTTGGATCTCACGGACATGGCAGTACGTGATAAAGTTCTGCGTGCCTTCTCCAATGACGAACTGGATCACATTTTTGAAACCGACGGCATAATCGAATAATGTAATGACCGGCAGAGGGAGAAATCCTTCTGCCGGTTTTGTGTTCTGTTTGCTAATTCTCGGTTGTTTCGCTGGACTTTCACGATTCTTTCTGGCTTAATTGTCCTGCCATAAAGGCAGGAAGCAATGCATATGACAATCGAACAGGCACAGAGAGACTTCGATGAGCTGATCGCGAAGAACGGATTCACTCTCGCAGGACACACCGGCGATACCGGCAACCCCATCTACCACAGGGTATGGAAAAAGACGTTGCAGGTCGCGTGGTAGTAAAGTCCGTTGTGTTCGGTATAAGTAATTTCGTTTTTCATTGTAAATATCCTTTCTTCAAAATGTGTTTGCATCAGCTATCAAGGATATTTACTTAGGCGGTGCTCGGGCGTGATGCCAACAACAGCAAGTCAGCATCACATATCACCGAACACAAAAAGAAATCCAAACCCTTCGCCTACCGGCTTTGGGTTCGGATTTCTACTGTTTGGTGCGGGTAAGAGGACTTGAACCTCCACGAAGTTGCCCCCACTAGAACCTGAATCTAGCGCGTCTGCCAATTCCGCCATACCCGCAATTATGCTGTTGTTTACAGATGGAGCGCAAACAGCGTGTCATCACTATGACACCTTTATTATAATACCACGACGGAGCGGATTTGTCAAGAGGAAATTTTCTTTTTCTGGGTCATTTTTTCAGTCTAAATTGCAATATCAAATAGGACATTTTTGAAAATAAAATCAGAGCAGT
>ERZ857840.3920-NODE-3920-length-12026-cov-4.922981_pt1 | contig 12026 bp, 9 predicted proteins | sample MGYA00519760_ERZ857840 | MGnify/ENA primary metagenome ERZ857840 (study PRJEB31778, sample SAMEA3449371) | human gut metagenome | biome: human gut; feature: human-associated habitat; material: faeces | place: United Kingdom | collected 2010/2012 ... | reverse complement strand
CATCGTGGGCTTGAAGACCGATCTGGTCGCATGGGCCGGAGTCTGCCCGGATTTCAAGAGAACGACTTTCATGCCCAATATCGCAGGCGAGGTTTATTTCGCAAAGCGTTGGTCTGTCGGGGTTTCCGCATTGTACGCCGATTGGGCTTACGACAGCGGCAAACAGTTCTGGGGCCTTTCGGCTTACAGCGTCGAACCCCGGTTGTGGTTCCGGGGGGACGGATTGTTCCGGGGTTTCTTTGTCGGAGTTTACGGCGAAGCGGGCGATTTCAACAACCAGCGTGACCGCCGCGACGACATTACCACTCTGACCAATTATACCGGTACTTATTGGAGCGCGGGCGTGTCGGTCGGTTACCTGCTGCCGTTGTCCCGGCATTGGAGTTTCGAATTGAGCGTGCGCGGCGGCTACCGCAGTGCCGATTACAACATCTACGACCGGGAACTGCCTTATTTCTATTACAACAGCTCGGATAAGAAAAACGAATTCGCATTGACCGGATTGAGGTTCGATGTGGTTTATCGGTTCGGAGGCAACAAGCATTGATTTGATTGCGGATCAATATCAGTCGGTTATGAAAACGATTGCTCATATATGTTTATCCATCGGGCTGTTGATGGCCTGGGGGTGCACCGAAGAGAGTTTGGACTATCGTAAACAAGAAGGTTACGTGCAGATCGCTTTGTCGTGGGACGAGGGTTTTGCACCTGCCGGCAGCCGGTTTTATTTCTATCCCGAGAACGGCGGGGAGATGCTCTCTTTCGATTGCCCGTCGGAGGGATTCGGCGGCGTTCTGCCTGTCGGCCGTTATCGTGTCATTGTCGTCAATAGCGACTGCGTCAATGTTGCCGTGCGCAACGAGCGGAGTTACGATACGGCGGAAATCTATGTATTGCCGGACGAGGATGGCGAGCATGTCTGCCAGCCCGAAAGGTTGGCTTACGCCACGCGTTTGGTCGAGTCGGACACTCTGGAAGTTCCTTACCGCGACACCGTTCGGGTCGCCGCTGCGCCTTGTTCGTGCATCAAACACGTCCGGTTCATGTTGGAAATCGGGGATTTCGTTCCGCTGAGTTTCTGCCGCGGTTCTTTTTCGGGCGTTTCGCTTTCGCGCCATTGCCTTTCGGGACTTTGTTCCTCCGCCGCTGCGAGCGTGCGTTTTACCGCCGGTCCCGTTGCGGGGAGCTCCTCTTTCACCGCCGATATTTACGTGCTCGATCTGGTTCCGCCTCGTACGGATGCTCCGTCGCATCTGTTATCGTTGGAGTTGGTGGGCGAAGACGAAAGTAGTACGGTTTATCCGGTCACGGCCGACTTGACGGACGCCGTCCGGAGTATCGCTTCCGAAGGCGGCGTGTTCCCGAATGAAATCTCCCTGCGTGTGGTCTTGTCGTTGATCGACGGCCAGCTTCGGGCTTCGGTCCTTCCGTGGGACGAGGGTTCGGGCGGAGGAGTCATATAGCCGTACCTGCAATTTTAGTTTATCGGGTAAAATAACATTCCGATCATGAAAAAACATATTCTTGAATATTCGCATTTGATCTGTAGTCTGTTTTTGTGCCTGCTTGCTTGTGTGTGCAATGGATGTACTGAGGAGCCATTGCAGGAAGACGGCCGTGCCGTGATACGTCTCGGTGCGAAGAGTCCCACCCGTGCCGTCAATTCATTGGAGGATCTCTCCGCTGCGGGAAACAATGTCGGGATCTACGGCATTCAGATTTCCGACGCTTCGTCCGGCATTCCATCGGACGGAAGCCAGTGGGGCGGTGTTCTGAGAATGGATAATGTCCGCACGACTTCCATCGACGCTCTTACGGGAAATATTTCGTGGGACGGCAATTATTATTACCCTGCCGAGGAGGAGAGTTCGGTCGAGTTCTGCGCTTACCATCCTTACGCTCCGGTCGGAACCTCTTCCGAGGGCCGTTTCTTCGTGGAGGCTCCGGCATCCGGACACGCTCCCGTGTTGCATTTCTCTTTGAGCGGACGGGAGGATGTCATGTTTGCGACGCCCGTAACCGGCAGCCGCAATAGCAGGCCGCAGGGATTGGAGTTCCGGCATGTGCTCACGCAGTTGCGGTTCCAGGTGATCGACAGTTACGCTTCGTTGAACGAGGTCTCTCTTCGGGGCATTTCGCTTCTGGGGGTCAATAGCGACTCTTCCATGAACATCGAAACCGGAGCTTTGGGCGCTTGGAGCTCTCCCGGCGAGTTGGCCGTGCCCGGCATCACGGAGGTGCTCATTACGGGGTCGCCGACACAGCCTCAGAACGTCGGTCAGGAGGTCATGTTGGAGCCCGGACAGCCGGAATTCCATGTTCGGGTCGAGACCTCGAAGGCGACCTACGATGACGTGCTTATCCGGCCTACATCCTTGATAGGCGGTGTGAAAGAGGAATCTTTCGCTGCCGGACGCTCCTATCTCATTACGCTGTCGTTTCAGCAGCAGACCGGCATTGTCTTGAGCGCCACGGTCGTTCCGTGGGTGATGGCCGGTTACGGTTCTGCAATCGTTCAATAATGACAATCTCATAAGGTTATACCTTTTTATACTAATTAATTATTTACCAATTTTTTAATTTATTTGCTATGAAAAAGCTTTATGTTCCTGTGCTTGCTTTGCTGACGCTGGCAAGTTGCTCCAAGAGCGAGTTAGCTAACCGTCCCGTTGTCGAGAACGACATGGTCGAAATCATGGCTACCTCGAAAGCCCTTACTATTGAGACGCGTGCGCCTTTTGAAGGCCAGATCGCTGAGGAAAACAAACTCACTGCCGTAGTTCTCGGTTCCACAACTACCGCAGATTATACCACCCGGTATTGCGACGGAGAGATGACGTTCACCGACGACAATACGACTGCCGTAAGTTTCGCTACTCCGCAATATTATCCGGTGAGCGATGCTACGATCTACCTCTGTGCTCTTTATCCGACGGCCCTTGCTGACTGGAAGGATATTGCTACGACGGCAAAATACACGTTCGACGGTAAGACGGATGTCATGGCTGCTGCGGAAGTAAACGGTAAGAAAAGTACGGCTATGGCTGGTACCGTTCCTTCTTTCGAGTTCAAGCACCTGCTTACCAAGCTGGTTGTCAAAGTCAAGGCTGAGAATGAGGCTGCTCAGAACGTATGGGGTGACATCACCGGTATTACGCTCGTTAAAGCCATGAACGGTGACGTTTTCGATACTGCTGAGGTTACGTTGGCAACCGGTGCGGCTGCAACCGGTACGGCATTTTCGAATCCTGCGACAGACGGAATGGCATTTTATCGTATCGACGCTGCTGCATATACCGACAACGCAGTTGATGATGCAGATAATAAGATTGCATTGACGACTACGGCTGAGGAGGTTGCTTATTCGCTCGTAGCACCGATCACTGCCGAAAACGGTGTCAAGCACTTCACATTGAGTGTCGATACGAAACTCGGTGAGACCGTTACGACGAGAGAGGTTTCTTTCGACCTGTATAAGGCTAAGGTTGGCGAGGAAGATCCCGCTGTTTTCTCCGGCGATACGCAGGGCAAGGCTTTCGAAGTCACTCTGACGTTCAAGGCTACGGAAATCGTGGCTAAGGCTACCGTTACGGATTGGGTGAAGGGCGGTAACTCCGAGGTCGAGATCCAGTAATCAGGTCCCCTTTTTCGGGTTGCCGGCCGAGGTTTTCCCGAATATCGAATTTCAAACGGGGAGATGCGCCGTTTTACGGTCGGCACTTCTCCCCGTTTTTATAAATCCAAGCCCGATTATGAAGAAATTATCGTTTTTTTCGGCAGCTCTGCTTTTGGCGGCCGTCTTTTCGGCAGGATGTTCGAAAGACCGCAAACCGTCCGTGAAACCCACGCCCGACAAGGATGCGCCGGTGGAGATTCTGTTGAGCGGCGGTGTCGTTCCTGCAACATCCGCGGAGGTGCGTACGGCCCAACTGCCGCCGCTCACCCGTGCCGTGATCAATGCGGAACACGGGGCGTTGGAGGTCAGTTTCGCCCGTCTCGATCAACTCGACGACGGTCAATATCCTGCCTATGCGACTCTTTCCGCCGCATTGCCGGCGACGCTGGCCGCCAATACGGGCGAGGTATCTTCCGAGGCCGCAATTTCGTTCGCAACCTCTCAATATTACCTGAGCCGCGAAACCAATAACCATACGAAATTGGTGGGGTGGTATCCGCGGGCGGTGCCGGCTGCGGGTGTCGTGACGCTGAACATCGACGGCGGAACGGACATTATGCTGACCCAGGAACTCGAAGGCTGCAAGGTCGCCGAATCCCGGTTCGGCACGGCCGGCAAGGTTTTCACGTTCGCACACCAGCTTACGCAATTCAGGTTCAAAGCCTATGCGGCCGATGCCGCAGCCCCGGCGGTTTGGGGGAAGATAACCGACATCGCCCTGAAAGACCGACTGCCGGATTGCAAAATCACGCTGCCCGGTACGGTCGAGTTCGAGGGTGTTGCCGCAGACCTGTCACTGTCGAAGAACCGGCTTGCCGATGATGCCGATATTGCCTATCCTCTGGCGTTCACCGAAGGTTCGGATACTGCTGCGGAGTGCGGTTATGCTATGGTCGCCCCTGTGGAAGCCGGTGCGTCCCTGTCGCTGGCAGTCGTCACGGAGCAGGGCGGAACCTGCGAAGTCGCGCTGCCGGTTCCCGACGCCGGATTCGAGAAAGGCAAGGCTTACGACGTGGTGTTGAAATTCACAACTACCGCTGTCGAGCCTGTGGCCACGATCGGAGCGTGGGTGGATGCTTCGGACCGGGTGGAAATCACCCTCTGAGAAAGCGATGCTTTTTTCGAGGTCGTATCTTCCCGCAAGTCGGAATCGCAGGATGTTTCCGATTCTGAAAAGCAGGTATATTATGAGAAAAATATTGTTTTTAACAGGAATTTTGTTCGTGGCCGGCATCGCCGGGGCATGCCATGATTCCGAGTCTGCCTCGGGCCGGCCTGACGGAATCGAGGTCGGCTTCGCGTTGCGCGGTGTCGGGATCTCGGCCTCGGTGCAGCCGCAGGTCCGTCCTGACAGCCGGGCTGCCGCGGAGTCGTTGTCCGCAGGGTCCACCGTGCGTGTGGCTGCCTACAAACGCCGGGCATCCGGTGCGACTGCGGATATTGCGCAGGATACTTACGTGAGCGAGGCCGCTTACGAGGTGCAGGAAGACGGTTCTCTGAAACCGTGCGCGGTGGATTCCGAGGGCAAGGTTACGAGTTCCGCGGGCGACGCTATGCGGTTGTCGGCCGGGGCGTACGATTTTTACGCGCTTACGCCGGCTTTGCCGTTTGCGGACGACCATCGTTCGGTCAGCGTCGAACACGGTACGGATTACGCCTGTTCGCTTACCGCTGCATGCCAGGTGGCTCCGCAGTCGGGGGCTTCGTCGCAGACTGTCGCGTTGATCATGTTGGAGCGTAAGTGCAGCCAGTTGTATTTCACCATCTCCCGGAAGGCCGAGAACGTCACGAAAGCCGTTATCAAGAAGGTGGAGCTTTCCGAAATCACCCTTTCGCCTGTTTCGGCTGTCGTGTGCGAGGCGTTGCCGACCGATGTCGGCGGCGGCACTTACGATTTCCCCGCGTCCACCTTCGCTCCGGGCGACCAGCCCTACGAGTACACGGTCGCGGACGAGGTGTTGCCCAAGGCCGACGCTCCCTTCGGGTTGGCCATGCAGGTTGTCTTCAACAGCGCTACCGAGGCCACCGATCTGGATGCTCAGGTTTCCGCTATGGCGTTTGCTCCCGGTCTTCGTTACACGTTCGATGTCTCCTTGCAGGGGGGCTTCGTTTTGCTGACGTTGCAGATCACGCCGTGGAATACGGATGCAGTCTGGGACACTTCCCTGGGGGATCAGCCTCATTTCAGCGTCGTCGTCGGCTCCTGGGAGATCTCCGGTTGGACGACCGACGTGGGCGGTTATTTCACGCCGCAGATAAAGCCCGACAGTTGGACCGAAAATAAGGATTGGTCAGCCGATCTGGGGGCTTATCTCTCCGCGACGATCGGTGCCGTTGATTGGGAAGACACCAATTGGGACGGTATCGTTTTCGAAAACGCGAGCGAGTAGCCGCACCCGCACTATCGTTCCGGGCGGGGTCCGACGGACCTCCGGCGGGCCGTCCGGAATACCTAAGAATGAATTGCAAATGTATAAGTTGTTATGAAAATTTTCAGAAAGACATTGTGTATCTTATCCGTCGTCGCCGCGGCCTTGTGTTCATGCGAGCGAAGTGCGGATACGATTCCCGTATCCGGAGAGCAGGGCGGAGATGCTTCCGGGCGAACGGCCCGGATGACTTTCGGTCTGAGCGCTGCGGATATGCGGACATCGGCTTTGGGGGCCGCCGAGGGCCGGAGCACCGTTGACGAGGATGCTTTGAAGAACCTGTGGGTTTTGCAGTTCGACGGCGCGACGGATGCTTCGAAGCTGTTGTTCTGCGAGTATTACGATGCGAGCATGATCGGGGGTGACGCCACGAACGGTTATTCGCTCAGCGTCGCTTTGTACGAGACCTCCGGCGACACGAAGATCTATTTCGTCGCCAACGTCGGTCCGGATCGCTTCCAGAAGTTCTCTGCCGGGGACGGGGTGCCCGATTCGGACGTTACGCTCAAGTCGTTCGAGGCTTCGACGCTCGCTTTCGCCAGCGAGGCCGCCGTATCTGCCGATGGCGTTTTGCCGATGATCGGTTCGTACGAGGGATCTTCCGTCATCGCTTCGGGAACGGTTCAGATGAAGCGCTTGGTGGCTAAAATCGACTTCACCTTCGACATTCAGATTACGGCTGCCGGGGAAAAATTCACTCCTTCGCGCGTGAGCTTGCGGAGCGCCGCTTCGCACACTCGGTTCCTGGAGCACACTCTTCCCACCGGGACCACCGGTTTGTACCCCGACGCCGCTTCGTCCGACAATTTCATCAATTACCCCGCTGTTTCCGTCTCCGGTCCCGTTTCCAAGGAGACCCCTTTCACGTACACGTGGTACGTTCCCGAGAACCTGCGGGGCGTCGTCTCCGGCATCGAAAGCCCCTCCGAGAAGGGGCCGAAAAACGCTCCTGCGGGCAGTACTTTCATCGAGATCGGCGGCGACTACCAGCGCGGTTCTGCGTTGACCGACGTCACTTATACGATCTACCTCGGGGAGAATGCGTCCACCGATTTCAACGTGGTTCGCAATTACCATTATACGGTTTCTTCGACGATCAAGGGATTGAATTCCCGGGATCTTCGCGTCGTCGTTGACCGGGGCGTCGATGCCGGACAGTACGTCGATGGAATTTGGGAATAGTTTAATTCGATGAAACGTATGAAAAACAACGTATTGGCAATGGCTCTCATCGCTTTGACTGCGATGGGATGCAGCAAGGAGGATTCCGTCCCCGCGGGCGGTTCTCCGATGACTTTCACGGGCGTCGCTCCCGCGGCATCCGTTCCGGCATCCGCCGCGTCGTCCCGGTCTTATTTCCCCGGCACCTCGGGCCTGATGTATTGGAGCGATTACGACAACATCGGCGCTTACGCTTTCGACTCTTCCGATAAGTTGCAGGCTCACGACATCTGCACGCTCCAGTCCGGCGCCGGATCGGGCCTCGCCGTCTTCCACCCCAGGAACATCCTCTATTCCGAGAGTTGGAGCGGTTCGGGCGATTACACGTTCTACGCCTATTATCCCGTTTGGACCGCTGCTGCCGCCACTTACAGCGACGGGGGCGTGTTGTTGAACATCCCTTCGGCCCAGAACGGCGAGTTCGGACGTTATCAGGTCTGCTTCTCGCAGGCCGTCACCGTAAGTTCCGAGCAGATCGGGTTGAACAAGTCCGTCCGCTTCGACTTCAAGCCTGCTTCGTCGTTGATGCGGGTGCAGTTGTTCCTTGACGAGGCTTCTTCCGCTGACGAGGTCTATATCTCTCAGGCTTCCGTTTCCGTTTCCGGTTGCGCTTTGTTCGGCGATTGCAAATTGAGCTTCGCCGACGGTTCTCTGGCCGCTTCTGCCTCCGCTTCGGGCACCAGCACCGTCACCGTCCGGCTCACCACACCTGTACGCATCACGAAGAAGGCCGACGGACAGAATCCGAATCCTTACATCGACTTCGTCATTCTGCCCACCTCGAATATGTCGGGCACCGTGAAGTTCTCGGTCACCACTCAGGCCGGACTGACTTTGACCACTCCCGATAAGGACGTTCCCGCGAGCGGTTTCGCCGGCGGTACCCGTTACTTCATCGAGCGGCCGATCTCGGTCGTCCTCGACGCCGATTCCCCCGACGCTTCGTACATCGACGGCGGGTTGGCTTGGGAGGCTACCGTCGATAACGACGGCGCATATTCCGACGGCGGCGTCGCGTGGTAGACTGCCGCGGCATCATTTGACACTATCGAATAATCACTTATAGGTTGTTTCAATATGAAAAAGATCTTTTTTTACGCTGCTATGACGGCTTTCGCCGTATCCGTGGCAGGTTGCAGCAAGGATGCCGAGGTTAGCGACATCCCGGCTGTCGGCGGCAAGTACACGCTTGCCAGTGTATCGGGTTCTTTGGATGCTGAGATCGGAACCCGTACGGGATTGGGCACCAATTCCGTGGTGAATTGGTCCAACAAGGACCGCATCCTCGTGGTCAACACGAACAACGGCGATAAGGTTCAGTACGAGCTCGTTTCGGGTCAGGGCACTTCCGTCGGCAAGTTCGAGCCTCTGAGCGGCAAGGGTATCGCTTACACCGATGTCAGCGACCTCAAGGCCGTTTACCCGGCCGTCGCCGCCGAGGTCGCCGCCAACGGTCAGATTTCGTTCAATCTCAACAAGAATTACGAGCAGGACCACCGTTCGGCGTACGGCATCGGGTCGTGGAACGAGAAAGATTCGCCTTATTCGTTCACTTACAACGACATCAAGGTTTCGTACAACACGCCCGCCGTCGCTTCTGAGTCCACTTCCGAGGTGAACTTCAAGTTCAAGCAGTTGGGTACTTGGTGCACCTTCGCGTTCGACCTGAGCCAGTCGGATTTCAAAGACGAGACTATGGAGTCGATGACCATCACCACCACCGCCGGTTCCGCTAAGATCGGCGGCACGGCTACGGTCGATCTCTCCGACCCCGTCGCTCCGAAACTGAAAGAGGGCACCGATAAAGAGATCGACTGGACGTTCAACACCTCCAGCGCATTGGGTTCTCCGTTCTCCCGGTCGGTCATGTTGTTCCCCGCCGTCGCTGCCGGCGAGGAGATGAAGATCGTCTGCACGACCGATCTCCACATCATCACGTTCTTCGCCAAGCCCACTCAGGACCTTTCCGCCGGTAAGGTGCTGCGCTTCCCGATCAACGAGCGGTTCACGGCCGACGGCACGGATTTCCGTTACACCGTCGAGGACAAGCCGGGCATCCCGACGTTCTACTATTACGGCCAGCACAACTCCTATCTGGTCTATGGCGAGACCACGGTGAACATCGACGTTACGCCTTTCAAGTCCGACATTCGTTTCCGCAAGACCGGTAAGCTCGCTTCCTCTTCCGAGGCAGCCACGCCGACCAAAGCCAAGCTGTTGTGGAAGGAAAACACGTTGACGGGCATTACCGTCGGGTCCGTTTCTTCGAATAAGGTCGCCGTCACGGGCATTACTGGCAACGGCAACGCCGTCGTCGCCATCACGAACGATGCCGACAGTATTCTGTGGTCGTACCACATCTGGGTTCCCGAGATCGACCCCACGGCCGGACTGTTGACCTACGCCATTCCGTCCGCCAGCAACGGGTCGGGTTCGACCTACGAGGTCATGCCGATCGCGCTGGGTGCCATGAATACGGTTGCCGCCGGGGCTACCGCTGTTGTCGATTCGTACGGTCTCTACTACCAGTGGGGCCGCAAAGACCCGCTGGGACGTCCGGGTGCTGTTTCGGTAAGCAACAATGTCGATAATTTCACCGCCACGACTTTCAGCGGGTTGTCCGGCGTCACTTCGTGGGTGGGCGCCAACAACGTGTTCAATCTGGCTACGGCCACCGATGTTACGGCCGAGACGACCGACGCCGAGATGATCGCTTACGCTACGGCGAACCCGACGAAGTTCATCTACGACGCCACCGGAAAGTACGCGAATTACGATTGGGTCATGAAGAAGAACGACCATCTGTGGGGCAACGGCTCGGGTTATCTCTACCCGCGTAAGGCTCAGATCTACAAGTCGATCTACGACCCGTGCCCCGAGGGTTACCGCGTCGCTCCCAAGGATTTGTGGAACCGCTTCACGGTCGATGGCGGCAACTACGGCAGCCAGGACACCGACGCCAAGCGCGATGCGACCTTCAACGCTTCGAACCGCAATTCGTTGGGTACTCAGCACGGGTACCACTTCTATTATACGGCTTGGCAGACGGGCGAGACCGACTTCTATCCCGCTTCGGGCTATCGCAACCGCGCGTCCGGTGCGCTGACGAATGTCGGCTCCGACGGTTACAGTTGGTCGTCCTCGCCGACTCAGAGTTCGACGGGCGCAGGCTACTTGTATTTCGGCGCCTCGAGCGTGTACCCGCAGAATAGTAGCAGCCGCGCTTACGGCTTCCCCGTGCGCTGTGTCCGAGAATAATCAGGGAGCGCCAGCGACCGCATCCGGTCATTCACCGTCGGGCATTGAAAGCCCGACGGTTGGAATACCGGCGTAAGCCGGTCGAAAATTTTTCAGGTTTCCGATGCCTGTTCCGGGGTCCGGAATGAAGGAGGCAAATCGTGGGGCGGACTCGTCCCGGGGCCGGGCGGGCTCGGAAACCTTTCTTTTTTTTCAGTACGGAAACGATTCAACCGATGACGAGTCAGGATTTCATTCGCACCGAGGCGGCCAACACCGACCGGATCATTCTCTACCGCGAGGGGCTTTTCTGGAAAGCCTACGAGCGTTCGGCGTTCGCCGTGTGTTCGCAGGTGAGGGCCTTCAAGACCACGAAGAAGGCTTTGAAGACGCTCGGCGGGGGGCATTTGGTCTCCATCGGGTTTCCCGCGGCGAGCGAGAACGCCGTGTGCGGGGCTTTGGAGTGCATTTCGCGCGGGCAGGACCGGGTGGTCTTCGCCGCTCCGCGGGCCGTCGATGCCGCGGAGTTCGAGGTTTGGAAGGCCGCGCAGCCGCTCAAGGAGGCCGTGCGCCGGACGAAAACCGCTGTCGTTGCCGATGCAGGTGCCGGGCTCGGGGGTGCTGCCGGAGTTGCCGGGGGTGCCGTCGCCGATATTGCCGGAACCGGGGCTGTCGCCGCTGGTCCGGGGTTTGCTGCGGGCCCGGGGATTGCCGTCGCCGGAAACTCTGCCGCGTCCGGACCTCTTCCGGAGTTTGTCTCGGGTCCGGGGATTGCCGCGGGCCCGGGGATCGCTGTCGCCGGGAACCCTGCCGCGTCCGGTCCTCTTCCCGAAGAACGGATGCGTTCGCCGTCGGAGGCCGAATCCCGGCCGGGGATGCGTTACGCCGAGGCCGATTTCTCGCTGACGGCGGCCTGCCGGGTCGCCGGAGCGCTGAAGGAATTCAATCTGGCCGAGAAAACGCCCCTGGAGTGCATGATGTTTCTCTCCGAACTTAAAAAAATGATTCATTCGATCTGACGATATGGCTGCGGAATACGACCACCTGCCCGTCTACAAGGCCGCCTACGACCTGTTGCAGCACGTCTACCGCGACAAGTGCATTGCCAGCGTCCCCCGCGACGTGAAGTACACGCTCGTCGAGAGGCTCAAACAGGACATTCTGGAGGTTCTCGTGCTGATCTACAAGGCCCACTACAACATGTTGGGCGACAAGGCCCTGCAATTGCAGCAGGCGCGCGAGCTGATACCGGGCGTCAAGGCCCGCATGCGGATCATGTACGACTTGCGGTATATCAATCTGGAGTTGTTCCGGACATTGGCCGTCGAGGTGGAGTCGGTTTCCAAACAGTTGGGCGCCTGGCACACCAAGACTTTGCGGCGCAGGATCGTCGCTCCTCCGGCTCCGGCCCGGACTGCGGCTGCGGCCCCCGTTGCGGCCCCGGCTCCCGTTGCGGCTTCCGT
>ERZ857840.3918-NODE-3918-length-12029-cov-4.752380_pt1 | contig 12029 bp, 14 predicted proteins | sample MGYA00519760_ERZ857840 | MGnify/ENA primary metagenome ERZ857840 (study PRJEB31778, sample SAMEA3449371) | human gut metagenome | biome: human gut; feature: human-associated habitat; material: faeces | place: United Kingdom | collected 2010/2012 ... | reverse complement strand
GTCTCATTTATACTTTTATGTGGAACTTTTCAAAAATGCCATTCGTAAGAAGAAATGGGTCTGCCGAACGTCCCTACCGTGCGTATAGAATTTAATAGATTCCTTTGTAAAAAATATTAAATATATTTGCATTCTAAAAGTTGTTTATAAGAATGGATTTTACATTTTTGAATATAATCATGTGAGTCTTTATTGTACATCATTACGATGTATATGCTATCATTAAAACTTTCTAATCCAAAATTAACGTTTACAAGATTATCTAAGTGCCAATTTAGATAATCTTTTGGATTCTTAATTAATTCACATAATGCTCTATGTATATATTGTTTATAACGATTTGCTTTTAACACCGCATCTAAGTTAGTTCCATCACAAACATATCCACCACCAGGAGCCATATAGATAGAGCCATCTTTAAGTTTTAAAGATGTATTTATTTGTGCATTTCTAAATAATTTAATAGTATTATTATCTGGAGTGAAAGATATATCAGAAACATCTTTCATCCTATATGGTTCTAGTAAATTAGACCAATTATCTTTTATGATCTCAATAATCTCTATCTTATTCCAAGAACTATGGTCATATATGCCTATTTCATAAACTGTGTCATCAGTAATCCATACGAACATTAGTTTATCTAAGCCACCTTTTGCTTCAAAGTGTAAATGATGAATATTCCAGTCATTTAACATTTGATCAGGTTTTGTTGATTTAGAACTTCTTGCAATAGCACGGCTACAATGAGGTATTAAATCTTCACCGTTTATTATTTTCTCTTCAAGCTTCGTAAGCTTTGATTGTAAATTTGTAGGACACGAAAATTGCTTTGATTTCAGTATTTTACGTGGTTTTTGCGATATTAGACGCTTGTGGATAGCGAAATATTCATTTAATACTTTATCGTCAACATTTGAGGCGGTTACTCCAAGTTTGGTTAGTTCGACCCTAATAATTCCCGCTAAATCAGATAACAAACCCTTAAAACATTCTTCTAAGTTAGTTCCATTGAAAATCATACGAATGTTGCTTATAGAAATTATTATTTTTGTCAACGAAAACTGCGTGCAGGGGGCGGAATCGAACCGCCAATCTCAAGGTTATGAATTCAAGCAAAGCGCGAATGAGATTTTGCCAAAGGCAAAAGACCCGAAGGGCGAGACGCTTTGCGTATGCAAAGGCGAGTCAACCTTGCGTCTTACCGTTAGACCACCCTGCATAAAATCAGTTCTCGATGAACTTATCCCTCTTGAGTTGCGAAAGCTCTTGATAGATTCTGACTATCGCAGATAAGTCCAAGAGCAGCATATCGACGGTAGTTGCACTCATATCTTCAAGCGGGAACTTTTCCTTAAATCCCTGATACCATTTCACGAAACCGTCTATGTACTTGACGTGTTCTATGGTGTAGCTTTCAGGTACTTTCTCCTCCTTGAGTTCAGGCTCTTTGCGTGGGGGAAGAATTCCAGTTGCGATATAGGCGTCTTTGAGAGTTTTGGCAGGTAGCTTCTCTATGAAGTTGTTAGTTTGCGTTTCATCGCTTATCACACTTTCAGTATTCTCATTTACTTGTAACACTGGTGTTACAACTGGCTTTGTTTCTGGGGCATTTTGTATTGCCGAATAAAGTTTTATGTATCGGTGTGCCGTCATTCTTGTAAACGAGCAATTAGATTCCACCCAAGAAATCCAATCGCCATAGGGTACTGACTTTTTCTGTTCCACCAAAAGCCTGCCACACTCAATGGCAACCTTGATTGCTTCCTGCGCCTTATCTTTGGCAAGCTTCGAGAGTGCTTCGGCCTTCTCGTGGAGTGCGTTAATTCTCGAAGCTATGTCGAGTTCAGTTGAAGATGTTTCGGTAGCGGAGATTGTGTTTTCGTTTTCCATACCAATCACCCGCTTGTCAAATTGCGCAATCTCGACTTTCGGTATGATTGGCATGCCGACGGTGACTTCATCGTTGATGTTGTGCGTAGCCCAAGAAATTTCTGCCAAGACTTAACGCGAGCCGATATAGCCGCCCTTGTTACGCCATACTTCTTGGCAAGTTCTGTCTGGCTCTTTACGCCGAGCATTTGCTCCATGCCAAGCGTCATCATCAAGGTGTCTATCTCAAGGCGACGTATTCCCTCGTTTTTTGCCTCTTGCAGGCGTTCAAACACCCAACGCAACATCTGACATCCATAAGCGATTTCAACGCCTTCTACGGTCTCTGTAGGCTTTTCTTGGCTATCGAGAAAATCGTAGTTAAAGTCGTATGAAGCCTTGTCGAAAGCCACGCTTGGGTCTGTCTTGAAAACTCTGTGGTCGTCTGCGAGAGGTTTGTCGATGCCCTTAGCCGCCAGTTTGGCCCTCTGCTTAGGTGGCAGACTCTCCACCCATTTGCGGTACTCGTCCTCATAACGGCTCATAGGACACCTCCTCTGTGAAGCGGTGAATCGAGGAGAGAAGAAAGAAGCCTCCCAATCGCGCCCGTCGCACCTTGTGAAGTTGTGAACTTGGGGGTATATACCATAGGTATATATACTCCCCCTAATTTCACAGCTTCACAGACGTGTGCGATGGGTGAAAAGGAAAATACACCCAATTTCACAGCCCTAATTTCACCGGTGAAGTTAGCGGTAATTTCACAGCTTTTAATTTCACCAGTGAAGCAAAACTGGGTTAATTTCACAATCTCACTACTCATAGGACACCTCCTTGGGAATCCTTATTTTCAGCGGACTCGGGGATATAAAGCCTGCCCGTCCAGAGCTGTGAAATTGGGTCGTACACCATATAGGTTTTCCGCACACTATTGAGTACCTTTTTTACGTCGGAGTCGGCGCACGGTTCACCCTGTGAAGCAAGTTTTTCTTTCACATATTTCACAAGGTCGGCCTTCGAGATAGGTGCAAGCGTTTCAAGCTTCAAAAACTCGTATATGGGATTTGCATTTGGAGAACGCTTGCCGTCGCCTTTTTGAGTCTTCACGACTTTTTCAGGCTTCTCGGAGAGATACCAGAAAATATCCTTGTGGTTCCGTCCTTGTTTAAGGTAAATAACAGGATCGGAGCCTGTGCGCCTTCCGCGTTTAACGTGCTTGAACTCATAAATGTTTTTATCGTGTTGTGACGGCATAATTATCGACACTGCACGCGCCCAATTTGTTATGTCGGACGAACCTATCCCGAGATATTCCAAGTCAGTATTTTGCTCAAAATTCTTTAAATCTATGGAAAAACCTCCAAAATTCGGCAGATTAACGCAATGTAATCTGTGAATTAAGTAGTTAGGAGAAAATCGCGGAAGTTGGATAGAGGGCTGAATAGCGTTTCAAAGCGGATTGGAGAAAGAGAACGGTTTCCTAATCGTTACCCGTCAGAAATGCAGATTTAACAGTCACCGTTCCGTTTGCGCCGCTCTGCGTAGGTTTGCTTGTCAAGGTTTAACTCGTTGATTTATAGTTTTGCAACCAAAAAAGAACGAGTATGACAAGGAGCACATTTCGCGTGCTGTTCTATGCGAACGGCAGCAAGGAGAAGAATGGAACTGTCCTCATCATGGGACGGGTTACAATCAACGGAACGGTGGCGCAGTTCAGTTGCAAGCGGAGCATCTCAAAAGAACTTTGGGATGCAAAGGGCAACCGTGCCAAAGGCAAGAGTTTGGAGGCAAGGGAAACGAACCTTGCGCTTGACAACATCAAGGCGCAAATCATCAAGCACTACCAGCGCATATCCGACCGTGAGGCGTTTGTGACGGCAGAGATGGTACGCAACGCCTATCAGGGCATAGGCGGCGAGTATGAAACGCTGCTCAAAGCCTTCGACCGTGAGAACGAGGTGTTCAAGAAGCGTGTCGGCAAGGACAGGAAACTGGCGACTTACCAGTCAAGGGTAGTGGCAAGGAACTATGTGGCGGCGTTCATCAAGTCGTTCTACAAGCGCAGCGACATGTCGATGCTGGAGCTTACGCCCGACTTCATCAAGGAGTTTGCGGTCTATCTCTCCACGGAAGCGGGATTGCGCAACGGCACGATATGGGAAAAGTGCATGTGGCTGAAAGGTGTGGTGATGCGTGCGCACTTCAACGGTCTGATACCGAGAAACCCGTTTGCGCAGTTCCACATCAGCCCGAATGTCAAGGAGCGTGAGTTTTTGACGGAGGATGAGTTGAAGGCGGTAATGACGCACGAGTTCGCAGACCCGAAGCTGGCATACATCCGTGACCTGTTCGTGTTTGCGAGCTTCACCGCCCTTTCTTTCGTGGACATCAAGGAACTGACCAACGACCGAATCGTGGAGGTGAACGGCGAGAAATGGATTATCTCCAAGCGTCACAAGACGGGCGTACCTTTCCAAGTAAAGCTGCTGGACATCCCCTTGCAGATAATCGAGCGTTACCGACCGTTCCAAGAAAACGACTTGGTATTCCCCAATCTGAACTATTGGTCAATCTGCAAACCGTTGAAGAAGATGATACGGGAATGCGGCGTGAATAAGGACATCAGCTTCCATTGCTCACGTCATGGATTCGCAACCCTGGCTCTCTGCAAGGGTATGCCGATAGAGAGCGTAAGCCGCATTTTGGGACATACGAACATCGAAACGACCCAAATCTATGCGAAGATAACCGTGGAGAAGCTGGATAACGACCTCATGATGCTGGGCGACAAGTTGAGCAAGTCATTCGGTAACATCAAGGTGGCAGGGATATGAAACGGGCAACAATCACGATGGACGGAAGCGGCAGGGTTGCCGTACCGTCCGATATAGCCAATGTGTGGATGAGCGAAATGGAGTTGGTAACGCTGTTTGATGTAATCGCCCCGACACTCCGTGCCGCTGTCTGAGCCGTGTATAGGAGCGGAGTGTTGCAATCTTGCGAAGTGGAAAGGCGCATCAGGCTGCCAAACGGTTATTATTTGGAAGTGTATGCGCTGCCAATGGTAATGGCACTGGCTTTCCGTATCAACACATCCAATGCCGCAAGAGTGCGTAATGTCTTGCTGGAAAGGCTGTGCTTGCGAAAAGACAGACAAATGCTTTGGCTTTCGTTAGGTAACAGCATATCGTGTAAGTGTTAGCGAGTGCGGTTGCGTGTCACTACGCCCATGCACTCACACAATCCAAGTCTGCCCGAAGAAGTACCATTTTCCGCTTCTTCGGGCTTTTTCTTTTCGCCTTTTGATGACTGATATTGTCCATCTTACTGCATTTTCTTATCCGTCGGTTTCTTTTGCGCCGTTCTGCATAGTTTTACATATCAAGGTCTTAGCCGTCCTGCCGTAGCTTTGCAACCATGTTTAATCCACCTGCCGACAAGGTGTCGGCGGCACTAAAACCTATATTTGAAACATGGAAAAGAAAGAAGAATTTATCCGTGTAGGCACCACGCTCTACAAGATTGTGAACCAGCCCCGCATTGACGGCGGCTATGTGAGGAGACGCATCGCATGGAACGCCGAGACCCTGCGACAGGACTACGGCAAGGACTACATGGCGGGCATCCCGAAGTATGACGGCTTCTGCATCGTACCCGACCATGTAGGCTACCAGTCCGTAGTCGGCAAGTTCCTCAACCTCTACGAGCCGATAAGCCATGTTCCCGTGCCGGGCGATTTCCCCTGCATTCGCTCGTTGGTGGAACACATCTTCGGCGAACAGTACGGGTTGGGCATGGACTACCTGCAACTGCTGTATCTGTATCCCGTTCAGAAGCTGCCCATCCTGTTGCTCGTGTCCGAAGAGAGGAATACGGGCAAAAGCACGTTCCTGAACTTCCTGAAAGCCGTATTCCAGAACAACGTGACGTTCAACACCAACGAGGACTTCCGCAGCCAGTTCAATTCCGACTGGGCGGGCAAGCTGCTCATCATGGTGGACGAGGTGCTGCTCAACCGCCGTGAGGACAGCGAACGGTTAAAGAACCTCAGCACCACACTATCCTACAAGGTGGAGGCGAAAGGCAAAGACCGTGACGAGATAGGCTTCTTCGCCAAGTTCGTGTTGTGCTCCAACAACGAGCATCTGCCCGTTATCATTGACGCAGGTGAAACACGCTATTGGGTGCGGAAGATTGTGCCGCTACGGAATGATGATACCGACTTCCTGCAAAAACTGAAAGCGGAGATACCCGCTTTTCTTCATTTCCTGCAACACCGGCAGCTATCCACCGAAAAAGAAAGCCGAATGTGGTTCAACCCGAAGCTGCTGGAGACGGAAGCCCTGCGGAAGATTATCCGAAGTAACCGCAACCGTTTGGAGATAGAAATGACGGAACTCCTGCTCGACATCATGGCAAGCGTGGGCGTCAGTTCTGTTTCTTTTTGCCTCAATGATATTATCCCGTTGCTCGTCTGCTCGCAAGTAAAGGTGGAGAAGTCGCAGGTTCGGAAAGTGGTGCAGGAATGCTGGAAGCTTACCCCTGCATCCAATTCGCTTTCCTACACCACCTACCAATACGACTACAACCGTGAATGCCGTTACTCGCCCGTCAGGAGGATTGGACGCTACTATCTGGTAAGCAAGGAACAGTTGGAAACACTCTGATATTTTGATGAAATGATGAAAGCATATATAAACATAAAGAATGACAGCGACTTACATTCTCATCAAACGCTCAACAAAAGGATTGGGCTGATGAAAAGAGAAAGGCAACACAACGCCGCTCATCGCTTTTCTTTTGGCGAGCGGTTTGATGAAACGCTGATGAAAGGTTATTGCATTAGCTGTCTGTATATTAGACTATCCAATCATCAAATCATCGGAATTTCAGCCCTTATCAAGTCCGCAGAGGAAACGGCAACACCATCCCTGTCTGTATGCTGTTGTGCCGACAGGCAATCATGCCGGCACAACGGCACAGAATATCATACAAGGCTGGCAAAAAGAAAAGGGCGACCAACATCCGCCGACATCATCGCCGACACCGCCGCAGGCTTTTGGGAACGAAAAGCCATAGCTCATTAGGGCGTTTTCTTCACGCACCGCTGACGCTAATGCTAAAAACACCCCAATGAGCCAACGGGGTTACACCCCTCTGGACACCCCCGTTTGCCCCGTGCGGCACGACCGCAGGCGGACGGATACCGACAAACAATTTGTAGAACTAAAAAAACAAGAAACAAACATGGGATACATAAGCATCCAAATCAACAAGGCGAAAGGGTCGGCTGACACGGGCGCATCCGACCACATAGAACGCAAAACAATGCCCAAGAACGCCGACCCCACACGCACCCATCTCAACCGTGAACTGGTGGAGTTCCCCGACGGTGTGGCAGACCGCACCGAAGCGATAAGCCACCGCGTCCACACGGCAGGCATCAGACGAAAAATTACTCCCGACCAAGTACGGGCAATCCGCATCGTGCTTTCGGGTTCGCATGAAGATATGGTGAGAGTGCAGGACGAAGGCAGGCTGGGTGAATGGTGCGATGACAACCTGCAATGGCTGCACCGCACATTCGGCAGGGAGAACACCGTTTCGGCAGTGCTGCACATGGACGAACACACGCCGCACATCCATGCAACGGTCGTACCGATAGTGACGGGAGAGCGCAGGAAAGCCAAGAAGAAACAAGCGGACAGCAAACGCACCTACCGCAAGAAAGCCAACGCCGTGCGTTTGTGTGCCGATGACCTCCTGACCCGTGAAAGGCTTGTCGCTTGCCACGACAGCTACGCCGTAGCGATGGCGAAGTACGGATTGCAGCGTGGCATACGAGGTTCGGAAGCACGGCACACAACCACCGCCCAATACTACCGTGACCTGAAACGGCAGACGGGAGAGCTTGAAGCCAACGTGCAGCAGTTGCAGACCGAACGCCAACAGGCAAAGCAGGAACTTGACGAAGTCAAAAAAGAAATCAAGTCGGAGAAGCTGGAAGCCGCCAAGACCGAGGCGAAAGCGGCACTCGTGGCAAAAGTAGGTTCTCTTTTGGGTAGCGGCAGACTGAAAGAGTTGGAAGCCGACAACCGAACCTTGCAAGGCGAGGTTGCCGCCCGTGACGAGAGTATCGAATTATTGCAAAAGCAGATGGAGCGGCAGCAGGAGGAACACAGCCGCCAATTGGTGGAACTGCAAGCCAAGTACCGCAGGGAAATGGCGGACAAGGAAGCGGCACACCAAGAGGAAGTGTCATTCCTAAAATCCATTATCCAAAAAGCCAAGAAATGGTTTCCGCTGTTTCAAGAGCTGGTGTATATGGAGAAGTTCTGCCTTAAAGTCGGCTTCAACGAAAGGCAGACTGCCACGCTCATCAGCGGCAAACCGCTGTTCTACGAGGGCGAGCTCTATTCGGAAGAGCACAGGCGGAAGTTCACGACCGAGGAAGCAGGCTTCCAAGTGGTAAAAGACCCGAAAGACAAGTCCAAGCTTGCACTTGCCATCAACGGGCAAGTGATTGGAGAGTGGTTCAGGGAGCAGTTTGGCAGGCTGTTCTCATCCGTTAAAAGGACGGTTGAACCGCTTAGGAGAGGCAAGGGCATGGGATTATAAACAATACCAACGGAAAAATAGCAAGTTTGTGTTTGGGGCAGACCAAAACCGCTTGCTATCCTCAGTTGGTTGAAACGTCATTTTATTTGTGCCCGAATCCTACTCAAACTTGCCTGTGTGATGCCTAAATAGGTGGCGATACTTCCTAACGGCAACCGCTGTAACAAATCAGGCTCTTTCTCCAACAACTCGTGATACCGTTCCGAGGCGACGGCTGACAACATGGAAATCAGCCGTTCCTCGGCAGCAAGCAGTTCCATTTCCGCATAACGCCGTCCCCAATTGGCTATGTGCAAATCCTTCAAGAATAACTCTTTCAGTTTTTTCCTTTCCAATACATATAAGACAGAATTTTCCATCAGCTCCATTGTTTCATACCCCGGTTCGTCATTCACATATCCTTTCATGGAAACAATAGTCGCCCCTTCCTTGCCGACCCAAAAGGTAATTTCTTTCCCCTCTACCGAAGTATAGGCGCGGACAATGCCTTTCTTGATGAAAAAGATGTCTTTTTCTATCTTGCCATATTCCAACACTTGGAATCCTTTTGGGTATGAGACTTCCGTCAGGCATTGCCGCAACTTGTCCAAAGACGCATCCGGCATGGCATATCTCTGGTTGATGATTTCCTTTATATCCATAAGTCATTTTGTTGTGGTACAAAATTATAAAATAGCGCACAGAAACAGCTGCTAACGGCTGTTTTTTGTCAAATGCAAAATCCGTTTTTACCAAATGTAAAAAAACGGTTAGAAGTTACTTGCTTACTTTTGCACCCGAATTTAACAAATCATAGGTATGAATTGGATAATTTTATTTTTGGCAGGATTGTTTGAGGTAAGCCTTACATTCTGCTTGGGAAAAACGAGAGAGGCATCAGGTATTGGTTTTTATCTGTGGGGAAGCGGTTTCTTGGCATCTACCGTGTTGAGTATGGCATTACTTGCCAAAGCGGTTCAGACTTTGCCTTTGGGCACGGCATACGCCATTTGGACGGGTATCGGAGCGGTCGGCACGGTCTTGATTGGGATATTCGTTTTCAAAGAGCCGGCCACTCCCATACGGCTTTTCTTCCTGTTCACGCTCATTGCCTCCTTGATTGGATTGAAAGTTGTGTCATACTGAAAGGAGGAATAAATGATGAAATATGAATTGAGAGAAAACCACGGCATTCCGGCACCTCTGCTGGCTCTGCTGGCAGTCGCTACCGGGCTTTCCGTTGCCAACTGCTACTACAACCAGCCTTTGTTGGGCAGCATGGCAAAGGATTTTGGGGTAAGCGACTTTTCTGCCAGCATGGTTGCGACATTGACCCAGATAGGTTATGTAGTCGGACTTGTGTTTGTCATTCCGCTTGGCGATTTGGTTTCACGAAAGCAGCTGATATTGACCAATTATATCATTTCATCGTGCGCATTGCTTGCCATAGCACTTGCCCCTAACATCTATTTGGTGTGGGGCGCATCCTTGCTTGCCGGAGCATCTTCGGTTATGCCGCAGTTCTTCATCCCGTTGGTGTCTTTCCATTCAGCACCAGCACACAAGGTACGCAACGTGGGGATTATACAGTCCTGTCTGCTCATAGGCATTCTTGGCTCACGGGTGTTAAGTGGTTTCCTGGCTGATATGTGGGGATGGCGTTCCGTCTATTTTGTGGCTTGTGTGTTTATGCTCGGATGCTTTCTTATGATTTACAAGATGCTTCCCGTTCTGCCTGCTCGTTCACGTGAAAATTATGCGGGTCTGATGAAATCCTTGTTGCGTCTGCTTGCCAAATACCCGTACTTGCGTATCGCTTCGTTGAGGGCGGCATTGGCTTATGGCTCGTTCTTTGCGTTGTGGAGTTGCCTTGCTTTCCGAATGAAGCAAGAGCCTTTCTTCGCGAGTGACGATATTATCGGAGCACTCGGTTTGTGCGGATTGGTAGGTGCATCTACGGTTGTATTCATTAGCGGATATATCCAAAAATACGGCGCGAGATTCTTCTCCATTGTCGGGGGATGTGTTATCTTGGCTGCATGGTTGTTGGCATTTTTTGGAAATGACAGCTACTTGTGGATGATAATCGCCATCCTTTTGATTGATGCAGGAATGCAATGCATCCATTTGTCAAATCAGACCAGCGTGGTCTCCCTTGACGCATCCGCCATCAACCGAGTCAATACCGTTTATATGACCATCTACTTTCTGGGCGGTTCTGCTGGTACGTTCGTTTCAGGTCTGTTTTGGCAACATTACGGATGGGCAGGCGTGGTAGGAGTAGGAGTTGCCTTTACCGTGGCTTCCTTGTTCGTTAATTGCTTCCAACCAAGACTGCATAAGGATGAATGCTCAATATTCTGACTAAAATAATTTTTGGAATGATCCTTTCAGTCTGAATATTTTTCATACCTTTGTACCGTAAGAGTTTCCCGAACAAGCAAAGCGATGCAGACCACGGCAATTAGAACGGTTACCAACTCATTACCCGAAAACGAGGTAATTCTTCTAACTCTCTTGATTTCAAAGAGGTATATTCCTTATACAGATTTTCTTTAAATCTTTACTCCTTGGCTTACCTGTATGGTGAAGTACAATTAAGCCTATATTATACCTGTGAATTACGGGATTTATTCCATTGCGGAAGAATTTTGTGCATACTTCTTGCTTGGAAATTTCTCCTCCAATATAGGCCATCAATGGGTCAACTATGACTATTTCAGGTTTATATCTGTCGCATATACTTGAAAGTAATCTTACAAAGCCTTCTCCCGAATGTGCGTCGTCGGAGATAACTCTAAAATTCTTTCGCAAGTCTGCTTTTTCAGTTTCTGAAAGTCCCAATATACGAGTGATAGATTGAGCAGGCTCTACAAGGTCTAAGAAGTTATTTTCAGCTTGAATTAAAACAACCTTTCTTGCCTTGTGCGGTTTTAATTTCCACAAATCTCTCCCAGTGGCGAATAGAATTGCCATCTGCATTGCTAATACCGACTTTCCAACACCAGAAGCAGCTATAATTAGCCAAGGACACTCCGTGCATAAGAATCTGTATCCCAAGAGGCAATCAGACATATCTTCTGCATTTGCGTTCAAAAAGTCATCAATCGTATTTGAACGTATATCTAAAAGTTCCCAATTATCCTGCCATTGCTGATAAGATGGCATACCAATATTTACGGCAATTAGCCTTTGCCGTTTTCCGTTTCTTGTTACGGCGGCTATCCTTGAAAGGCGGCTCGGATTTTTGCACGCCTTATCGACTGGGAAGCCGTTTTTTGCCAAGAACTCGTGAAGCTTGGAGACTCTTTCTCGGTAGAGTTTTTCGTCATTGCCAACTTCGATTTTTACTATGGCATGAATTGATTTGCCGCCAGAATCGACAATAGCCGAGCAGGGAAGATTCAGCTCCCTAATTTTCCTCAGTTGTTCGTCCTTAGGCAGGGTGTTAGACTCAATCAAGCAGTGCCTGAACTCAACGACGTCGGAATTCTTGCAACCTTCACCCGACATTGGGTTAATCCTTGCCCAAGCTCCCGCCTTGGGATTCCAATCGCCAA
>ERZ857840.3905-NODE-3905-length-12075-cov-5.018636_pt1 | contig 12075 bp, 7 predicted proteins | sample MGYA00519760_ERZ857840 | MGnify/ENA primary metagenome ERZ857840 (study PRJEB31778, sample SAMEA3449371) | human gut metagenome | biome: human gut; feature: human-associated habitat; material: faeces | place: United Kingdom | collected 2010/2012 ... | reverse complement strand
GTTGTCAATGGCAAATACCTGAGTGGTCTCGTCGGATTCGTTATAGACGCTGACGAGCTTGAGCATATCGCCCTTATAATAGAACTTGAAGTTAACGCTCTCACCGTCGGTGAGCTCCTCGACAAGATATGTCTCGTCGCCGATCTTTTCCTCATAGCTCTTAATATAGGGGAGCAGGGGCCTGACGGAGTCAACAGTCTGACGAATATTTGCCCACACGTCTATATTGCCGACGATGCCGTCAGCGACCTTCGCATCAATTGAGAGGTAAGCGAAGGGAAGAAATGGGCAGTAGGCGTAGCAGGCGTCGCCGGTCTTAACTAATCTGACGGGGAGGAATTTCAGCTTGGTGTCAATTGCAAGATCCTTGCCCTTGGCATATAACGTCAGGGTCGTTATCGGCAGGTTGCCGACAAGCTTTTTGTCCGGGGTGAAGGTCACCTGAAGCTCGGTTGCGGTGTAGAGCTTGTCAAACAGAGCTTCTGTCTTGCTCTTGGGTGCGTCAGCGGCGAATGCAGCCATTGAGAATGCGGATAATGCGATGATCAAGGCAAGTAAAATGCTGAGAACTTTTTTCATTAAAAATTCCTCCTTTTTATTTGTGTTGCCTTTATCTTAATTATAGTATTTCGGCTGCCGCATGTCAACTGTTAATTAATCATTATCGTCCAGCTTGAGGACTGCCATGAATGCCTCCTGCGGCACCTCGACCGTGCCGAAGTGGCGCATACGCTTCTTGCCCTCCTTCTGCTTCTCGAGCAGCTTCTTCTTGCGGGTGATGTCGCCGCCGTAGCACTTGGCGAGCACGTCCTTACGCATCGCCTTAACGGTCTCGCGGGCGATTATCTTGCCGCCGATGCCTATCTGAATGGGTATCTCAAACATCTGGCGGGGGATGTTGTCCTTGAGCCTCTCGGCTATCTTGCGGGCCTTTGAATACGCCTTGTCTGAGTGGATGATGAATGAGAGAGCGTCCACGATATCGCCGTTGAGCAGCACGTCGAGCTTGACAAGGTTTGATTTGCGGTAGTCACAGATCTCGTAGTCAAACGAAGCGTAGCCCCTCGTGCGGGATTTGAGCGAATCAAAGAAGTCGTAGATTATCTCGTTCAGCGGCAGCTCATAGTGGATATCGACCCTGTCGGGGGTGATGTAATCCATATTCTTAAACACGCCGCGCCTGTCCTGACAGAGATCCATGATGGCGCCGACATATTCGGCGGGGGAGTAGATGTGAGCGTCGGTGAACGGCTCCTCGCAGGAGGCTATCGTCGCGGGGTCGGGGTAATGGGTCGGGTTATCTATCTCGACGGTGGTGCCGTCCGTAAGATTGATTTTGTATATAACGCTGGGCACAGTTGTAACAAGGTCGAGATCGTATTCCCTCTCAAGGCGCTCCTGAATTATCTCAAGGTGAAGCAGACCGAGGAAGCCGCAGCGGAAGCCGAAGCCCAGAGCGCCGGAGGTCTCCGGCTCATAGCTGAGGGCGGCGTCGTTGAGCTGCAATTTCTCGAGCGCGTCACGCAGATTCTCATAATCCGCGCCGTCGGCGGGGTAAATGCCGCAGAATACCATCGGATTCACCTTGCGGTAGCCGGGCAGCGGCTCCGAGGCGGGGTTCTCGACCGTCGTTACCGTGTCGCCCACGCGTGCGTCGCCGACCGTCTTTATTGAGGCGGTGATGTAGCCGACCTCGCCCGCGGTCAGCTCGGCGCAGGGCTCAGGCTCGGTCGCTCTCATGTAGCCCGTCTCGACAACGGTGAATTCCGCGCCCGTCGCCATCATTCTGAGGGTGTCGCCGGGCTTTATCTTGCCCTCCTTGACCCTGACATAGACGATAACGCCCTTGTAGCTGTCATAGACCGAGTCGAATATCAGCGCGCGGCAGGGGAGAGAGTCGTCCGCCTTGGGGGCGGGGATATCTTTAACTATCCGCTCAAGCACCTGCTCGACATTCTGACCCGTTTTTGCCGATATCCTCGGCGCCTCGGAGCAGTCGAGGCCTATAACGTCCTCCACCTCGGCGGCGATCTGCTTCAATCCGGCTCCCACCGAACGATCCGATGTGGAACGTTCCTGATACAGCCATTCGCGCAGCTCGCGCTCTTGGCTACGCGCCAGGGCGAATACGGTGGTCGGTTCCTCGGAGTTCAGCTGAATCAGCGCCAACGTTTGCAGCACGCCATCATGCAGATGGGCGGTCATGTCCGCGCGCTCCTCTTCGCGCTCCTTCAATGCCTGCTCGTGGGTGAGCCGTTGCAGCATCGCGTTCGCCCACGGCATCACCGCCACCACGATACCGACGATCATCATGAATCCGCTGGCAACAATGCGTCGAGAAGAGGTGCCCCACCCAGGAATGCTGACATTATGCACATACAATGCCCATCCCATGAAAATCAGTGCGATGCCGCCCAACATAGACAACAGCTGCGTGCCTCGCGGACTAAGATTCATCCATGCCAGTGCGATGCCGCCCAACCCTACCAGCAGCGGAAGCACAATCTGGAGATCCGCACCGGTGCTGGTGAGCAGCAGTCCGGTGGCCATCAACGCGAAACCGGCCAATGCCACGACGGCCGGTTTCGGAGCACGTTGGATGGCCTCGGACAATGATTCCGGTGCGGCAGCCGATTCGTCGTCATGAGCGGCAAGTGGCTGATTGCCTCGCGCAAGCGGCGCCTGATCAACGGGCACTGTGCGAGCCGCAGCCGCCACCGGGTCTCCGGCAGGCATGAACACCCACAGGAATACATAAGCGATGATGCCTGCGCCGTAGAGGACGGTCAGTGCGATGAACGCAATCCGAACCCATGCCACGCCGATGCCCAAGTGCAGGGCGATGCCCTTGCACACGCCGGTGAGCCAACGGCCCTGCCGGGGGCGCATCAACGGCATGCGCGCGGGCAGCAATGGTTCGGGAGATGACGTCATACTCCTATTGTGCCGCGCTCAGGGCGTTGCGGCCGGGGTTTTACCCGGTGTTCAGGGAACAATCAGGGTGTTCCCCGAGCGTTGTGGCAGTGGTCGGGCGGTGTAATGGAATCATGAGCAATCCAAACGCGAATCCATATCAGCCGCAGCCGCAGCCTGGTCCGCAAAAAAACAAGACATCGCGACGCTTCTTCACTTGGGTGCGATCCAGTGGACTGGTTCGCGGCGACGACCGGTGGATCGGCGGCGTATGCAGCGGCATCGCTTTACGGCTTGGCTGGAGCCCCACATTAGTACGTGCGTTGGTGATTGTATGTACATTGTTCTTCGGTTTTGGCGCAGCTCTGTACGCACTCGGCTGGTTTCTGATGCCGGATGTACGCGATGGGCACATCTTGGCCGAGGACCTCATTGCCGGCCAATGGGACTGGAATTGTCTGGGATGCTTCCTGTTCCTCGCCGTGGCAATCGTGATTCCAGGTGCGGGGTGGGGTTGTATTGCGCTCGCCGCCTTAGCGCTATGGCTGTTGGCCAAAAGCGGCATTCGCCAGCAGGAAGGGTACGGATTCGGGGCATCTGCGCCGCGATCGGTTTCACAGCCTGTGTCATATCCAGCTCCACAGCCTGTCTCATATCCAGCCGCGCAACCAGTACCTCAATCTCCTTTGTATTCAGCTCCGCAACCTTTTCCACAACCTGTTTCACAACCTGTTTCACAAACCGCGCCTAGTGTTTCACAGCCTGTTTCACAGCCTGTCTATCAGTCGATGCCCAGCGTGATGCCGGGTACTGTGTCCGGCGCGATGCCCGGCACAGTACCCAACGGGCCGTTTGCCCCCGACCGTATGAATGCGACGGCCTATGCCCCCACCGAGTCCAAGCGCCGCAAGCCGGCGGGCCCAATCGTGGTCTTGAGCATACTGGGCCTTACCTTCCTCTCCTTTGCCGGTCTGATGGGACTGATTTGGGTAAACGACATGGGCATTATCGGCATTATGCGTCTGGGCACCATCTGGATTGCCACAGTATGCATAGTGATGGGGCTGGTGGTCATCATTCTCGGATTCAGAGGACGGCGTACCGGTGGTCTGATTCCTCTCGGACTGGTTGCCGGTGGATGCGCGCTCTGCATGACCATCGTTTCAGGCACGTATGGCGTGTACTACCGTGATCTTGGTGCCAGCGGCATCAATACTGTTGTTTCACTGAGCCAATCTGTCAGTGCGAGAAACAGCGACGGCATGAACGATGTGCAAAAGGATGGCATCTTCGTTGCCGATGCCAGCGATGCCACGTTTGAAACATTGCAGCAAGGTGTGGCGTTCAGCGGTGAAAACTACAACACCGATCAGGCAATCATTGATTGGTCCGATTGGGACAAGACACATGGACCGCACACGGTGAAGATGCTGGATGGCAAAACTTCCATCAGTAATTGCCCGGTCGGTACCATCACCATAGCCGCAACACAGGCGCAAGTGCATATCGTTCTGCCGGATTCCTGCACTTACGCCTTCGGCACCGCCGACTCCTACTACTCCACTTCGAGTGACGTTGGCGGCAAATACGAGATGGTATACAACAACTACATGGGTCCAAGCTTTGTTTTCTTCGAAGCTGAAAGTGCCACCAATGGGCCTGATCACGAATGGTTGTATAAGGAATCCGCCATGCCGGACAACGGCCCAGAATTAAAAATCAATATTCCCTATGTGGTGGAAGCACGTGTCAACGTGGTGTACGCCTCCGATTGGGAAGGCTCTACGTTCCAGCCGCTTGCCGATATATACGACGGCAACAGTACAAGCAAGAACACAACCGAACAATCGGAATGATCAAGCCGTTGCAACTAGGAGATGGAATCATGACTGATGAAACCAAGGAATTCGCCTCCATTGAGGATGCGACACCGACCACGGCCATACCTTCCGAAACCGACGCGACCACCGCGACCACAACCATGGTGACCGTCGATGACCGAACCGATACCACGGTGCTGCCATCCGCAGCGGATGATGACGAAACGGCTGTGCTGCCCGTCCCCGACAATCATGCGGATGCGTCGGTCTCGGATGTGGATACGCAGGCAACAGCTGCCTCTCCATCGCCCATCGAACCAACCACAGATCGGATTGCCCTGGAAACAGTTGCCGATGCCGTGGAGGGAGATGGTGGGCCGATTCCATCTGCCGATGATGTGCCGATGTACGCAGCATCTTCAGCACGACCTCCCTATGGGCAGTCTCAGACCGCCGGCAAACCATGCCAGCCTGGGGGGAGCGCCAAGAACGTCCAGAGCGCCAAGAACGTCCAGAATGCTAAGGATGTCAAGAGTGCCAAGAACATCCAGAAACAGAGCACCAGCGCGCCTACTGTGGTATTCGGACTATTAGGCGTGATTATCGGCGTGATCGCGCTGGTTTTCGGGTACATATCTCCGGATCGGATGATTTCGTTGTTCTCGCCGAATCCGCAATTGCTGACGGCTGTTATTTGCGCCGCAGTGGGACTGATTCTGGTAATAGTGGCCGTTGTATGGGCCATAGTCGGTGCCGTCAAGAAGAGAAAATAGCGTTACAAACCATTGCATTACGGTCCCAGTAGAAGCACATTATGACGGGAGCCGACCGATAAGAGCCGACCGTTCTATGCTGATGGGGGGAGGCATAGTAACTATGAAGCGGATTTCGGTGCGGCGGGTAGCGAGCGTCATCGTCACCGCGATGGCGATGACACTGGTATTCGCCACACTTGGCTGGGCGATGATGCCGCAATGGAACACACGGCCCTACACCAAGCACATCGTTATCGCTTCTGCCGACACCACCATCACCCCTGCCCATGCGAACATTCCCCACGAGGGGCGATATCGTACGCGTGAAACCCGACTATCCATCAAGACCGGCGACGGCGTCACGCTACCCGCCGTACTACGTGAACCGGTCGGCGCTCCCGGGCCACGCCCGGCTTGTCTGTTCATTCACGGGTCCGGTACCAGTGGTGCCGAGGATTTCGGCGATATCGCCAACGCCATGGCCTCTGCCGGTATCGTGACCTTGGTGCCGGCCAAGCGCAACGACAACTACACCGTGCTGCATCGCGACTACCCGCGTTTTGCTCGCGAATACGGGCGTTCGCTCGACGTGTTGCGTGGCAGAATCGGCGTGGACCCCGCCAAAACCGGCATCTACGCCGAATCCGAAGGCACCTGGATCGCCACGATTCTAACCTCGAAACGGCAAGACATTGCCTTTGCCGTACTTACATCCGCACCGGTGTTCAATGGACGTGAGCAAATGGCCATGGCTGTCAGCGCCTATACGCATGAGGCCGGCGCGCCCAAGCCCGTGGTCAAAGACATGGCCAAATTGATGTCGCTGGACTACGCGCCATTTGATCTAGCCTATGCCGACTTTGATGCCGACCGGTATCTGAAATCCCTCACCATGCCGGTGCTGGTGAACTACGGCACCTACGATACGGCCATGCCCATCGAACAGGGGGCGCAGCGGATCATCGCTACGGCCAACAAGTCCGGCAACGAGAACGTCACCGTACGCTATTTTGCCGGCAACCATCAGATGCGGGCTGGTGAGGGCTTATTCACCCCGAACCTGCCATTGGCCGAAGGCTATACGCAAGCGCTGGAAAATTGGGTGAACGGTGTGACTGCCGGAACCAAAGCCGATGGATGGGCAACGCCTCAAGTCGCCGGTGCAACACCTCACCAGCGCTTCGCCGCGTCGCAACGTACCAGATCCGGTATCGTCGGCTCGCTTGGCGTGCTGGCCGGTCTGATGGTGGCAGGGCCCGTGCTGATCGTGATGGCGGCGATATTAGGTATTGGCTTGACTGTGTTTTCTTGGCTACAGACGTTGCTGGCCGGGCGACGTAGTGTGGCGACTGTGCGGGCCGTGCATGCGACGCCGAGTGAGCTGGGGGCCGCCCAGCGGCGCATGTTGCACGGCATTGCCGGCTTATCTGCCGGTATCGGCACAGCGGTGATGGTGATTACTGGGCTGTTGTACGGCTATATGAGCGCCGTAGGCGTATCGGCTGTATTGGTTATGCCTCAACCGCGGCTGTTTGCCGTCGGATGGGTGGTGCTGCGAATAGCGACCATGCTGTTGGTGGTGCTGTTTGCTTGGGAAATGGAACGTGTCTGGTATTGCCGCGCCGATATCGTCGGTGTGCGGCGCGTCATATGCGTGATGGTAGCGCTCGGCACTCTCGCCACACTGATGACACTGGCATTTTGGGGCCTATTCTCGCTGTAATTCTGCCGATGTGCGCTGGTAAATGGGGCCTGGCGGGCAGGCTGCGTTGGTGGTCTGGGTGTGGGGCGATCGGCAGATTGCGTTGGCCTGGGTATGGCCGGCCGACGTACATCAGTCGGGGTGTCCGATACACAGTGAATGGCTGAGTATTACGCTTGGGAGGCTTCGGCCTCCTCTAAGGTGTCGAAACCGCCGAGCTGGACTGTGTGCAACAAGGTTTCCTCAGTGATATTGCGTTGCGGGCTGGCTGCGGCGCGCTCGCCAATCATCGCTTCGTAACGTTCGAAGGTCTGGTCGGAATACGTACCAAGCTCGCCGCGCAGATAGGTTTCGAATGAGGTGGCAGATGGTGTGTCTTCGGTGGTGGTGAGTGCGCGCATCGCCTCGCCGAGCTTGGGGTAGCGCTCGCGGAAATCCTTGGCCCAGGCGACCTGCTGGGCGATGACCTGTTCCTGACGGGCCGCGCGCTCTTCAGAGAGACGCGGAATATACGGCTCTATGTTCTTCGTGAAATTTTCCGGTGCGGTGGAGGCCATCATGCGGCCGTATTTTTCGGTTACGAGGTTGCGGCCCACGTGGTCGGCCGCGTCAAGATCAGCGGCATAGCTGGTGAGTAATGGCCGCTCCCATGTGAGGAACTGGGCCAACCGCATCTGGTGGAACACCGGCCAGTTGCCTTGGCATGCCGCGCGTCCACCCTCATTGTTGGTGCGCTGGAACTGATCCCATTCATGACGCACAATAGCCTCGCGCAGTTCATCATCAGTCAGTTCGTTGGTCATCGACGTTCCTTTCACTGATACCTCCCTCTGATGAGGGAGGTGGCACGGCGAAGCCGTGGCAGAGGGAGCTTGAATCTACAAACTTTTAAGCACCGGATCATCAGAGGCGATGTGGTCCTCGACATACGGGCGCTGCCATTCGAGGAAGGTCTCGCCGGACGTGGTCAGGTGTTCGCGTTTGAGTTCCTTGACGATATCCACCGCAATCTGCTCCACAATATCGTTGATTTTCTCGATTGCTGGAGCCGCGCCCTTGCCGCCTTCGCCAAATCCGGCCCCGCCATAGCAGGCTGCCGAACTCAATCGCATCACGGTTTCCAACTGTTCGCCCACGTTCGGCAACAGCGCGAACATCGAGCCAGACAGCTTGCGCAATGCTGCGAACTGCCACTTGTAATACGGCATATAGCCCACCACCATCGGCACGTTAACCAGGAACACCAACGAGGCGGTGGCCTGCACGAACTCGTGGATGGACAGCCATGCGGCCGCGCCGTCGCCGCGCTTCAACGAACGCGGCAGATTATATTGACCGGCCTGGGCGATCATGCCGAGTCGCTTGGAGATCAGCGCGAGCCGCACATCGTCGGGCATGTTCTTGAACCCTTGGCGCGTCTTGGAAAACAGACCGGTGGGATCGGCGAACACCTCGCCATTGGTGGCGGCGGCCAAGGTCGATTCCTGAAGCATTAGCCACTCATGCGGCGCGGTCTGCGCCGGCGCAGTGTGATACCCGGTGATCGACTCAAAGAAGTCACCGATGCGGAACACGCCGTCACGGCGATTCGCGCCCTGTGCGCGCGGCGTGACGGGGGAGAGCGGTGCATCAATCGGAGTCGTCATCGCTTCCGCCACATCAGAGGACGCCGCGCCTGACTCGGCAGTGGCGGTATCGTGCGTAGCGGTGCCGGGGGTGGGTGCGTTTGCCGCATCGGGTATGACGGTGGAGCCTGCACCTGCGGCGGGGAATGCTCCGGAAGCATCGGACCTGGCATGCGCCTCGAACGTCACGCGGCCTTGCGCATCCACGCTGAACTTGCGCGGCAGTGCCTCGTAATCGACCTCAAGTTGCTCGCCGATCGCCGCGTAATCCTCATCCGTAAGCCACAGGCAGAAGCGCGGGCCGAAATCGTGGTCCTGCGAATACGCATCATCGAATCCGTAGCATTCCGAGCCATGACCCACCAGACCGGCGGCGATACGCCCGGCATACTGCGGATACTTCGCCGCAATCATCGGCTTGCCCATCTGCGTCCAGAACGCGCGGGCCAGCTTCAGTCCGGACACCGGGCATGCGGAAACGGCCTCGGCCGCGCCCGCAGAACCGGTCGACACCGAAACGGTGGATGGGGAAGATGTCGCGTCCGCACCGGTCTTGCCCTGTGCCGGGCTGTTCGACAGCCGCGATCCGGACTGGGGTGGCGTGCCTGCACCGCCGGCAACACCCGCATTGTCAACCGTCACCCCGGCCTTCGCCGCCTCTTCCTCGGCCTGCCGCAGATTGTCGGCGGTGATACGCCAGTAATCGGTGTCCTTGCCGTAACATTCCTCGATCACGGCCAGCGCATGCCGGTATCCAGTAACTGCATCCGCATGCCGTCTCTCGGCAAAGCACACCTGCGCGAAGCCCGCCAGTGCGGAGGCATAATGCGCGGAATGTTCCAGATGGCCGGTGCGATAGATTTCCAGCGCCTTGGCTGCATGCCAATGCGCGTCCTCCAACTTGTGTTCGGTCAGCAGGGTCAACGCCAGATTCGTGTGCGAGCTGGACACGTCGATATCCGCGTCCGGGTTCACGCTCGAGGCTTCGATAATGCGCAGCGCTTCACGCAACTCCAGTTCCGCCTTGTCGGGCCGATTCGTCTCGCTGTAGAGCATCGACAGATTGTTGTGCAGTGCTGCGAGCCTACGGTCGGTGGGCGCCAGCGAATGCCGGCAGACACTCTGCGCCTGATGATACAAATCCTCGGCCTGATCGTATTGTTTGGCCGCGCGCATCGAGGTGGCGCAATTGATTAGCGTGGTGGCCCACGCCTCGGATGTGCCGGTGGTCAAGCCCATACGAGCGGCCAGTTCCAGCGCTCGCTGCACAATCCACTGATTCTCCTTGTGCCGACCTTGCGAGCGATAGAAGCCCATCGTTTCGTTGAGCACGGTGAGCAGTCCGGCCTCGTCGCCGGCGTTTTCCGCGTCCACCATCGCCTGTTCCAAGTACGGGCCGGCTTCGGTGGCGGCCGTGTGGCGATCGAAAATCGCGTCCAGTCCGTTCAGGAATTGTTGGGTATCAAAGGTTGCGGGCGATTGATCGGCATCGTCCGCAACCTGGTTCGCCGTGGAATCGGCACCTTGTGCTGCGGCCGCCGCATCGGTATCGTCGGCATCGTCTGGACCATGCGCGAATTGCGCGGCGAATTGTTTGAGCAGTGCTTCCTCATCCATACCGCCAGACCTCCCTGAATCGTGTCTGATTTCAGTCTATTAATACTGTGAACAAACACGTCAGGGAGTTTGCTGTGAGCTTGGTCTCAGTGTTTTCCTCGTCGAAAGGATTCGAGCTGGCTGTTACTCCCCTTAGTCCGCTGCGCGGCCAGCTCCCTCAACCGAGGGGAGCCGAGATATGGGGTCTCAGTCCACCTTGATTTCGCGCATGCGGTGAATGGCGTCGGTATCGGTTTCGCAGCGCCACGAGTAGAAGGCCAGCAGCCCTACGGCAAGCAGAGCCAGCGGCATACCGCCCAGACCGGTATAGCGATAGTTCATCGAGAAGGTGGTGAGCATCGCGCCGCCGACAATCGAGCCGATGGCATTGCCGAAGTTAAACGCCACCTGTACAGCCGCGCCGGCGATCAGCTCGCCGCCGCCCTGGCCGGCTTCGGTCATCAGCAATTGCTGTGGAGCGGAAGTAAAGAACAATCCGATGGCGATCCAGAACGTCAGTACAGCGGTCATCGGCTGATTACCCGGAGTGATAAGCACCAGCAACAAGCCGAGGCAGGAGATGGACTGACCTATTGCGGCCGCGCCGGCATGCCTCCAATGGTCGGTCAGACGACCTCCAAGCAGACCGCCGATGACCATACCAAAGCCGGCAAGCATCATCAGCATCGGCACCAGGGAAGACGACCATCCGCCGGTTTTCTGCAGCCAAGGGGAGACGTAGCTCCACCAGCAGAACACACCGGCATTGCCGGTGAACACGGCGGCCAAAATCACCCACGGGCCACGGCGGGTGAGGAACTTGAACTGACCGGCGATGCCTGCGTCCTTGATCGGTGCAACGTACGGAATCCACGCCGACGCCAGCACAATCGTCATTGCCGCCCAAGCGGCCAAAATGCCGAAGGCAAGACGCCAGGAAAGGAACTCGGCCATCAAGGTGCCCGCCGGTACGCCGAGCATATTGGCCACGGTCTGTCCGGTGACCATCACGGATACGGCCTGCGCCTCCTTGCCTTCCTCCGCCAGAGTCTTGGCGATGAGTGTGGCTGTGCCGAAGAATGCGCCGTGCGGCAGGCCGGCGACGAATCGTGCGACGACCAGCATGGCGGCATTGACGGAGAATGCGGAAGCCAGATTGCCCACCAAGGCAATCACCATAAACAATATGATGAGGTCCTTCGGCGGCACCTTGCGGCCGAATACCAGAATCAGTGTGCCGAAGCACACGCCGATCGCATACGCGGAAATGTAATGGCCTGCGGTGGGGATGTCCACGCCGGTGGCGGCCGCGGCCTGCGGCAGAATGCCCATCATCACGAACTCGGCGGCACCGAGAATGAACGCGCCCGAAGCCAGTGCAAGCAGACTCTTCTTCATGGTTCCTCTAATTACTTCAGTATTACTTACAAAAACAGTGCGGCAATCGATTGATTCGAGCGATATATTACGGTGGTCCGCCAACAAATACGGGGGCTTGCCGTGATGTGGTTTGTCGCTGTGTGCGGCGGGTTGTTTACCGCTGTTCGATCGCTTGGTTTGATTGTTGGGACAGGAAACGAAAAACCGGATTGCTGATTTCTCAACAATCCGGTCCAGTTGTCGGGCTGGCGGGATTTGAACCCGCGGCCTCTTCGTCCCGAACG
>ERZ857840.3897-NODE-3897-length-12088-cov-6.909998_pt1 | contig 12088 bp, 9 predicted proteins | sample MGYA00519760_ERZ857840 | MGnify/ENA primary metagenome ERZ857840 (study PRJEB31778, sample SAMEA3449371) | human gut metagenome | biome: human gut; feature: human-associated habitat; material: faeces | place: United Kingdom | collected 2010/2012 ... | reverse complement strand
AGCGCGGCGCAGGCGACCGACAGTCCGCCGCCCTGGGAGCCGCCGTAAACGCCGACCCGCGTTTCGTCCACATCGTCCCGTGCCATGATCACGCGGGCAAGCTGTGCGGTGTCCAGAAAGATGTCACGGACCAGGAGATCCTCCGGATTTCCGTCAATGCCCCGCATGAACGGCGTGGGGTAAGTCGAGCCGGGAACGCCGCCCACGTCCTCGGACAGACCGCCCTGACCTCTGGTGTCCATGGTGGCGGCAACAAAGCCCTGCGACGCGTAAACCAGCAGATTCCGCCAGCTTTCGCACCGTCCGGAAAGCCCGTGGAAGTGGATGGTGGCAGGCGCCTTGCCGTTCAGGTTCTTCGGCACGGCAACGCGGCCGTGGATCCGTGCGCCCTTGGTGGAGGTGAACCAAAGATCGTACATATCCGCGATTCTGGAAGGGTAATCGTAGGGCAGAAGCTCCGCCTGCGGGTCGATGGCGTACAGCTCCTCCAGGGAGCGGTCCCAGAACGCGTCAAAGTCGTCCGGGCGCGGGTTGACCCCTTGGTAGACCTTCAGTTTCTCCAGGGGCATATCAACGATTGGCATGATGATTGATCCTTTCGGTATGATTTTTGGAATAACACCGACATTATACCATATTCCGGCAGAAAATGCAACCCTTTTGCAAATTTCTTTCCGAAAAAAATCGGGGGAGGGGAAAGGTGGCACGTCAGCGCCGGATGAGGGCGAAACAGGCGAGCGCACTCTCGTAACGCAACCGTCTGCTGCCGCAGCATTCTTCTCCAGCCAGGGAATGCAAACGGGGGTTAAGTCTGTTCTTTGATCCTTCCTTGTACCAGCCGCCATCAAACATCCCGCGCTCCTGACGATTCGGGGGCGCGGGATGCGGGTTATTTGCTCTGGATGCTGTCGGTGCGGTAGATGAACTTCACCTGCCCGTCCATGCCGTCGGCGATACCCGAGAAATTGTTGTAGTCACGGGACACATCGGCAGTCGCGCGGATGCGGGTCAGCAGTCCGGCAAGGTCACCCTGTACGGCATCGACCAGCTTCTGTACGCCCTCCTCGTTGAACTTTTTGAGTCCGTCCGAAAGGCTCATGGCACCGTCACGGAGCTGAGTCACGCCGTCAGTCAGCGCCGGCGCACCGTTCTTGAGTGTCAGGATGCCGCTGTACAGCTGATCCAGTCCCGCTTTCAGCTCGGCGGTTCCGTCCTTGAGCTGTCCGGCGCCCGCCGTCAGCCGATCGGCGCCGTCCTTGGCGGAATCCACGCCCGCCGTGTACTGCGTCAGCCCGGTATAGAACTCGTTGTAGCTGTTCAGCTGAGCCTTGAGGTTCACGATGCTCTCGCGTCCCGCCTTCGCCTGCGCAAGCCCGGCGGCGATCTGCGCCTGCACCTCGGCGGAGGCAAGGTTGGAGGCGATCAGCTTGCTGACCTGCTCGTCGGTATTGGCGGCGATGAGCGCCTGCACCTCCTCCGACTGCATCTGCGCGTCGGTGGTGGTGCGAACCGTCTCCTGAACCTCGTTGCTCTGCATCTGCGCGTCCACGGCGGCACGGATCTGCGCCTGCTGCTCCTCCGTGACAACACCCGCCGCCACACCGGCGGCATACTGCTCATCCGTCATGCCCAGCGTTGCCAGCACGCGCGTCTGCACATTGGCGCGCACGGCGGCAAGCACCTTCCCCTGCACCTGCGCCCGCACGGCTTCGGTCACGGCTGCCGTGATGGCATCGCGCTGTCCGTTGACAGCGGCTGTCACCTTCGCCAGCGCCGCCGCCTGCACCTGTTCCTCCAGTGCCTCGTCGCGGAGCGAGGTAATCACGCCGTCCAGCACGCCGGCGTAATTCTCCACCGTCAGAGCCGGAACCGTCAGTCCGGCGGCTGCCAGCTGTGTATTCGCCGTGGCAAGCAGGCTGTCGAACACCTGCTTCGCACCGGCGTTCAGCGTTGCACTGTTGCCGGAAAGCTGCCCCAGTCCGTCCGAAAGCTGCCCCGCACCGCTCAGCAGATCGGCAACGCCGCTGTCCAGCTTGCCCGCGCCTGCCTTCAGGCTGGCGGCGCCGTCAGCCAGCTTATTGATGCCGGCAATCAGCTCGCCGGACTTCTCCAGCAGCGTGTTCAGACCGTCGTACAGCTTGGAGGAGCCGTCCGTCAGCTGCTGCATGGCATCGGTCAGCGTGTTCAGCGATTCCTTCAGATCCCCGACCTTGCCGTCCAGCTTGGAAGTATCCAACCGGCTGAAGATCTCGTTGGTTGCCAGCGTGACGGTGTTGGTCATCCTGAAATTCCGGACGTCCGCCGTGATCTCCACGCTCTCCGGGATCTCAAACTTCTCGGAGGAAAGGTTCAGGTTGCTCTGCATCCCGGGGAAGGCAATGCCAACCACCACGGTATGACTGCCGTCATCCACGACCTTGCCGTTTATGACGGTCACGTTGGAGAACACCTTGTTGTCCAGCATCAGTCCGGTCAGCATGGCAAAGGGAACATAGATCTTTTCCTGCCTGCCGTCGATCTCGACCGTCTTGTACTGGCGGTTGGTGTAGGTATACCGGATGGTAACCTTGCCGCTCTTGCCCGCCAGCTCTTCGGCGGTGATGCTCTTGCCGTCCAGCTGATATGTCACACTCAGTCCCACGGGCAGCTGCTTGTCGATGTTGCCCTGATAGTAGATGTCCTTGCCTGCGGCATCCCACACCTTGGTGTTGTCGCCGCCCGGCGTGTAGCTCTCATTGCCCTTGACGTTCTGGATGTTGTCCAGCCCGGACTCGTCGCGCAGCGATCCCTCGCCCAGCGTGTTCTTCACCCAATCGCTGACGATGATCTTCTGCACGCTCCCGTCGGTGCCGGTCAGCACATAGACGGTTTCGTCCTTGCTGTTGGTCAGCGTCGTTTCCTGCTTGGATCCGGCGGGCTGCTTCGCCTCCCCGGTAAGGGGCGCGTCCTGCCGCGCCGCGCTGACCGCATAGGCGGTCACGCCCGCGCTGCCGCCTACCAGCAGTGCCGCACACAGCGCCACACTCACGGGCTTTTTCAGTATATCTCTGATACGCATATCACTGTACCTCCGCTTTCGCCGTATCCCGGCTTTCATTTCCGTTATCGGTAGTTTTTGTTCCCTTGCCAATGTGGCGCATCCCGATTGTCGTGGCGCATATAGGCTTATCGCACAGCAGAAGCAGTGCCGGCAACAGGAATATGACGCACAGCATACTCACCAGGGCGCCGCGTGCCATCAGCATACACATGGAGCTGATGATATCAATGTCCGAATAGACAGCCACACCGAAGGTGGCGGCGAACAGTCCCAGTCCCGAAACAATGATAGACGGGATGGAGGCTGTCAGAGCCGTGACCACGCTGTCATGCTTGCTGTTGCCCCGGATGCGTTCCGCCTTGTAGCGGGTTGTCATCAGGATGGCGTAGTCCACCGTGGCGCCCAGCTGAATCGTGCTGATGCAGATGGGGGCGATGAAGGGCAGCGACTGCCCGAGATAGTGCGGCAGACCGAGGTTGATGAAGATAGCCAGCTCGATGACAGCAATCAGGATGAAGGGGAGCAGTGCGCTCTGCTCCACCAGAGCGATGATGACGAAGATGGCAACGATGGATACGGCATTGACCACCTGGAAGTCACGGTCGGTGGTGTCTATCATATCCTTCATGCAGGGCGCCTCGCCGATCAGCATACCGGTGGAATCATACTTCTTCAGGATGCTGTTCAGGCTGGTAATCTGCTGATTGACCGCGTCGCTGGCGACCTTATACTCGGAGTTGATCAGCAACAGCTCCCAGCGGTCGCTCTTGAGGATGCTCCGGATGCTGTCCGGCAGGATCTCCTCCGGCACCCGCGTGCCGATGACGGATTCCAGTCCGAGGACGTACTTGACGCCGTCCACCTGCTCCATCTCGTCCATCATGGCGCGGACATCGCGGGCAGGCATCTTTGCATTCACCAGCACCATGTGCGTGGAGGCAATGTCGAACTCCTCCGACAGCTTGGAGTTGGCGATGACGTATTCCATATCCTCCGGCAGGCACTGCCCCATGTCGTAGTAGACCTCATCCGTGGTCTTGTTGTACCCGTACAGGGCGGGCGGGATCAGGATAGCGAAGATGACAAGGAACACGGGGAACACTCTGGCGACACCGCCGGCGAATTTCTTCATGTCCGGGATCAGGGAACGGTGGCGCGTCGCCTGCAACGGCTTATCCAGCACAAGGATCAGCGCGGGCAGAACCGTGACGCAGCCGATAACGCCGAAGATAACGCCCTTTGCCATGACAAGGCCTAGATCGCGCCCCAGCGTGAAGGTCATGAAGCACAGTGCCGCGAAGCCGGCAACCGTCGTGACGGAGCTGCCGATGACGGAAGTCAGCGTCTCATGGATGGCGCACGCCATGGCTTCCTTGTTGTCTGCCTGTTTCTCGCGCTGCTCGTTGTAGCTGTGCCAGAGGAAGATGGAGTAGTCCATCGTAACGGCAAGCTGGAGCACGGCGGACAGCGCCTTGGTGATGTAGGAAATCTCACCGAAGAAGTAGTTGCTGCCGAGGTTGAGCAGGATCATCACGCCGATGGAGGCGAGGAACACGAAGGGAACCAGCCAGCCGTCCAGCAGCAGCATCATGGCAGCCATGGCGCACAGCACCGCCAGCCCGACGTAGATCGGCTCCTCCTTCTCGCACAGATCCTTCAGATCCGTGACCAGCGCCGACATACCCGAAACAAAGCACTGCTTGCCGGTCAGGGAACGGATCTCCCGGATGGCATCCATGGTGACGTCCGCCGAGGTGGCGCTGTCGAAGAACACGGCGACCAGCGTGGCATTGTCGGAGTTGAACTCCCGGTACAGCTCATCCGGCAGTATCTCCTTCGGAACGGAAAGATCCGCCAGCGTGGAGTACCACAGCACCGTCTCGACGTGCTCAACGCCCTTTATCTTTTCGCACAGCGTGGCAACGTCCCGATCCGGCATATTCTCCACCACGATGAACGAGAAGGCGCCCTTGCCGAAATCCTCCAGCAGCTGGCCCTGTCCGATGACGGTGTCCATGCTGTCCGGCAGGTAATCCAGCATATCGTAATTGATGCGGGTTCCGCACATACCCAGCACTGCCGGAATCATCAGCGCCAGCGTTACGATCAGGATTGGAATGCGGTACCTGACAACCGCCTTTGAAAATCGCATACCGATCAGTCCTCACTTTCCGGGCGGTCGCCGTTGCGTCCGCCGCATACATGGTTTACTTCGTACTCCTCCGTCTCAATGGCATCCGGCATCTGATGCCGGATGATCTTGACGGCGGTGAGCATGGTGCAGATATTCAGAATGCTCTCGCTTACCAGCGTCACGCCGAACAGGATCATCAGCGCCTGCCCGCCCTCGGCGGGGCGGAACATGAGCACCAGTCCGCACAGTCCGCTGACAGCGGCGGCTGTCATGATCAGCCACCAGAGCCGGATGCCGAAGGCGCGTGCCTCCCACGCCATACGCATCCGGAACAGTCCGTCCGCAAGGATGTACAGTCCCAGCGCCACGCACAGGACGGTAAGCAGTCCGCCGGGGCGGAGCAGAACCGTCGCGCCCAGCGCGATGAGCAGCGCACCGAAGATGCAGTCATACTGAAACGCCAGCCGGTACAGATCCTTGGAAAAGAATCCGACCAGCTTGATGACGCCAAGCAGGATCATCAGACCGCCGCACAGGCGTCCCAGCGCCACGGCGGAGGTTTCCGGTCGCACGATGAAGACCGCGCCCAGCGAGCCCATTGCGACCGACAGAACGATGTACCCGACCTTTGCCACCCGCATGGGGGCTATCGAACGGGATTTCACGGAAAAACGCCTCCTTTCCGGCGGTCCGGCAGGTGCATACCCGCCCTCGCCGGTTTCCGTGTCACAGTATACAGCATGAGCGCAAAAAAGAAAATAGACAAATCCGGAGGGGCTGCCGCTTTTTTAGGCAATGCCTCCGGTTTGTCCAAGGGAATGCCCGGTTCGGGACACGGATCCCGGCTCCCGTGGCAAAACATTCACGGTATGTTTCAAAACGCGTAATAAATATGTGCTACAATGGACACATTCGATAGGGAGTCCGGCAGGGATCTGCCTTCCCTGCCCGGCAGAGCCGCGCAACCTATCCCGCAACGGAGGACAGCTGCCATGAAAGTCGCCATGATCTGTGATGTGATGGGACAGCCGAACAACGGCACCACGCTCGCCGCCCTGAATCTGATCCGCTACCTGCGGGATGCCGGACACACGGTCACGGTGGTCGCCCCCGGCGGAGAGGCATCCGACGGCTACCTGCCCGTCCGGGTCTGGCACGCCGGTCCCCTGATAGACCGGATCCTGCGCATGAACGGGGTGGAGCTTGCCGTGCCGGACAAGCAGCTGCTGGAGGCTGTCATCCGGGAGGCGGACGTGGTGCATCTGCTGATCCCTCTGCCGCTGGCGCGCGCTGCGCTCAAGATTGCGCGGCGGCTGGGAAAGCCCGTAACCGCCAGCTTCCACTGTCAGGCGGAGAACATCACCGCGCATCTGGGCATGATGAACGCCGGATGGCTCAACCGCCTGATATACCGGAATTTCTACCGCAAGGTATACAGGTGGTGTACCGCCGTCCATTACCCGACCGAATTCATCCGGGAAGTGTTTGAGACGGCGACGCACCCGACGCCCGCGCACGTCATCTCCAACGGTGTCAACGATATGTTCCGTCTGCCGGACAGCCGTCCGGAAAACGGGAAGTTCACGGTGGTCTGCTCCGGGCGATACAGCCGCGAGAAGGCGCAGCAGCAGCTGCTCCGCGCGGCGGCTCTGTGCCGCCACCGGGACGATATCCGGCTGATCCTTGCCGGGGACGGTCCCCGGCGCAAGCACTACCTCCGGCTGGCAAAGCAGTACGGTCTGGACTGTCAGTTCGCATTCTTCCCGCGGCAGGAGCTTCTGCACATCCTGCAGACTGCCGACCTGTACGTCCACACCGCTATCATAGAGATTGAAGCGATTGCCTGTACCGAGGCGATCTGCTGCGGACTTGTGCCCGTCATCTGCAACTCTGACCGGAGCGCGACACGGTTCTTCGCGTGCGGCGACCACACGCTGTTTGAGCCGGGCGATGTCCGGGCGCTGGCGGATCTGCTGGACTACTGGTACGAGCATCCTGCCGCGCGGGTCGAGCGGGCGGCGGAGTATGCGAATCTGCGGCATTCCTTTGACCAGACCGCCTGTATGCAGCAGATGGAACAGATGCTGAAGGAGGCAGCCGGGCTATGAGTATGCGGAAAACCTTTATCGTCCGCGACCCGATGAACGATGATTTTGCGGGCACCGACATCCGTCCGCGTCCCCTGCCCGCCGATTACGTCTGGCGCACCAACAACCGTCTGCGCCGCCTGCTGGACAGCTCGCTCCATCATGTCATTGCCACGCCGCTGGCGTTCCTGTACCAAAAGCTGGTCTGGCACGAGCGGCTGGTCGGGCGCCGCCGCATTCGTCCGTACCTGCGTCAGGGTGTTTACCTGTACGGCAACCACACCCGCGCCGCCGGCGACGCCTTCACGCCGAGCCTTGCGGCGTTTCCCCGCCGCCCCTTCGTGCTGGTTCATCCGGATGCCGTCGCGGTGCCCGGACTGCGGCAGGTCGTGCGGGCGCTGGGCGGCATCCCGGTGCCGACCGACATCCGCAATCTGGGGCGCTTCCACGGGGAGCTGCTGAAGCTGTCCCCCGGCAACTGTGTGGTCATCTATCCCGAGGCACACATCTGGCCCTGCTACACCGGCGTGCGCCCCTTCCGGGACAGCTCCTTCCGCTATCCCGTCGAGACCGGACAGCCCGTGTTTGCCTTCACTGTCACCTACCGTCGCCACCTCATCCTTCCCCTTCCCCGGACCGTGGTGTACATTGACGGTCCCTTCTTCCCCGACTCTGCCCTCACGCTCCGTCAGAACCAACGCAAATTGCGGGACGAGGTATACAATGCCATGTGCCGCCGCAGTCAGAAGTCGAATTTCCGCTACCACGAATACGTGGAGCAGACCGAGGAAGCGTAACAGCCTTACCGTTGCGCAGGGGCGCACGAACGGCATCTGCGGCACGGGGAAACGCAAAAAACAGCCCCTGCACCCTGCGTGAAAAGCGATTCACGCGGTGTACAGGGGCTGTCGTGCTATGGTGGAGACAGTTGGGATCGAACCAATGACCTCCACGATGTCAACGTGGCGCTCTAACCAGCTGAGCTATAACCCCCCGCGCAAGAATTATTATACTCATCGCACGGAAAAAAGCAAGTGTTTTTTTGCATAATTTTAAAAATCTTTTGCAGCAACTGATCCATATTCTATATTTTTCCCATGATGCCTGGCTTTTTTCTGCCGAAAAAAAGTTAAAATACCATATACTCCGTAGACCAGGCACATGGAAAAGGCGCTGATGCTCAATCCAAGAGCACTGCCTATGCGCCAGCGGGCGTATGTGAACAGAAAATACTCCTGCAGGCAGAACCCCAGTTCGCAGACAATGCCGCCCAGCGCACAGGCGCAAAGCCGCCCCGGTATATCCCGCACATATAAAAGCACAAAGAGACACAGGCACAGGCTACCGGGCAATGCCCCTTCCAGACACAGCGGAAACAGATCCGTCAGCCTCCAGGCGGCGGCTCCGCCAAACACCCCCGCCAGCAGTATCCGGGACCAATGACCCCGGCAGAATCCGGCAGAACCGGCCAGCAGCAGCAGAGCCGCCGGAAACAGGGCCCAGTTCGGCTTTTCCACCCTCAGGAAAGATGCAGCCAGGGTCAGCAGAAACATGGCCGTATACAGTGCCCTGCGTTTGCGGGATAAGGGAAACAGGCCCGCCGCCGTCCATGCAGCCAGTGCCAGTAAAGCGGGTTGGTACAGATACAAAAAGCGTCACATCCTTTCCGGAAGGTTCCGGTTATTAGGATGCAACGCTTTTAAAAAAACATACATTTCAGAAAAGGGGCACGTCCAAATCCGTCAGCTCCCGTTCCGGTGTTTCCAGAAGGGAAACCAGTTCCGGGTGAGCCAGCATGACAGGCTTTCCTCCCCGATCCCCGGTCAGCTTCAGCAGTTCCTGAAAACAGCTTTTAGGAAAAACGGAAGGCTTGCCGCTCCTGCCCCCGCCGCCCAGGGCCCAGATCTGCTCCGGTTCTTTTTCAAAAGCCCGGATCAGAGAAAGAACGGAGTTCTTTTGCAGGTATGGCTGATCCCCTACAGCGAAGAGTATGCCCTCTGCCCCCGCCGCCATGGCCGCCAGGGTGCCCAGAACCACGCTGCCGCTCATGCCTGCCTCCGGATGTTCATTCAGCAGGGTCTGCCACCCATGCCGCTCCCCTGCTTCCATCAGATATGGTCTTGCGGCGCAGGTCACCAGAATACGGGCGGAAAACGGCAGTTCTTCATACAATGCCATGGAACGGATGCCCATGGGCACCCCCTCTATGGGACAGGCCAGCTTATCTGCACCAAAACGCCGGGAAAGGCCTGCCGCCGTCAGCACGCACACCAGCTTCACTTTCTGTACCTCTGACAGGGGCCGCGGAACACATATTCCCCCTGCCCTTCCAGAACCACCCGGCCGTCCCGCACCACCGGCACCCCTTTGAGCAGCACATCCCGTGTTTTCCCTGCGGCCGCGTATCCTTCGTAGGGGGAATTATCGCAATGATGCAGGTTGGTGGCTGCGTGGATCTCATGAGGGCAGTTGGGATCAAATATCACTATATCCGCATCGGATCCCTCCATGAGCACCCCTTTTTTGGGGTACATACCGAACAGCCTTGCGGCATTTTCGGAAAGCAGGCGGCTCATCTGCTCTATGGTAATATATCCTCCCCGAACGCCCCGAGTGTACACGATTTCCGCCCGGTTCTGCACCCCTGCTCCGCCATTGGGTACTTTGGAGAAGTCCCCGCCGCCCATGGCTTTCTGTGCCATGGTAAAGGAGCAGTGATCCGTACCGATCCAGTCTAACTCCCCCTGCCCCATGGCCTGCAGCAGGGCTTCCTGATCCTCCGGAGAGCGCAGGGGCGGGCTCATGATAAACTTCTCCGCGTCCGCGGCCAGATACTCTTTTTCTTCCAGCACCAGATACTGAGGGCAGCTTTCCAGATACACTTCCTGTCCCCGGCGTCGGGCCTTCCGGGCTTCTGCAAGCCCTGCTCCGGTAGAAAGATGCACCACCCAGGCAGGCGTTTCGTCAAATACATCCTCCTGCGCATATAAATACTTCATACGAGTCATGGCATCGTCATTCCAGCGCAGCACCACTTCCCTGGCGCCCCGTTCATAGGCGGCCTGCGCACACAGGCGGGCAAAGGGCGCCTGCTCCACCTGACTGGTAAGCAGCAGAGTCTGTCCTTTTTGCAAATTGGTGCCCACTGCCACAAGCAGACGGGCATATTCCTTCAGTTTATCCTCAAAGCTCGGCATTTGTTTACTCCCTTCCGTCAGTCCATTTCTATCTCTTCATGCTGTGCTGCTTTGAAATACGGACGGCCCAGAAGCAAGAATACACCGCCCAGCACAAACAGCACGATCAGGCTCAGTATCCCAAAGCAGGCCTTCCCTGTAATCCCATAAACCAGCGCGTACAATGCTGGTCCGATAACAGCGGCAAACTTACCGAAGATATCCAGGAACCCGAAATATTCGTTAGAACGTTCCGGCGGGATGATCTGCCCGAAGTAGGAACGGGACAGCGCCTGAATGCCTCCCTGCACCGTGCCCACCAAAGTAGCCAGTACCCAGAAAAGCACCTGACCAATGGCAATGGCTTTTTCTTTTGTCATACCCATGGTATCGTAAAAATCAATGAAGAAGCCCATAAAGAAGCCTACCACGGTGATCAGGGCATATACCCCTACGGCCACGCCGATAAGCTTCAAAGCTCCATACTTCTTCCCCCAGCTGCCGAAGAAAATGGAAAAGGGCATGGCTACCAGTTGCGTGACCAGCAGGGCAAGGATCATGCCGATAGCCCCCAGACCCAGGGTAGAACCGTATTTGGTCGCCATGGAGATGATGGTGTCCACCCCGTCGATGTAGAAGAAGTAGGCCAGCACAAAGAACAGCACTGCTTTATTGGTAACGATGTTTTTAAGCGTGCGCCCTACGTTTTTAAACACCTCCCGGCCCAGCTGGGAAGGGGGCGTTTCCACATAGTGCTTCTGCTCTACATTCTTCCAGAAGGGAATGGAAAAGGCCAGCCACCACACGGGCACAATGGCAATGGCGATCTTATACCCCAGCAGGTTATCCAGCCCCATGATCGCCATAATGGCAATGGAAAGTACAAAGGGAATGGTACTGCCGCCTATATACCCCATGGCAAATCCCCAGGCAGAGACCCGATCCATCCGATCCCGGGTAGTCACATCCGTAAGGAAGCTGTCATAAAACAGGCAGGAACCGGAAAACCCGATGCGGCTGAAAATAAAGCCGATGATCATCAGCACCCAGTTATCCGTCAAGGCCATAAGCAGTGTGAATGCCACGCCCAAAAGCATGAATATCTTCCAAAGTCTTTTCTTCATGCCCTTGAAATCCCCGATGGCCCCCAGGAACGGCGCCATAACGGCTACGGCCAGATTGGCAATGGAAACCACATACCCATAGGTAGTGTCGATGGCCTGTGCATTGGCCAGGCCCTGAATGACCATAGCAAAGTAAATGGGCCAGATGGCGGCGGCAATGTTGGTAGCCCAGATGGAATTGGCCCAATCATAAAAGATCCAGCTTTTTTCCACTTTGGTAAAACTTCTCCAGCCTTTTTTCTCCTGCGTTTGCTTTGTTTCCAAGTTATTTTTCCCTCCCGGTAAGGTTTATCTTATTATGGCATATTCTCCCGACCGGCGCAACGGTCATTCCCCTTTTGGTCTAGTTGTTTTTCATTCTGACTGCTTATGGCGAAATCACCATTCCCTGTTTTTCGTGTGGTATCTTCCCTTCACCAAACATAAGGGAGGCGATTTCCATTTTCTCTAGTACCCGCCGGACTCTCCTAGCAGGCATTCTGCTGGGAGGCTCATTGCTTTTGCTGTCCCAGGGCTGCCGGGAGGCT
>ERZ857840.3891-NODE-3891-length-12101-cov-6.413830_pt1 | contig 12101 bp, 9 predicted proteins | sample MGYA00519760_ERZ857840 | MGnify/ENA primary metagenome ERZ857840 (study PRJEB31778, sample SAMEA3449371) | human gut metagenome | biome: human gut; feature: human-associated habitat; material: faeces | place: United Kingdom | collected 2010/2012 ... | reverse complement strand
GATGATCGCCGGCGTGGTGATGAACGTCGTGCTGGCCGTGGCCATCTACATCGGCATCTGCTACACGTGGGGCGACACCTATTTCTCGAACGCCGACGCCAAGTGGGGCTACAACTTCAACGAGGCCGGGCACAAACTCGGATTCCACGACGGAGACCGGCTGGTGAGCATCGACGGCGAAGAGGCGGACGACATCAACAAGGTCGTAAACTCGCTGATCATCACCGAAAGCGACCGCAGCGTCGTGGTCGAACGCAACGGACGGCAGGTGGAACTGATCCTCCCGCTCGACGAGCTGATCTCGATGCGCCAGCAGAAGGGATACGAAAATTTCCTCCTGCCCCGCATCCCCTTTCTGATCGACAGCGTCGTAAACCCGACCGTCGCACAGTTGCGGAAGGGAGACGAGATCGTAGCCATCGACAACGTTTCGGGTCTCGACTTTACGGGCTACGGCCAATACCTGAAGGCGCACGCCGGAGATTCGGTGCTGCTGACAGTCCTGCGGGAAGGGGACATGCTCTTTGAATTCAAAGCGCCCGTCTCGGAGAACGGCACGCTCGGAGTCATCCGCAAGGGCCTCGCGCTGCGCACGCAGAAATATACGTTCCTGGAGGCGATTCCGGCCGGTATTCAAAGGACGGGCAAGGTGATCTCCTCCTACTGGGACCAGCTGAAGATGATCGTGCAGCCCAAAACCAAGATGTACGAGGAGCTGGGCGGATTCATCTCCATCGGCAGCATCTTCCCCTCCACGTGGGACTGGCAGGACTTCTGGATGAAGACCGCCTTCCTGTCGATCATCCTCGCGGTGATGAACATTCTGCCGATCCCGGGACTCGACGGCGGGCACGCGATCTTCACTTTCTGGGAGATGATCTCGGGCCGCAAGGTGAGCGACAAGGTGCTCGAAGCGGCGCAGTATGTCGGACTGATCATCATTCTGTTCCTGCTGCTCTACGCCAACGGCAACGACATTTACCGGTTCTTTATCAAATAAATGCGGAGCCAATGGCAAACCGAACTGCGGAAAAACTGGAAGCCTGCGCCGCGGCACTGCGGAGACACCGTTTCGAGGCCGAGGTGGTGAAGGACGCCGAAGCGGCCTTCGCCCTGATGAAGGCCGTCGTGGAGGCCGAAAACCCGCAACTCGTGTCGTTCGGCGACTCCATGACGATGCGCGGAACGGGCATCGTCGAGTGGCTGCGGAGCAACGGGCGGCTGACGCTGCTCGACGGGTTCGACGCCTCGAAGCCCTACGAGGAGCGGCTGGAAATCCGCCGCCGCGCGCTGTTGTCGGACCTTTTCATCACGGGCGTGAACGCCGTGACGGAGCAGGGAACACTGCACTGGCTGGACAAGGTGGGCAACCGCATCGCACCGGTGGCATTCGGCCCCCGGAAGGTGATCATCGTGGCCGGACGCAACAAGATCGTGGCCGACCGCGACGAGGCCGAGGAGCGCATCCGCCGGATCGCCGCCCCGCAGAACGTAGCGCGACACCCCGGATTCCGCACCCCCTGCGCCAAAACGGGCGTCTGCGCGGACTGCAACTCGCAGGACCGCATCTGCAACACCCGGATGGAAATGCTGCGATGCTGGCCCGACAAACGGGTGTTGGTAATACTGATCGACGAAGATTCCGGATTATGATGAAACAACTGAAATACGGCACGGCCTGCCTGCTGTTGCTGGCAGCCGCCTGCGGAGACGATTCCGACGCATTTTACACGGCGGTTTATCCCGTCGTGCGCGTCGAGGCCGAAATCACCCTTCCGGACCCCGAACCGGGCCCCACCGATCCAACAGATCCAACAGATCCAACAGATCCCACGAACCCCACCGATCCCACGGAACCGGAGACGAAGGCAGGGGAAAACGAAACGGACCCCGTGGTCGAACGGATCAGAGAGGAGATCGAAGCGGCGGCTCCCGTGAAGGCGGGCGGAAGCTACGTGCTGGAATTCACCAAATACAACGGCGGGCGCCTCCGGATCAGACAGACGGCGGAGGCGGACCGGGTGCGGGGCGTCTTCTTCAAGGACCCGGGCGCAACCGACATCCTCGTCTACTGTCCGGAACCGGCGATGAAGTACACCTGCGCCGTCTCGGCCTACAAGGCCGAGGACGGCACGAGCAAGACCCTCCTGACGGTCGACCTGACCGAAGAGTACCAAGCTCTCTACCCCGAGGCCGGAATCACGAAGGCCGTGCGCCGGGAGTACACCTCGGCAAACGCAAAATAGGAGGACGTATGGCAAAGGTCAAAAAGGCATTTTTCTGCAAAAACTGCGGGTTCGAAGCCCCGAAATGGCTGGGACGCTGCCCCTCGTGCGGCGAATGGAACACGTTCGCCGAGGAGATCATCGCCCGCGAGAGCGGTTCGGTCCCGGCGGTCGCGGCGGGTCCCCTGCCCGCGGCGAAGCCTCAGCGCGTGAGGGACATCCGCGAAAGCGAGCACGTCCGCCTCGATCTGGGAAACGCCGAGGTAAACCGCGTGTTGGGCGGCGGGATGGTCCCGGGGTCGCTGGTCCTCGTGGGCGGCGAGCCGGGAATCGGCAAATCGACCCTCTCGCTGCAAATCGCGCTGGCGGCGAACGGACTGAAAACCCTCTACGTCTCGGGCGAGGAGTCGGCCGAGCAGATCAAGATGCGCGCCGACCGTATCGGCATCGGCAACGACGCCTGCATGGTCTACTCCGAGACGCTGCTCGAAAACATCATGGCGCAGCTCGAAGAGCAGCGCCCCGACCTGGTGATCATCGACTCGATCCAGACGATCTACACCGATCTGATCGAGTCGTCGGCCGGCAGCGTGTCGCAGATCCGCGAATGCGCCGCCACGCTGCTCAAATACGCCAAAGGATCGGGCACCTCGATCTTCATCATCGGCCACATCACCAAGGAGGGCGCCATCGCCGGCCCGAAGATTCTGGAACACATCGTCGACGTGGTGTTGCAGTTCGAGGGCGACAACAATCAGGTTTATCGCATCCTGCGCGGCATCAAGAACCGTTTCGGCGCGACGTTCGAGATCGGCGTCTTCGAGATGCTCGACGCCGGCCTGCGGCCGGTGGGCAACCCCTCCGAAATCCTGCTCACGCACTACGACGCACCGCTGAGCGGCATCGCCGTCGGCGCCTCGGTCGACGGTATACGCCCCTACCTGATCGAGGTGCAGGCGCTCGTCTCGAACGCCGCCTACGGCACGCCCCAGCGCACGGCCACGGGCTTCGACTACAAACGCATGTCGATGCTACTGGCCGTGTTGGAGAAGCGCGTGGGGATGAAGATGTACACCAAGGACGTCTTCCTCAACTTCGCGGGCGGCTTCAAGGTCGCCGATCCGGGGCTGGATCTGGCCATCATCGCCGCCGTAATTTCGTCGTACTACGACCGTCCGATCGGCGAGGGCATCTGCTGCGCGGGCGAAGTCGGGCTTTCGGGTGAGGTGCGCCCCGCCCCCCGCACCGAGCAGCGCATCAGCGAGGCGGCGCGGCTGGGCTTCCGCCGCATCGTCGTCTCGGGCTACCTCCCCAAAGGCGCCAAACGCCCCAAAGGCATCGAGGTGGTGGCGATCAACAGCATCGACCAGCTGCCCCGGGCGCTCTTCATCAACGAGGAGTAACAAAAACGAACGCAGCGGCCGGATCTACCGACCGCTGCGTTTTTCGTGAAAGACACCTCGCTCAATCGAGCAACCCCGCCGCCTTGCGGTATTCCAACCAACGCAGATAACCGTCGATACGCGCCTCGACCTCCGTCCGGTGCGCCTGCTGCCACATGGCCTGCGCTTCGAGATGATCCGACAGCGTCTCCACGCCGGCCTCGTACTGGCGGCGGCTCAGCCGCAGGTTCTCGTCGGCCGCGGCGAGCGACGACTCGGCCAGCCGGATTTCGAGCTGCGCTTCGTCGAGGTTGTTCGCCGCCTGCGTCGCTTCGAGTTGCAGCAGCTCGCCGCCGTCGAGACGCTCCGCCTGCGCCTGCTCGAACCGCGCCCGTGCCGACCGTACTTTGTTCGAGCGGCCGCCGAAGTGGAAGATCGGCACCGACACCTGCACGCCGGCCGTGAAGGCCCAGCCGCCCAACAAGTTCTGTCCGTTCAGTTCGACGCCGTGCAGGTAGCCGTAATTGCCCACCAGCCCCACCTGCGGCAACCGCTCGCTGCGCGCCAGGCGCAACTGTTCGCGCGCCAGCTCGGCCTTCCGGTCGAGAAGCCGATATTCGGGACGCGCCATAAGGTCGGCGGCGGGCACCGGCGTCGACGGCAGGTCGGGCAGATCGTCCGCCACCTCGATCCGGTCGGTCAGCGGACGGCCGATCAGGTGGCAGAGATTCATCGTCGCCAGCCGCAGCGCATTCTCCGTCCGCCGCAGGTTCAATTCGCTCTCGTTGAGTTTCACCCGCACCTTCAACACGTCGTTCTGCGGTTTGAGGCCATGCTTGCGTGCACTCTCGACCGAACGCAGCAACTCCGTGAGCAGCGCATGGTAACGTTCGGCCACCTGCCGCATCTCACGCGCACGGATCACCGAAGCGTAGGCCCGCGACGTCGAGACGATCACCTCCGATCGGGTCAACCGCCGGTTCTGCTCCGCCATTTCACTGCCGATCCGCGCCATGCGGTAACCCGTGCGCACCTTGCCGCCCATGTAGAGGGGCTGTTCGAGCGTTATGCCGCCGCCGTAGACCCAACCCACCTCGTAGGCGAGGTTCAGGCCGGGGAAGAGCGCCGTACCGCCCGTGGGCATCCCGTCGACACCCAGCACGGGCAACGCGCCGCCGGCGATGTCCAGCCCGCCGTCGGCCGTCGAATAGAGTCCCGTCCCCGTCGCCGAGAACGAAGGAAAGAAATTGGCCCGTGCGCTGCGGAAATCGAACTGCGCCGCCGCCAACTGCCGGTCGGCCGCCGCCAGCGCCTTGTTGTTCGCCTCGGCCTGCTCGATGCAGGCGTCGAGCGTCAGCCGCGTCTGCGCGAAGGGTGCGCAAGGCAATCCCGCGAGCGTGAGTATGATAAGAAGACGTTTCATCGATCTATCCTGATTTTAAAGAACAACGCATAGAGAATCGGCACGAAGAAGAGCGTGGCGAAGGTGCTGAACAGCAGTCCGCCCATGATCGTCGCGGCCATCGACCCGAACATGGCGTCGCCGAGCAGCGGAATCATGCCCAGAATGGTCGTGAGCGAAGCCATCATCACCGGCCGCAGACGGCTTTCCGAACTGGAAACGAGCGCCGAGGCGGGATCGGCGCCGGCGGCGATCTGCGCGCCGATCTCGTCCATGAGCACGATGCAGTTCTTCATCATCATGCCCACGAGCCCCAGTGCGCCGACAATGGCGCAGAAGGTGAAGACCTTGCCCGTGAGCAGCATCGCCCCCACCACGCCGATGCCCAGCAGCGGAATGCAGCAGAGAATAACGGCCGGCTTGCGGTAGTCGCCGAAGAGCAGGATCAGGATGGCGATCATCAGCACGACGCCGAGCGGCACGTTCTTGAAAAGGTAGCGCATCGTCTCGTCGCTGGCGCCCTTCTCACCCTCCCACGACAGTGCGTATCCGGACGGAAGCGGAATCGCCTCGATTCGTTCGGCGACGGCCAGCCGCGCCGCCTCGGTCTCGATGCCGGGCGCAGGCGAGCACATCACCCGCTGGGCACGCTGACCGTTGTAGCGCGGAACGACGGGATCCTCCCACTCGACCTGTACGCCGCGGCTCACCTGTTTCAGCGGCACGGTATGCAGGACGGATTCCAGCAACTCGCTGCGGTCGATCGCTCCCGATTTGAGTTTGAGGAGCAGCTCCTCGTCGAACAACCCCGCCAGATTGGGCATCATCGGGAAGACCGGCACGTTTTCCAGGTTGTCGACCGGCTTCCCGTCGGCCTCCGTACATTTGAGATAGATCGTATTCTTGTGCGTCCCCTCGTAGAAAGCCCCGACCGGAATACCGCCCGCAGCCGACAGCATCGAGACGGCGATATCCTGCCGGCTCAACCCCATGCGCCGTGCGGCCGACTGGTCGTAGTCGATGTTCAGCACCGGAATGCGCGGCTCCCAGTCGGTCGTAATCAGACACACCTCGGGCGTGCGCTCCATGATGCAGCGCGCACTGTCGGCCAACCGGTGCAGCACGGCCGGATCGGGCCCCGTGAACTGCACCTCGATCGGGTACTTCTTGAACATCAGGTTGTAGCGCTTCAACTTGACGTAGGCATCGGGATAGCGATCCGAAAGCGTCTGCTGGATGTCGTCGATATTGCGTTCCAGCGCCTCCGGAGACTCGAAATCGATAATCAGCTCGCCGTACGAAAGCGACGGCGTGGCGATGCTGCGCACCAGATTGTAGCGCGCCGGCGTGCCGCCGATCGAAGCGGCCACCGAGCGGATCTCCGGACGGCTCTTCAAATAGCGGCGGATCTCCTCCAAATCGGCCTTCACGCGGGTCGAATTCGTCCCCTCGGGCAGTTTGTACTCCATATAGAGCTGGTCGTAGACCATATCGGGGAAGAAGCCCTGACGCATGTAACCGTAGCCCCAGACGCTCAGCCCCACCAGCACGAGCGCCACGGCGATCGACGACCAGCGATGCCGCAGGCCGAAGCCGAGCGCCGCACGCAGCCAGCGGTAGACAGCACTGTCGTAGAGCGTCGCGCCGCCGGCCGGAGCGGCAGGCTGACCGAGCCAAGCGTCGGCCATGAGCGGCACATGCACCAGCGCCAGCACCCAGCTCAGCAGCAGCGACACGGCCAGCACGATGAACAGATCGCGCACGTAGACACCCGCCGTATCGGGCGAGAGGAAGATCGGCAGAAACGAAAGGATGGCGATCAGCGTCGCGCCCAGCAGCGGCATCGCCGTCTTCCGGCCGATGGCCGTCATCGCCTCGCGACGCGGTTTCCCGAGTTTCAGGTCGATCAGGATGCCGTCCACGATCACGATGGCATTGTCGACCAGCATTCCCATGGCCAGGATGAACGCCGCCAGCGACACGCGCTGCATCGTTCCGTCGGCCATCCCCAGAATCAGGAACGATCCCACGACGGTCACCACCAGACTGATGCCGATGATCATTCCGCTGCGGAAACCCATCGTAAGCATCAGAATGGCCACGACGATCACCACCGACTCGATCAGGTTTATCAGAAACGTCCCCAGCGCATCCTTGACCCGCTCGGGCTGGTAGAAAATCTTGTGGCAGGCGACTCCCGCAGGGAAGCGCTCGGCCTGCAACTCGGCCAGACAGCGTTCCACCTCGGCCCCGACCTTGACGATGTCGCTGCCCGAAGCCGCCGCGACGGCGATGCCGAGCGCACGCTGCCCCTCGTAGGACATCTCGTTGCGCACGGGTTCGGCGTAGCCGTGCTCCACGCGCGCGATGTCGCACAACCGCAGCTGGTCGTCCTCGTGCCCCTGGATGACCATGCTCTCGATCTCCTTCACGGCGCGGAACTTGTCGGCGACGGCCACGCGGATGCGGTCGGGCCCGTTGTCGTAATATCCGGCATAGTAGACGTTGTTCTGCCCGTTGAGCGTCGCCAGCGCCTCGGCCGGACTGACGCCGAGCATCGCCATCTTTTCGGGCAGGATCGAAATGTCGATGCACTCTTCGCGTTCGCCGTAGATCTCGACACGCGCCACACCGTCCAGATCGCCCAGCTCGCGTTTGAGCAGGCCGGCATAATCCGACAGCTGCCGCTCCGTAAGACCGTCGCCCGTGAGCGCATAGAGCATTCCGTAGACCAGTCCGAAGTCGTCCTGCACGACGACCGACGTTCCCGACGGCAATCGCCGCTGGACGTCGGAAGCCTTGCGGCGCAGCATGTCCCAGCACTGTTCGACGTCGGCGTCGCGCACCGTGCTTTTCAACTCCACCTCCAAAATCGCCAGATCGTTGAACGACGAGCTGGTCACGCTCTCCACCTCGCCCATGGTGCGGATGTTCTTCTCCAACGGATCGGTCACCTCCAACTCCATTTCATGCGCCGAAGCGCCGGGGCGCGTCGCTATGACCATCGCCAGCTTGACCTTGATTTCGGGGTCTTCGAGCTTCGACATGTCGTAGGCCGAGAGGATGCCGCCGACCAGAAGGACGGCGACGACGAAATAGACGAGCTTCCGATTGGCGAAAGCCCATTTCCCGAAATCGATCATAGCAATCCTCCCACGTTTGTTTTCGTCACACCCGGCAGGGGCGCCACCTTCTCGCCTTCACGCAGCCGGTGCACGCCCGACGTGACGATCCGCTCGCCGGCCGCAAGTCCCGCTCCGACGACCGCTTCGCCGCCGGTCTGCAACCGCTCGACCCGTACCTCGCGGCTCACGACCGTACTGTCCTCCCGGCAGATCCAGACGCACGTCCGGTCGCCGTCGTCGAAGAGCGCGACGGCCGGCACGGCCACCTGCGCAGCCCCCGAAGGCCGGCATACGATGGTCACCATCGTATTCATACCCGGCGACGGGAGCGGCCGCAAATCGGCCGGAACGCCCAGCCGCAGCGTATAGAGCTGGTTGGCGTTGGCCTTCGGGCTGATGCTCCGCAGCCGCAGCGGAATCCGCTTGCCGGGCCAGAAGTCGAAGGCCGCCTCGAAGCCGTCGAATTCGCTGCGGCGGACATACTCCGAGCCGGGGATATTGATCTCGATTTCGGGAGCCTCCGCCGACACGACGGTCAGCACGGGCATTCCTGCCCCGACGACGGTCGAAGGGTCGAACAGCCGTTTCTGCACATACCCGTCGAAAGGCATACGGATCTCGGTATCGGCGAGCTGGTTCCGACTGTTTTCGTATTTGGCCGTGATCTGTTGCAGTCCGTAACGCGCCTTGTCGTAGGCGTCGGGCGTAGCTGCTCCGTCGGCATAGAGCGCCATTACGCGCTCCGCTTCGGCCTTGACGCGCTTGTACTCGGCCTCGGCGGCTTCGGCTTGAAGCCGGTAATCGCGAGCATCGAGCGCCGCGAGCGGCGCCCCGCGCCGGACGAACTCCCCCTCTTCGGCGAAAATCGTTCGGAGCGTCCCGCCGACCTTGAACGCCGCATTGACCTCCTGCGCCGCCCTGACGCAGCCGGGAAACTGCACCGTCCGCGGCGTACCGTAGACACCCACGGTATCGATGCGTACGATAGGCAGCCGCACCGCACCCTCCGGCCGGCCCGAACAGCCGCAACAACAGGCGAGCAGGCAGACCATCCCCATGAATTGATTTCGTCTTTTCATACCTCACTGAATTTGATGCAAATGTACCGAAGCGCGCATCCATCGAAAAGAATGATATGGATGCAGCATTGTCCGATCCGTACGATTTTCGTAAAAATAAGCAAAAAATCGGTCGATATGAACCGGATTATTCGTTATTTTGCACGAAATTGAAACAAAAATGGACACACCTGTTACTCCTTCCATCGGATTGTTCCATGCCGACAAGCAGACTGTCGAAGCACTGGGGCCGGTCGTTCAACTCGCCAAAAGCGGATTTTTCTACTGCACCCAGGGAGAGATGAGCCTGGTGCTGGGCAACCGCGCTTTCGAAATTCACCGGGGCGACATCTATATCTACCCGCCCCTCTCCAAGACCTATATCCGCATGCTCAGCGACGATCTGCACGGTACGGTGGGCGTGGCGGACTTCGATTTCGTCTTCACGCTGGCCAACTCGATCTCCAACACGCAGAACCACCTCTACATGCGGGAAAATCCCTGCATCTCGCTCAACGACGAGCAGCGCCGGCGCATCGAAGAACTGATCGAACTGATCCGGCGCCGCGAACGGTCACAGGGCTCTCGCAGCACGAATGAAAATAACCGTCTCATATACAAGCAATTGCTCTCGTCGCTCGGCAAGGCGCTCTGCTGCGAAATCGCCGAGGCCTACTTCTTCAACCATCCGATCCAGCCGCTCAAACAGGATCGCAAGGACCGGATTTTCCAGAGTTTCATCTTCTCGCTCTCCCAGAATTTCCGCACGCACCACAGCGTTTCGTTCTACGCCGCGGAACAGTGCCTCACCCCGCGCTATTTCTCCACGATCGTCCGGGAAAAATCGGGCCGCAACGCCCTGCAATGGATCATGATGTTCATTATCGCCGAGGCGAAGAAGCTGCTCTCCGATCCCGATCCGAGCATCAAGGAGATCGCCGAAACGCTGGGATTCTCCAACCAGTCCTTCTTCGGCCGCTATTTCAAGCAATACGTCGGTCTCTCGCCGATGGCATTCCGCTCCTCCGGCGCGGAGGAGTAACGCACGAACGAAGCAAGGGGCGGAACGAACTTCGTTCTGCCCCCTGTATTTCGGCCCTCCCCGCACGGTAGTGCGGCCATCCCGTCAAAGAATCATCCACGCCAGCTCGTCGCGCAGATAGGCACCGCCGCGCGAGTCGGGAAGCCGCTCGATCATCCGTGCGAGCCGCTCCGGTGCGATACGGGCCGACGCCGACTGAACGAATGCCGCCGCACCGCGCGCCAGTCGCAGATCGTCGGGACAGGCGGCCACCGCATCGGGCACGGCCTCGACGACCGCCGCCGCGTCGAACTCCTGCACCCGCGCACGCGCCAGCGCCATCAGCGCCGCATAGCGTTCGGCACCGCTTCCAGCCCGCAGCCATCGCCCGCACAGCGTATCCAGTACGGGACGGCCGCAGCGGCTCAGCAGACGCAGCGCCAGCTCTTCGATCAACTCCTCCGGCATCCGCCCGACGAACCACTCGTCGACATTGTCCGGCGTCACCGAAACGGGATCGGCGATCGTCAGCGCAGCCATCCGCAGTTCGCGGACATCCTGCCGGTAAAGGAATCGCGCGAACGCATGATCCGTCCCTACCCGACCGGCGATCGCGCGGATCGCAGGGATACTGACGCCGTAGTTGAGGCCGTAGCCGCCCTCGCCGCGCTGCATCGACTCGGCCACCGCGCCGTTCATCTCGCGGCGCAGCTCGCCGAGCAGCGCCGCCATGCGTGCCGTATGGTTCGTCATTTCTTGGACGGAAGCGCCAGTTCCACGTCGCGGCCGAATTCGAAGAGCGGCAGCGTAGCGCGCGTCAGCTCCTCCGTCCCGCAATAGACCGTGCAGACCACGTCGGCCGCCACGCGGTAGGTCGCCGTGCGCGCCGCCTTGGGCGAAGCGGGCGTAAGGGTGAACGAACCGTCGCTCTCCTTGTCGAGCTGCAACAGCACCACGTCGCCCGTCAGGTCGTTGCCGGGCAGCAGCCCCCGATCGGGCGAAAAGCGGCAGAGGATGTATTTCTGCTTGCCGGCATCGGGCACGACGGTGATCCGTTCGACGGAGGTCGTCGTCACCCGCTTGCCGAGGAACAATTCGGTATAGGCCTGCTCCTGCCGGTCCAGCTCCGCCAATGCGGCTTGCAGGCCGGCGCCGAAGACATGCTCTCCCGCCTCGCTGGTAATCAACTCCATGCGGTGACGGCGAATTGCGAAGAGCGTGTTGGCGGCATTACGTGCCGCCGTTTCGAGCGACTCGTCCACGAGCGAACGCTTATCGAAAGGAACCCGCGAGAAGGTCTCGGCATCGCCCAGATAGGAGGTAGCGCGCACCTCGCCGGCGGGAACTTCGGAGGCCGTCGTCGCGTCGCGGTCGAGCAGCGCTACGCGCGCCGCCTTGACCGAATAGAGCGTCTTGTCGCTCAGCGCGCCGCGCACACCCAGGAATTTCTGTGCATAACGGGCGTAGGGCCCCACGGTGACGACCTCCTTCTCGACGGTCAGATCGACCGCCAGCGGCGAGGTCGGAATACCCACCTCGACACGGCCGTTCTCCTCGAAAGCCCCCGCACGGGCCACGCGATAACTCTGCGCCGAGGCGCTTCCCACGGTGAGCGCGGTGCAGCACAGCAGCGAAACAAGTGTTTTCATAACCAATTCAATTTGTCGATTCACAAATATAACCATTTTCCCGCCCCGATCAAAATTTGAGGTAGAAATCCCCCGTCAGCCGCCGGTACTCCTCCGTGAAGCGGCCGGGCGCCTCCTCGATCACCAGCCGGTCGGTGCGAAGCTCCGCCGCATCGCCGCGGACGAACTCCATCAGGCAGCGCTTCACCCCGCTGCGGGGTGTCGACCACACCTCGGTCAGCCGCCGCAGCGCCAGCCGG
>ERZ857840.3875-NODE-3875-length-12150-cov-6.004795_pt1 | contig 12150 bp, 13 predicted proteins | sample MGYA00519760_ERZ857840 | MGnify/ENA primary metagenome ERZ857840 (study PRJEB31778, sample SAMEA3449371) | human gut metagenome | biome: human gut; feature: human-associated habitat; material: faeces | place: United Kingdom | collected 2010/2012 ... | reverse complement strand
CGTAGTTGCCCGCGAGCAGGCGGATGATGGGCTCGGCCAGCACGGCCAGCCCCACGCAAAGGCCGGTCACGCCCGCCGCAGATACGCCGCGGGCGTCCAGCCCGTAGAACACGCGCCAGTAGTAGCTGACGACGACGCCCAGCGAGGCGCAGACCGCCAACACGAAAGCCCACCGGGCGGCGGGCTGCTGCACGGTGGGTAGGGACAACTTCTTTTTGGAAACGTTTGACATAAAATCAGATTCCTGTAGGGGCGAGGCATGCCTCGCCCGGCTGTTCGCCGCGCCGCAAGGTATCCGGCTTGGCAAGGTCGGGGGCCGGGCGTACCCGGCCCCTACAGTGCATGAAAAATCTGCGATGTTACAGAATATACTGCCCGACCTTGTACTGATCCAGGTTGCCGCGCAGGAACTCGATGGTCGCAGCCAGGCCCTGCTCAAAGGTGTACTGGGGCGCCCAGCCGGTCAGCTCACGCAGCTTGGTGGAATCGCCCAGCAGGCGGTTGACCTCGCTCTTTTCGGGGCGCAGACGCTCGGCCTCGCAGACGATCTTGGCGTTCGGGTTGATCTGGGCGATCAGCTCGTTGGCCAGATCACCGATGGAATGCTCAACGCCCGTCGCAATGTTCAGCTCCTGGCCAATCGCAGCGTCGCAGTCGGCAATCGTCATAAAGCCGTTGGCCGTGTCCTTGACATAGTTGAAGTCGCGGGTCGGGGTCAGGCTGCCGAGCTTGATCTCGGTCTGACCGGCCAGCAGCTGGGTGATGATGGTCGGGATAATGGCGCGTCCGCTCTGGCGCGGGCCGTAGGTGTTGAACGGGCGCACGATGGTGACGGGCAGGTCAAAGCTGCGGTAGAAGCTCTCGGCCAGGCGGTCTGCGCCGATTTTGGTGGCGGAGTAGGGGCTCTGGCCCTGGAACGGGTGCTTCTCGTCGATGGGCACGTACTGCGCCGTGCCGTAGACCTCGCTGGTGGAGGTGACGAGCACGCGCTGGGTGTCCAGCTCACGCGCGGCGTTCAGCACATTCAGCGTGCCCTTGATGTTGGTGTCCACGTAGCTGTCCGGGCTGTGGTAGGAGAAGGGGATCGCGATGAGTGCGGCCAGATGGAACACGCGCTCCTGCCCGCGCATGGCGGTGCGCACGCCGTTGGGGTCGCGCACGTCGCCCATGAAGATGTCGATTTCGCTGCGGATCTCCGGCGGCAGGGTGTCGATCCAGCCCAGCGAGCCAAAGGAATTGTACAGACAGAACGCGCGGACCTTTTCGCCGCGCTTGACGAGTTCTTCGGTCAGGTGGCTGCCAATAAAGCCGTCTGCGCCGGTGACCATAACGGTGTGTGCCATTGCTTGCTCCTTTTTAAAAAGGGGACAATGCCCCATATTTCAACTTTATTACAAAACAGTATAACCGATTTCGGGGAAGATTTCAACTGTAAGTTATGAATAGTGAATGGGCGGCTGCACGAACGCGGCCCTCATCCGGCCCCGTCCGCTGACTGATGAGGGCAAACCTCGCCTTACAGCCCGTTTACAGTTTTTGCAAAAAATCCCTATTTTCCTATTGACATACGGTTAATTCCGTGTTATCATACAGTCAACCTACAAATCACATAGGTTTATTACAAAAAAGCAAGGAGGTGCAAAGTATATGGCTCACGTTTTCGGTGATCTGCTGCGTCAGAACTTCCGCTGTGGCCGAATGCCTAACTCCCGGGCAAATGCAGTCCGGGCGCGGGGCAATGCTTTGCACTGCCTGTAAAACCGGCGCCGCACTGCATATTCTGCCCGGGAGTTGTACCAAAACGACCCCCGGCTTTTCTTTTACAAAAAAACAGAAATAAAACAGAAATGAGGATTTTATCATGAGCGAGCGTAAACTGCATTTTGAGACCCTTCAGCTGCACGTCGGCCAGGAGCAGGCCGATCCCGTCACCGATTCCCGTGCGGTGCCCATCTACCAGACCACCTCCTATGTGTTCCCCAATTCCCAGAATGCTGCTGACCGCTTTGCCCTGAGGGCCGAGGGCAACATCTACGGCCGCCTGACCAACTCCACCGAGGATGTTTTTGAAAAGCGCATCGCGGCTCTGGAGGGCGGCGTTGCCGCGCTGGCCGTTGCCTCCGGCGCCGCTGCCATCGACTACACCCTTCAGGCACTGGCCCAGAACGGCGGGCACATTGTGGCGCAAAAAACCATCTACGGCGGTACCTCCAACCTGCTGGCCCACACGCTGCCCGCGTTCGGTGTGCAGACGACCTTTGTCAACGCCCATGATCTGGCCGAGGTCGAGGCTGCCATTCAGGACAACACCCGCGCTGTCTATATTGAAACGCTTGGCAACCCCAATGCCGACATCCCCGACATTGACGCCATTGCCGCTATCGCCCACAAGCACAGCATTCCGCTTGTCATCGACAACACCTTCGGCACGCCCTACCTGATTCGCCCGATCGAGCACGGCGCGGACATCGTTGTCCATTCTGCCACCAAGTTCATCGGCGGCCACGGCACCTCTCTGGGCGGCATCATCGTTGACTCCGGCAAGTTTGACTGGAAGGCCAGCGGCAAATTCCCCGCCTTCTCGGAGCCGAACCCCAGTTACCACGGCGTCTGCTTTGCCGAGGCTGCCGGTCCTGCCGCCTTTGTGACCTATGTGCGCGCCGTGGTCCTGCGCGATCTGGGCGGCTGCATCAGCCCGTTCAACGCGTGGGTGCTGCTGCAGGGCACCGAGACGCTCTCCCTGCGTCTGGACCGCCACAATGAAAACACCAAAAAGGTCGTCGAGTTCCTGACCCACCACCCCAAGGTGGAGAAGGTCAACCACCCCAGCCTGCCCGATCACCCCGACCACGCCCTGTATGAGAAGTACTTCCCCAACGGCGGCGCGTCGATCTTCACCTTCAACATCAAGGGCGGCCAGAAGGAGGCCTTCGAGTTCATCGATCATCTGCAGATCTTCTCTCTGCTGGCCAATGTCGCCGATGTCAAGAGCCTTGTAATCCACCCGGCCACCACGACCCACGGCCAACTCTCCGATGCGGAGCTTGCCGATGTAGGCATTGGCCGCAACACGATCCGCCTGTCCATCGGCACCGAGCACGTCGACGACATCATCGCCGATCTGGCACAGGCTCTTGACGCTGTCGAGTAATTTGTAAAGACTTTTAGAGAGAACAGGGATTCTATAGAACACCGCCGCCCGTGGGTTGCAAGCCCCATGGGCGGCGGGTTTTGTTTGCAATTTTTGCGGAAGTGTTGTATGCTTTGTAGGGGCCGGGCATGCCCGGCCCGCGGGCTTGCCCGTGAATGTGTATGCCTGCGTACAGCTGCGGGCCGCATATAGGCGGCCCCTACGCCCTGCCGACAAAAAACGATCCCTTACCATAGAAAGAAGAATCCATCATGCAAATATACACCCACACTCTCCCCGGCGGCGCACAGCTCATCGGGTATCTGCGCGATAGGACCGTCGAGATGCCTGCCTTCAACACCCGTCCGGCCATTCTCATCCTGCCGGGCGGCGGCTACGCCTGGTGCAGCAGGCGCGAGGCCGACCCCGTTGCCATGCAGTTTCTGCAGGCTGGCTACAACGTCTTTACCCTCTATTACACCTGCCGAAGTGACGAGACCGTGCCCGCGCTGCGTTGGCAGCCGCTAATCGATGCTGCCGGGGCAATCCTGCATATCCGCCGCAATGCAGAGCAGTTCGGCACCGACCCGGCGAAAATCGCCATCTGCGGCTTCTCGGCGGGCGGACATCTGGCCCTGTCCGCCGCGGTGCTGGACATTCCGGGCGAGACGGCCCAGCAGAGGCCCAATGCAGTGATCCTGGGCTACCCGGTCATCACGGCAGGGGAGTTTGCCCACCGGGGCAGCTTCGTCCAGCTGGCGGGCAGCGAGGATGCTGCCGCACAGCAGGTGTTCACCTTGGAGGATAAGGTGACCTCCGACACACCGCCGGTCTTCGTCTGGCATACCATGGAGGATAAGACCGTTCCGGTGGAGAACACGCTTCTCCTGCTGGCCGCCCTGCGGAGGGCGGGCGTGCCGTGCGAGGCACATCTGTTCGAGAAGGGCGCTCACGGCACCAGCATCAGTACCGCCGAAGTGGATGCCGCCGACCCTCACCGCGCCCATTGGGTGGCTCTCTGCCTCGAGTGGCTGGGGGAGACGTTTGAATTCAAATTGAGTTGAATTTGGACATTCCTACAAAAAATTCATAAATTTATGGTTGACCTGCCCAAGATTTGAGCGTATACTGGTCAGCGGAAACAAACGAGGAAGAAGGAAACATACATGGAAAAGAAGATCTCGGTCAAAGACCTGCTGATGCAGGCATTCCTGACGGGCTGGGAGCTCTCCGATAAGAGCATCGCTCAGGACGAATATCTGCAGAGCGCCATTCAGGTCATCGAAGTACTGCAGGTGGAGCCGGAAAACGTCTACGCGGAAGAGGGCCTCGGCCTGACCGACGGCGACGAGGTAGACCATCTGGACGACCTGCTCCGGGCCGACGGCCAGTGGCTGTATTACGGCGTGGAGGCGGAGAATTTCTTCCTCATCCAGTGGTACCCGGACGAAGCATCCGCCAAGGCAAAACTGGCACAGCTCGAGGAGCTGGGCGACGGCAAGCAGTACCTCGTGGATCTGGACCTCAAGCGCACAAACCCCACCGAGGCCGAGAACTTCGGCAATTCCAACCCGGTGCAGCTGAGGTCTTGATCGGTTCAACCTCTTTATGAAAGGGAACTTTTCAATGCAGCTTTCTGATACGGAGCGTCAGTGCCTCACCGCCATTCTGGCCCAATATGACCAGCACCCCGAAGTGCAGCGGATGCGGGAATTTATCCAGCACGGCGATGTGACCACCTACCAGCACTGCAAGAATGTGGTGCTGGTGAGCTTCTGGCTCAACCGCCGCTTCCATCTGGGCGCGGATGAGACGTCGCTGGCCGTGGGGGCCTTCCTCCATGACTTCTATCTCTACGACTGGCACAAGCGCAGTTCCTTCCGGGGTCTGCGCCGCCTGTTCGAGATGCACGGCTTTGCCCATCCCGGCTCTGCCTGCGTCAATGCCGAGCGCTGCTTCGCCATCACCAGAAAAGAGCAGAACATCATCTCGAGCCATATGTGGCCCCTGACCTTCCGCCATGTCCCCACCTGTCGGGAGGCGGTCATCGTCTGCCTGGCCGACAAATACTGCGCCGTGCTGGAAAGCATGTTCCAGCGCACCCGGGTGGCCGATACGGACGCGGCAGACAACGAGTGGTAAAGAGGCCTTGTCTGATACGAAAATGAGCTGCTGTACGTAACGTGCAGCAGCTCATTTTTTATAATTTCTTGTACCCCGCAGGCTCGTCGGCTTTGGCGCGGCGCTCCATCAGGTAGGTGTCCAGCCAGCGGCCATGACAGTCCCGGGCAATGCGCTCCCGCCGCCCGACCACCCGGAAGCCGCACTTCGTGTGGAGGCCGAGGCTGGCGGTGTTGTCCTGCAAAACGGTGGAGTGCAGTGTCCAGTAACCCTCTTTTTCCGACTCTTCGCAGAGGGCCGTCAGCAGGCGGGAGCCGAGGCCTCGGCCCCGGAACTTTTCGCCGACGTAGATGCTCACCTCGGCCACGCCCCGGTAGCACCAGCGGGGGTCTACCCGCCGCAGTGCGGCCCAACCGGCCAGCTCGCCGCCGTCCAGAATGACGAGGCGGCATTCTTTGATGTGAAAGGCATCCCACGCCGTGTAGGGCGGGCAGGTGGTCTGGAAGGTGGCGTGCTCCGTGGCGATGCCCTCTAAATAGATCTCGGACACAGCATTCCAGTCTTCCGGCTCCATGGGCCGGATGATGATATTGCTCATGATATTCTTCCCCGGCAGAGCGCCCCAATGCGCCCTGCATCATTCCTCTTGTCTCAGTATAGCAGATGCAGCCCGTCCGCGCAATGGCCGCTTATTCCAGCCCCGGCAGGGTGTCCAGCACCGGGATGCCCAAGCTGTGCAGGAAGGCTTTCTTTTCCTCGATGGAGGGGACGACGTCCAGCTCCGAGGGGGCGTGGGCGTCGCAGCCCATGATGGCCTTGACGGGGTACTCCGCCGCGATACGCCAGAACTCGTCCCGGGTGTAGCCCAGAGAGCCGTCGGGACGGTCTTGTAAAGTCAGTCCGGCCATGTTGTACTCGAGGGGGATGTCCAGCCGCGCCGCTGCGGCACAGATGTCCCGGCAGGCTTTCTCGGCGTCGGCGTCGAACTCCGTCACCCGGTTCAAAAAGAGGTCGGGGTGGGCCAGATACCGGTAAAGCCCCGTTTCCAGCGCTTCCACCACCTGTTCGGCATACCGCCTGCCGTGGGCCGTGGAGGTGCTGCCGCCGAAGCGGCTGGCTCTGGCGTCCTGCTCGTCGGTGGTGTCGTAGTGACAGCCGAGGATGAGATATTCGATGTCCAGCCGCTCCATCTCTTCCTTGAGCCAGCCCAGATAGGCCGGGAAATACTCTGCCTCGAGGCCGATGCGGATGTGGAGTTTGTCGGCATATTTCTCCCGCAGCCCGCGCAGGGTCAGGACGTAATCGTCCAGCTGGGAGGGCAGCATCCGGATGCGGCTGACGAAGCCCGGCGTCGCGTAGGCCCAGGGGGTGTGGTCAGAAAACCCCAGCACCTTGAAGCCGCAGCGCAGGGCCGTGAGGATGTATTCCTCCTCGGTGCCTTCGGCGTGGCCGCAGCGGGTGGTGTGGGTGTGGTAATTGGTCAGCATGACAAGGCTCCCTCCCGGGCAGAAATTTTTTGACAATCATCACCATTGTGATACAATAGAGTAAATACCCGTTCAGGGCAGGGACTATTATAGACCTCTTTGCCGAAAAATGCAATGAAGGCTGCTCTGAAAAAGGAGAAATGAAGATGGATTGGAAACGAATCGCTGCCTCTGCGCTGATGCTTGGTGTCCTCGCCGTCCCGGCTTCAGCAGCCAGCATCACCCCCCAGACCACCATGAAGGAGATACGCGACGACCCCGACATCAAGGCCAGCGGCCTCTATACATACACCTATGTGTGGGAGCGGGACTGCGAAATGTTCTCCACCAGCCGCGACGACGAGACGCTGACCGAGGTGGTCGGCAAGACCTCCGCCGAAGCCTGCGCAGCGGGCCTCAACTATCTGGCTCAGGTCTACCACGACGGCACCCGGGTGACCTATCCGCTCTATTCGGAAGAAGAGATCGCCGCCGTGCCTGCCCGCGCTCATGTGGAGCTGTATTACTGCCCGGCCCAGCAGCCGGGGGCCAAGTTTGCCATCGTGCTGTCGGGCAACTCGCTCTACTACAGCGGCGAGCTGCGGGGCGGCGTGTCCACGGCGTGGGAGCTGCATGAGCAGGGCTATGCCGTCTTCTCGCTGCGCTACCGCATCGGATGGGAGGCCGGGGACGACGCTCCACTGGAAGACCTGGCCCGGGCCATCCGCTTCGTGATGGACAATGCCGACACCTTCGGCGTCTCTACGGAAGATTACGCCCTGCTGGGCTACTCCTCTGGCGGACAGCTCGCAGGCGTCTTCGGCAATGAGGAAAAGGGCTGGGGCCGCTACGGTGTGCCGAAGCCCGGCGTATTGCTGCTGGCCTACCCCATCAACAACTTCTTTGAGGCAAAGCCTGCCTACCATCTCCTGATGGATACCGACCGGCTGGAAAGACGCTACTATTCCTACACCGTCTCGAAGCTCGTGACGCCGGATTATCCGCCCACCTTCCTGTGGTACGGCAGGAATGACCTCATGCTGAAAGCCTTCGTCTACCCCCTGCAGGGGCCGACCCTTGCAAAGGCACTGGAAGCGAACGGCGTCCCCAACCGGGTGGAAGTTTACGACAACGCCAAACATGGCATCGGCATCGGCGTGGGGACGGACGCCGAGGACTGGGTGGAACGTGCTGCCGAGTTCTGGCAGAGCGTTTCGGAATAACAGGAGGAAGAGAATATGTACGATTGGAATGGATCGATCCGCAGCCTGAATGTGGACCTGCCCGACGACATCGCCCGGCTGAAAGCGGCCGGATATTATCAGGAGGCCATCGCCCGCATCGACCGGCTGCTGGCCGAGGACTGGACAAAGACCCAGAATGGCCCGGCATCCAACGGCATCGCCCCGCCGGAGGGGTACGTCCCGCCCGAGAACCCCACGCCTCACGGTGTGGACGCCCTGCGGGAGGCCCTGACCGTCCAGAAGGAGATCATGCGCCGGCTGCCCGGGGAATACTGCTGGACGGAAGCCGAGGCCATCGCCCGGATGCAGGAGCGGGTCAAGGACTTCACGGCAGAGGAATTTAAGAAGCTCGACTGGGAGGGCCGGATGGACTGGAGGTTCGTGGAAGGGGAGAAGCGGTATCAGGCCCGGTTCGCCGAGACGCTGCTGGCTACCCACGCCGACCTCGCCGCCCGGAAGCTGACGCCGGACGCCCCCAACAACAAGAACGAAGAGCGCCACCGCCTCCACGAGAAGATGGAGCGGGAGGGGAGCGCCAGCGCCGACATCACCCTCCGCACCAGCATCCGGATGTCCGACGAAGCCTTCGCCGCCGCGCTGGAAAAGGCGAAAGCCGAGGGCAGAGACGCCGTCCACGTCCGGGCATGGCTGGCCCTGCCTGCCGCCTGCCCGTCCCAGAGCCATATCACGCTGGACCGCTTCACCGAGACGCCCGGCCATATCGCCGCCGAGGACGCGCCCCAGCGCACCGTCTGCTGGGAGGCCGACTTGACCGAGAACCGCACCTTTGGGGCCGAGTACAGCTACCGGGAGACGGCAGTCTATGCCGACCCGCTTTCCTTCACGCCCGACGCGGAGCAGCCCGATTTCTACACCGGCGAGGAAGCGCCCCACATCGTCTTTACGCCCTACCTGCGGGCGCTGGCGGCTCAGCTCACCGAGGGCATCGCCAGCCCGGCGGAGAAGGCGAAGCGCATCTACGACTATGTCACCCTGAACGTCCGGTATCACTTCCAGCCGTCCTATTTCGTCCATGAGTCCATCGCCGAGAACTGCGCCCGCAGCCGCCGGGGAGACTGCGGCATCATGGCGCTGACCTTCATCACCCTCTGCCGCATCGCGGGCATCCCGGCCCGGTGGGAGAGCGGCTTTGCAGTGGCCCCGGGGGACGCGGGCTGTCACGACTGGGCGCGGTTCTACGTCGCCCCCAAGGGCTGGATGTATGCCGACTGCTCCTACGGTGCCTCCATGGCCCGCCGGGGCGATGAAGTGCTCCGCCGCCACTATTTCGGCAGTCTGGATACGGGCCGCATGGTGGCAAACAGCGCCTTTGAAGCGCCCTTCGACCCGCCGATGCTGGGCTTCCGCAGCGACCCCTACGACAACCAGAGCGGCGAGATGGAGGCCGACGGCGTGGGCCTGTACGGTGACGATACCGTGACCACCAAAGAAGTTTTGAAGTTTGAGGAAGTAGAATAAATGGAATTTCTCGCAATGCTGTATACCGTCCTGCTGGTGGCCATCTGCCTGATGATGGCGCTGTTGCTCTTCCGCAGCGGACGCCCCACCGGCGGGCTGGACGAAGCCGACTGCGAAGAGCTGAAAGACTGGCTCGAAGAGCAGCTGGCCGCTCAGGCCAGAGAGTTCAACGCCCGTCAGGACGCCATCGCCCAGCAGAACTACGCCGCCATCCGCAGCGTCAGCGAGACGCTGCAGACGGCTGTGCAGAGCATGAGCACCACCCTCGGTCAGGGGCAGGACAGCCAGCAGCGCATCCTGGAGCGGCGTCTGCAGAGCCTCGAGCAGGCCAACAACCAGCAGATGGAGCAGCTGCGCCGCGCCATGGTCGAGAGCATGACGGCATTGCAGGCTGAGAACACCCGCAAGCTGGACGAGATACGCCACACAGTGGACGAGCAGCTTCAGGACGCTTTGCAGAAGCGGGTGACGGAAAGCTTCAAGGCCGTCAACCAGCAGCTCGAGCAGGTGTACAAGGGCCTTGGCGAGATGCAGTCCCTCGCCGCCGACGTGGGCGGCCTGAAGCAGGTGCTCTCGGGCGTCAAGACCCGCGGCATCCTCGGCGAGATCCAGCTGGGCGCGATCTTGGAAGAGATCCTCGCCCCGGAGCAGTATGACACCAACGTCGCCACCATCCCGGGCAGCACCCAGCGGGTGGAATATGCCATCCGGATGCCGGGCGCCGACGGCGGCAGCGTCTGGCTCCCCATCGACTCCAAGTTCCCCGGCGACACCTACGCCCACTTACAGGACGCCTACGCTTCCGGCGACGCGCAGGCCGTGGAGGATGCCCGCCACGCCCTCGAGCTGGTGCTCCGCAGCGAGGCCAGAGACATCCGGGAAAAGTACGTCGAGCCGCCCTATACCACGGCTTTCGGCATCCTGTTCCTGCCCTTTGAGGGCCTGTATGCCGAGGTAGTGAACGCGGGGCTGCTGGAGGTCTTGCAGCGGGACTATCAGGTCAACGTGGCAGGCCCCAGCACCATGGCGGCCCTGCTGAACAGCCTGCAGATGGGCTTTAAAACTCTGGCCATTCAGAAGCGTTCCGGAGAAGTCTGGTCTATCCTTCGGGCGGTAAAAACGGAATTTGACAAGTTTGGTGAGGTGCTGGAAGCCTCTCAAAAGCATTTGCAGCAGGTCAGCGGAGATCTGGATCAGCTGATCGGCACCCGCACCCGCCAGATCCGCTCCAAGCTCAAAGGTGTGGAAAAGTATGAAGAGGGACTCCTGCCCGAAGAAACCCCTTTGGTTTGAGCTCACCCTGCCTGCAGTTCTAACGAAGGTATAAAGCATGCTCCTGTATTTTTCTGCCACGGGCAACTGCAAATATGTGGCCCAGCGGCTGGCCGCCGCGTATAATGAGAAAGCGATATCCATACTGGACTGCCTTCATCAGGAACAATATGATTTTTCGGAAAGCACCATAGGTATCGTTTTCCCCACCTATTTCTGGGGCTTGCCCAGCTTGGTGCAGGAATTTCTGGAAAAGGCTTCCTTTCAAACGGACTATCTTTATTTTATTGCCACCTATGGTACCACTCCCGGAGCGGCCGGCCATATGGCGGCCCAGGCCATACGCGGCCGATCCGTCGACGCTTTTTATTCCGTAAGGATGCCCGACACCTGGACACCCCTGTTTGATTTGTCTTCCCCGGGAAAGGTCGCTGCGTTTACAAAAACTACGGAAGCGGAGATCGATACTATCCTCCGCTGCGTTCAAAGTCGGTACACCAACAGCCATATGTCTCCCCGCGTACCGTTACTCATGGCAAAGTGCTTCGCCCAGCCCTTTTATCATTCCAAAGCCAGGCGGACCGCTCACTTTCATGTGGAACAAAGCTGCATTGGCTGCGGCCTGTGCCAGAAGATCTGTCCCGCTCAAGCCATTCGGCTGGAAAACCGAAAACCCGTATGGGTCAAAGAAAAATGTATCCTGTGTCTGGGATGCCTGCACCGCTGCCCCCGGTTTGCCATTCAATATGGCAAGCATACCCAAGCCCACGGGCAGTATGTTAACCCTCATGTAAAGCTGTAGGAGAAAGAAGCTATATGAAAAACACCGCATATTCCCGAATCACACGCCTGCTTGCCTTCTCCCTTTTGGGGCTATGGCTGCTGTTCAGTCTTTGCCTTACGGTGGTCACCGCTCAGGAGATCTATGATGCGCTTTATGAACAAAGCTATGCATATGCGGCTTCCGTAAGCCAAAGCAGTTCGCTGCCGGAGTTTTATGATCCTTCTTCCGTCCGCTATGGATACCAGTACGAACGGCCGGACTTTTTCGAATATGAACTGCTCCTTGCCATGGGCAGAAAACTTTCCGCCTCCTATCACACCATTGGTCACTATGACACCGGAGACAGGGATAAGCTCATCCGGAATATTTCCTATCCTCTGGAAACCGCCATTTTACTGTATGACGCCAAGGGCGATCTGCTGCACAGCAGCGCAGACGATATCCTGTATTTTCCTTACTGTACCCAGGAAGAATGGCAAGCCGGAATGGATGCCGTTTTTGGACCCCGCTACGGCTGGATCGACATCAGCCAAGGAAAAAACGCCGACTGGAAGGAGGATCCCTACCGCCGCTTCCTGGAGAATAAGATTCGGGAAGAGTGGGATTTCTCGGGGGTACCGATCCAGATCTATTTCCGGCAAAAATAGACGATCA
>ERZ857840.3860-NODE-3860-length-12174-cov-2.343593_pt1 | contig 12174 bp, 6 predicted proteins | sample MGYA00519760_ERZ857840 | MGnify/ENA primary metagenome ERZ857840 (study PRJEB31778, sample SAMEA3449371) | human gut metagenome | biome: human gut; feature: human-associated habitat; material: faeces | place: United Kingdom | collected 2010/2012 ... | reverse complement strand
GGAAATGAAGGCCTTGGAACGCCGCATCGACGCCGATCCGGAGGCCGCCAAGCATATGGCGGCGCTGAAATCCGGCTTCTCGGTGGAACTCGATCTGGAACGCGAAGGGCGCGCCAACGAAACCACCATGGGCGAGCTGGAACTGTTCATCGTCAATCCCGACGTGCGCGGCCACGGTGTGGGCGGGCGGCTTTGGAGACGCATGCAGGAGCATTTCGCCGCATGGGACGTGCCCGCGTTCTACCTGCACACCGATTCCGACTGCGACGTGAGCTTCTACGACCACAAGGGGTTGGACTGCATCGCGCACCGCACGGCAAGCGAGACGGTCGCCCGGCTCGGCGGCAGTGCCGACGGCGAAGTGCCGCCACTGTTCGACGACATGTTCATCTACCGGGGGAAGGTGACGGCGTGACGGGCGCGAAACCGCAATCGCAATCGCACGAACCGCACGAATCGCAGAAAACGCAATCGCCATACGCGCAGCTTTTCCGCATTCCCGGCACGAAGGCGTTCTGCGTGTCCGGAGCCATCGCGCGACTGCCGATGTCCATGATGGGCCTCGGTATCGTGCTCGCGCTCAACCACATGTATGACAATTGGACGATCGCCGGCGTGATGAGCGCCGCGTACGTGCTCGCCACCGCCGCGGTCACGCCGCTGTACGCGCGCCTGTTCGACCGGTTCGGCCAGCGCAAGGTCGGTCCGGTGATCCTGACGGTGCAGATCATCGTCATGCTGGGCTTCGCGTTCGCCGCGCTGATGCGCGTGCCGATTCCGCTGCTGTTCGTGCTTGCCGTGGTCATGGGCATGACGCAGTTCTCGTTCGGCGCGCTTGTGCGCACCCGTTGGGTGTACGTGCTCGACCGCGCCGACAAGGAGGACCTGCTCAACACCGCGTATGCGCTCGAATCCGCCATCGACGAGATCGTGTTCATCTTCGGGCCGATTCTGGCGGCTTTCCTGGCCGCGTCCGTGCATCCCGTATCACAGCTGTTCGTGCCGACCCTCGCCTGCGCGTTCGGCGGTGCCGTGTTCTTCGCATTGCGTGACACTCAACCGCCGGTATTGCGCGAAATCACGGTCGTCGCGGCCGATACGGACGATGCTGACGTGCGATTGGCGGCAGGCGGTGCCGCTGGTGCCGCGGTTTCCGCGGACCGTTTCGATTTGGATCGGCTCAAGACGGGCGATCGCGACCGCAACAAGCGCAATGTGCTCACCTATGCGGGTGTGCTGCCGCTTCTCGCCGTGTTCATCGTGTTCAACATGGCGTTCACCGCGTTTGACACGTCCATGACCGCCGTCATGAAATCGCTGCACCTCGACTCCGTGCTGGGCGTGCAGCTGGCCATGCTGGCCGTCGGCTCCTGCATGGGCGCGCTGGTCTTCGGCTCGCGCGAGCTCAAAGGCTCCCGTTGGCGTCACATGATCATGTTCCTCGCGTTGATGACCGTCGGCTTCGTGGTGATCCACCTGTGCCAGGGCAACCTGATCGTGATGGGACTGGTGGAGATCCTCACCGGCCTGACCATTTCGCCGGTGTTCGCCTCCGGCAACCTCGTCGTCAAGGAGACCGTGCCCGAGGAATCGCTCACCGAAGGCCTGTCCTGGGTGAGCACCGCCGGCACGATGGGCGCGTCGTTCGGCTCCATGATCACCGGCATCGTGCTCGACCATTTCAATCCAAGCGCGGGATTGAGCCTGCCCGCCGTGTTCGTGGGCTGTTCGATTCCGTTCGCGCTGATCGGCTGGCTGCTGGTGCGCCGCCGCGGCTGACCGACGTTCGATCGTCAAGCGTCATAGCCGCCTGCCTCCGCGTCGAAGCGTCTCTTTAGATTCATAAGTGGAACACGTTATGGACGCGGACACGCGATTTCGAACACATGCGCACGGCAAACGTACGACATGCGCAACATGCGCGTCCGCGAAAACATCAAGGAGCTGCAATGATCAAGGTTTCCGTAGTCGGTGCCAAAGGCCGCATGGGTTCGCACGTGGTCGACGCCGTCAATGCCGCCGCCGACACCGAACTCGCGCTCGCGCTCGACGCAGGCGACGACCTGGCCGCCATCACCCCCGAAAACACCGACGTCGTGGTGGAGTTCACCGTGCCGAGCGTGTCGCTGGGCAATGTGCTCGCGCTCGTCAAGCAGGGCGTCGACGTGGTGGTGGGCACCACCGGCTGGACCGAAGAGAAGCTCGACCAGGTGCGCGCCGCGCTCGCCGCGGCCCTGCGTGAGGGCCAGAGCGTGTTCATCGCGCCGAACTTCGCCATTTCCGCGGTGCTCGCCGACCATTTCGCAAAGGTCGCGGCGCCGTATTTCGAATCCGCGGAAGTCATCGAACTGCACCACCCGACCAAGGTGGACGCTCCGTCCGGCACCGCTTTCCATACCGCGCAGGGCATCGCCGAAGCGCGCAAGGCGGCCGGCTTGGGTCCGGTTCCGGACGCCACCGAAACCGATGGCGGTTCCCGCGGCCAGGTGGTGGACGGCATCCACGTGCACGCCGTGCGTCTGCGCGGCCTCAACGCCCACGAGGAAGTGCTCTTCGGCAACGCCGGCGAGCAGCTGACCATTCGCGCCGACAGCTTCGACCGCATCTCCTTCATGCCGGGCGTGCTGCTGGCCGTTCGCAAGGTCTCCACTGGTGCATACCCGGGTGTGACCGTCGGCCTCGACAACTTCCTCGACCTGTAAATCCTTACAGTTGAACGGTAAATGGTCCCCAAGCCGCTGATGTTGGCTTATTTCAGGCATCGGCGATTTGGGGATTATTCATATCGTCGTACCTACCTACGTAATAAAGCTGTGCGCTGACTCTTGGCAATTAGCTCAAGTGCTGGTATACAGTGTGACTGTCCGAATCGAAACGAATGCAATATGGAAACCGGTGAAACATGCAGGCTCTGATTGCCATCATCGTCGCATTGGCTGTGACGGTAGCCGTTTTGTGGTTCTTTTTCGCGCCGCGCAAAGCGTTCCGCGCCCGTGCTGACAACGGCGTGCAAGAGGCGGTCGTCGAAGTCAAAGGCGGGTACAGTCCGGCAGTCATCGAAGCCGAGGCTGGTTTGCCTTTGCGGTTGATCTTCGATCGAAAAGAAGACGGCGAATGCTCGTCGCACGTAGTGTTCTCCGATTTCGGCGTCGATCTTGCATTACCTCCTTTCCGTACAACGACGTTGACGATTCATCCTGATAGGCCGGGGGAGTACGGTTTTGCGTGCGGTATGAACATGCTGCATGGCACGTTGCGTGTGTTGCCGGGAAAACATCATGCTGCAATGCAGGACGAGCATTCAGCGTCGGAAGAAAATCCGAATAATGCAGAATCTCATGTTCCTATGCAATCGCAACAGACTGCGGTTGATGAAACATCGTATGAATCCGTTGATACTTCTTCTGATTTTTCTTCTGTTTCTGCTGGTTCTTCAGATGATTCTTCCGCATCTCGTGAAATGCGAGCATTGGTCACGCGGCTTATTGTGTCTGCCATCGTTACGATTCCGGTATTCGCTTCTACGATGCTGTATCCGATGCCGAATTGGGCGCAGTTCATACTGATGCTGCCGGTGATGTGCTATGCCGCATTACCGATTTTCCGTAGCGGTTTCGCTGCGATCATTCACCGTTCTCCGGAAATGAACGCATTGGTCAGTTTGGGTACGGTATTCGCGTTTGCCTACTCGTGTGTGGTCACGTTTGTGCCTCAGATTCTGCCTGAGAATGCTCGAGAACCGTATTTTGAAGCGGTTGGTGTGGTCATCACGCTGATGCTGGTCGGGCAATTGCTTGAAGCGCGCGCTCGCGTCGGTACGGGAGAATCCATGCGTGCATTGGCGAAACTGCAGCCGAAAACCGCTCGCGTGGTGCGTGATGAAATCGAAGAGGAAATTCCGGTCGATCAGGTGCTGGTCGGAGATATTATTGCGATTCGTCCGGGCGAACAACTTCCCGTTGACGGCACGGTTATTTCCGGTTCATCGTCTGTCGACGAATCCATGATCACCGGCGAATCCATGCCGGTGCTGAAGCAGGCTGGCGGCAATGTGACCGGTGCCACGATCAACGGTACCGGATCGTTGCGGTATCGTGCCACAAAAGTCGGCAAAGACACGGTGCTCGCGCAGATCATTGGATTGGTGCAATCCGCGCAAAGTTCCAAAGCTCCGGTACAGCGCCTGGCGGATAAGATTTCCGGTATTTTCGTGCCGATTGTGGTGCTGATCGCCGTGTGGTCGTGCGCACTGTGGTTTGCGTTTGGGCCGGAACCGCGCGTGGTGCATGCGCTGGTGGCGGCGGTTTCGGTGCTTGCATTGGGTCTTGCCACGCCGCTTTCCGTAACGGTTTCGACCGGTCGCGCCGCGCAAATGGGTGTGCTGATTCGTTCCGCCGAAGCGTTGGAGACGTGCGGCAAAATCAATGCTGTCGTGCTTGACAAAACAGGTACGATCACCGCTGGTAAACCGTCGTTGACCGACGTGCTTCCGCTTGGAAAATGGCGTGAAATGCCAGATGATTTGCTGGCGATCACAGCCAGTGCCGAACGGGATTCCGAACATCCTCTTGCCGCCGCGATTGTTGCCGGAGCGCAAGAAAAGCATCTTACGTTAGGCGAGGCAACGCAATTCCGTGCGATTTCCGGGCAGGGAGTCACTGCGCACGTCGCGTCACATAGTATCGCTGTTGGCAATACCGATCTGATCGACGATCTTGACGTGGCCATGCCGAGCGTCGGCAACGAGGATCTCGATGACATCATCGAGACTATGGAACGGCTGTCGGCGGAAGGGAAAACGCCGATGCTTGCAGCGGTCGACGGCGAGCTTGCGGGAATCGTGGCCGTTGCCGACACGGTAAAACCCGATTCACAACAGGCCATCGCAGCTTTGAAATCGCATGGCGTCAACGTGGTGATGCTCACCGGAGACAACGAAACAACGGCACATGCCGTGGCAAATCAAGTTGGCGTCAGCAACGTGATCGCTGGAGTGCGACCGGAAAACAAGGCGGACGAAATCGCAAAACTGCAGGCGCAAGGCTATACGGTGGCCATGGTAGGCGACGGTATCAACGATGCTCCTGCACTTGCCCGTGCGAATGTGGGATTCGCCATTGGAACGGGTACGGATGTGGCGATCCAGTCCGCGGACGTGACATTGATGAACGGCTCTCTGATGGGTTTGGTGCATGCGCTTGATCTGACCCATGCCACCATGCGCAATATCGCGCAGAATCTTGGATTCGCTCTTGGCTACAACAGCATCGGCATTTCCATTGCGGCGGGCGTACTCTACCCGTTCACCGGCATGATGCTCAATCCGATGATCGCGGGCGCTGCCATGGCGTTCTCGTCGCTGTGCGTGGTGACGAATGCGAGCCGACTGCGCCTGTTCGATCCAGACAAGGCGGTGCGTGCCGCAAACAGGACGTATCAGGTTCGCCAGCCGAACCCGAACGATAATAATCACAACAACCATAGTCAGAAAGGATTCATCATGGGACTGTTCAGTGATCACAAGGGCAAGAAGGAAGGTATGCACGAGGGTATGGAAGGCATGGGCGGCGCGCACTCCTGCTGCGGCCACACTGCCGGCGCCGACCAGAGCGTGCTCGCCAAGGATCCGGTCTGCGGCATGAGCGTCGATCCGGCCGCCGCTGCAGCTACCCGCGAGTACAACGGCACCACCTACTACTTCTGCAACCCGGGCTGCGCCGCCAAGTTCGAACAGAACCCCACCCAATACCTTGCCTGAGTTTGTTCTGGTGGCCGTACTTTTCCCTCTTGGTGACCGCACTGTTTTGGAGTGTCGTGCGGTCAGGAAATCAAAATCATGCGATATTCCGAAATCGTGCGGTCACCAGATCAAAATCGTGAAGTCATTTGGCGTGAATCCACCTGAGTATGCGGCTAAGCGTACCGATTCTTCCACTTGCTGGGGGATTTTGGTCTCGGGGAGGTAGTTCATATTGCGACATGGTTACGAACTCGGACGCTTCGGCGTCCGTGGCGGGAAGTACCGTTGGTACCATGACTGACGGTACTATGCATCTTCTTGATCCTGCTCCTTTCGGACGTATTCTTCCGGCCATGGTCACCCCCATGAAGGCCGATGGTTCCGTTGATTTTGAGGCCGCACAGAAGCTTGCGAAGCAGCTTGTTGCCGATGGTGCTGATGGCCTTGTGGTCAATGGCACCACTGGCGAGTCTCCCACCACCCACATGGAGGAGAAGGTCGAGCTGGTACAAGCGGTCAAGGAGGTCGTGGACGTGCCGGTCATCTCCGGCGCGGGTTCCAATGATACCGCCCACACCGTGCGCATGGTGGAGCAGACCCAGGAGGCGGGCGCCGATGCGGTGCTTGTGGTCGCTCCGTACTATTCGCGCCCGTCGCAGGAAGGCGTGTTCCGTCACTACAAGGCGGTCAATGATTCCGCCGACAAGCCGATTATCGTTTACGATGTGCCTGGCCGTACCGGTTTGCACATTCAGTTGGAAACCTACCGCCGTTTGGCTGAGCTTGATCATGTCAAGGCGGTCAAGGACGCTACCGGAGATATCGCGGGTGCCGTGCGTAAGCGTATGGAAACCGGTTTAACTTGGTATTCGGGCGATGACGGTCTGTTCCTGCCGTTCCTTTCGATTGGCGCGGTCGGCATTATTTCCGTGATCGCGCATGTCGCATCCGGTCCGATGCGTGATTTGGCTGCTGCGTTCGATAGTGGCGACATTCATGAGGCGCAGCGCATTGCCGTGCAGCTTGCCCCGCTGGTCGAAGCGATGAATGGCAACGGTTTCCAAGCTGTTATGGCGAAGGCGTCGTTGAAGGTGCGTGGCGTTCTCGATTCCACGACGATGCGTTTGCCGAACGTCGGTCCGGGCGAAGCTGAGATTAAGCGCGCGGAGGATGGCATGCGCGCTTCCGGCTTGCTGTGATTGCGATTATTGCGATGATTGCCGTACCTGCAGTAGCGATGTTTACGGCACTGATTTGCAATGGTGATTACGGCAAGCATTGCGACTACCGGTTTGCCGTAATACGTTTGCCGTAATACGGCAAACTTACTGAATTCCTCGTTTCCGCACAGGCGGAGACAATTAGTAATAGAAATCCAACTAGGAAATGGCTATAGAAGAAACCAAAACAGTAACTACGCACAAGCGCGGCAGCAAAGCTGCCAGGCGCACTGAAAACACCCAGACCGCGGATGTGAAATCTGCGAAGTCTGTAAGCTCCGAGAAGGCCAACAAGGCCGAAACGACTTCCAAGAGGACGAAGTCTTCTGGTCGTGGCGGTTCCCGCGGCAATGGTAGTGGCTCCTCCAAGGGTGCGAAGAACGTCAAGAAAGCGAAAGGCACCAAGCCTTCTAGGAACTCCAAGAGTGCTAATGCGGCAAGCTCTTCTGCCGGCAACCGTCGTAATTCCCGTCTTGCCCCGCAGACCACCGCACCCCAGCAGGATGACGTGTTGATCGCTCCGCCGAAGTACCGCAAGGGTTCCATGCGCATCGTGCCCCTTGGCGGTCTTGGTGAAATCGGCCGTAACATGAACGTGGTCGAATACAACGGCCATCTGCTGCTCATCGACTGCGGTGTGCTTTTCCCTGAAGAGGAGCAGCCGGGCGTTGATTTGATCCTGCCTGACTTCCATTACATCAAGGATCGTCTCGACAAGGTCGATGCTCTGGTGCTCACCCACGGCCACGAGGATCATATCGGTGGCGTGCCGTATCTGCTGAAGCTTCGTCCTGATATTCCGCTGATCGGTTCCAAGCTCACGTTGGCTTTCGTCGAAGCCAAGTGCAAGGAGCATCGCATCAATCCGCGACTGGTTGAGGTCAAGGGACGCGACAAGCTGAAGGTCGGTCCGTTCAATCTTGAGTTTGTGAACGTCACGCATTCCATTCCGGACGCTTTGGCTGTGTTCGTGCAGACTCCGGCCGGAAGCCTCATCGATACCGGCGATATCAAGCTCGATCAGCTGCCGCTCGACCATCGCATCACCGATTTGGTGGAGTTCGGCAAGCTTGGTGAAAAGGGCGTGGATCTGCTGATGATGGATTCCACCAACGCTGAGGTTCCAGGCTTCGTCAAGCCGGAAACCACCATTGGTCCAGCGCTTGATCAGGCATTCGCCCAGGCCACGCGCAAGATCATTGTGGCCAGCTTCTCCAGCCATGTGCACCGCGTGCAGCAGGTTGTTGACGCCGCTCACAAGTATGGCCGCAAGGTGGTGTTCGTGGGCCGTTCCATGGTTCGCAACATGTCCATTGCTGCGGATTTGGGCTACTTGAGGCTTCCTGAAGACACGGTCATCGATCTGAAGAAGGCTCATGACGTGCAGGATGACAAGCTCGTCTACATGTGCACTGGTTCCCAAGGCGAACCGATGGCCGCACTCGGCCGCATCGCCGACGGCAACCATCGCGACATCACCATCAACGAATTCGACACGGTCATTCTTGCGAGCTCCCTGATTCCAGGCAACGAGCATGGCGTGTACAAGATCATCAACAAGCTGGTGCAGCTTGGCGCCCGCGTGGTCAATCGAGACAATGCCGCCGTGCATGTGTCCGGCCACTGCAATGAGGGTGAACTGCTGTACATGTACAACATCGTCAAGCCGAAGTGCGCCATGCCGATTCATGGTGAGAACCGCCATTTGGTGGCGAACGGCATGATTGCAGTTAAGACGGGTGTCGATCCGCAGAATGTGGTGCTCGCTGAAGATGGCGACGTGGTCGATTTGTACCACGGCCAGGCTGCTGTTGTCGGTTCCGTGCCATGCGGTTACGTGTACGTTGACGGCGATTCCGTTGGCGAACTTACCGAGGAAGAGCTTGAGAAGCGTCGTATTCTAGGCACGGAAGGTTTCGTGTCGAGCTTCGTCGTTGTCGATACGGAAACCGCTGACGTTGTCGCAGGTCCGAAGATCTATCTCAACGCGGTTGCCGAAGACGAAAGCGAATTCGACAAGGTCCGTCATCAGATCGTCGAGCAATTGCAGGATGCGATGATGACTGGTACGCGCGATACGTACAAGCTTCAGCAGATCATGCGTCGTACGTTGGGTAGCTGGGTCGCACGTCAGCTGCATCGCAAGCCGATGATCGTTCCGGTCGTTGCCGATATTGCGCAGGATGTTGACGAGGCGATGGGATTGAACGCAGCGCAATGATGAATCGACAGATAGTCAATATTTTTCGCAATATCGCTGATTTCGGCGAAATTAATATTGAAATAATATTGAAATATCGACAGATCGTCAATAATTGTTGATTACATAATCAAAAGAAGGACGGCGTAACCGGCACAATCGGTTGCGCCGTCTCCTATTCCACAAATAGGAATTTCCCAATAAAAAGGAGTGACATGCCAGGAGCAAATCTCACCCGAATCGAAGCGGAAGAACGTAAAAGCGTTATCGCAGCACCGGTTCATTACACGGTCAAACTTGACCTGACCCGTGGAGCCAAAAATTTCGGTTCTGAAACCACCATCACGTTCGACGCTGAGCCGGGGGCTACCAGCTTCCTCGACCTGATCGCCACCGAAGTGAGCGAAATCGTGCTCAACGGCGCAACTCTCGATCCGGCCGAAGCGTTCGCCGACAGCCGTATCGAACTGAAGAACCTCGAAGCGCACAACGAAGTGACCGTCAAGGCGCTGTGCCAGTATTCCAACACCGGTGAAGGCTTGCACCGCAGCGTCGACCCGTCCGACGGCAACATCTATCTGTACTCCCAGTTCGAAGTGCCGGATGCCCGTCGCGTGTACGCCGTGTTCGACCAGCCTGACATCAAGGCCGTGTTCGACTTCTCCGTGCTTGCGGCCAAGTCATGGATCGTCACCTCCAACATGCCTGCCGCATCCGTGACCGACAACGAAACCGTTACCGAAGAAGGCACGCTCGGCACGCACGAAGCCGAAACCACCAAACTGTGGGTGTTCGAATCCACGCCGACCATGAGCTCCTATCTCACCGCCATCTGCGCAGGTCCATACGCCGAATGGCATACCGAATACGCCAACGAAGACGGCCGCACCGTGCCGATGGCCATGTACTGCCGTCAGGCGCTCGCCGAAGCGTTCGCCAAGGATGTCGACTACCTGTTCGACATCACCAAGAAGGGCTTTGCCTTCTATGCGAAGACTTGGGGCGTGCCGTATCCGTACGCCAAGTACGACCAGATTTACGTGCCGGAATACAATGCCGGCGCTATGGAGAACATTGGCATGGTCACTATCCGCGACCAGTACGTGTTCGAATCGAAGGTCACCGACGCGTATGCCGAGCGCCGTGTCGTCACCGTGCTGCACGAGCTTGCACACATGTGGTTCGGCGATTACGTGACCATGAAGTGGTGGAACGACCTGTGGCTTAACGAGTCTTTCGCTGAGTTCACATCCACCCTTGCCACTGCCGAAGCCACGGAATGGAAGGACGCTTGGGCCACGTTCAGCTCCGGCGAGAAGAGCTGGGCACTGCGCCAGGATCAGCTGAGCACCACCCACCCGATCGTCGCGCCGATCAACGATCTGAACGACACGTATGTCAATTTCGACGGCATCACCTATGCCAAGGGTGCTTCCGTGCTGAAGCAGCTCGTGTTCTATGTGGGTCGTGAGAAGTTCTTCAAGGGCATCAACAACTATTTGGACAAGCATGCGTACTCCAACGCTACGCTCGCCGATCTGCTGGCTGAACTCGAGTTGACGTCCGGCCGCGATCTCAAGGCGTGGAGCGCCCAGTGGCTTGAACAGTCCGGCATCAACACCATCGCTACCGAAGTTGAGGAAAACGAGGATGGTACGATTCGGCAGCTTGCGTTGCGCCAGTCCGCTTCGGCTGAACATCCGGTGCTGCGTGCACATCGTCTGGCTGTCGGCTTCTACAATGAGGATCCGGAGACCGGCAAGATCGTGCGTACCGACCAGTTCGAACTTGATGTTGACGGCGAACTGACGATTGTCGAAGCGGCTGCCGGCAAGGCACGTCCGGCGCTGATTTTGGTGAATGACGACGATTTGACATACACGAAGCTGCGCTTCGATGAGAAGAGCCTCAAGTTCGCTGCAGAGAACCTGTATCGTTTCGACGATGCGCTGGCTCGTTCCGTGATTTGGCTTGCATTCTGGGATATGACTCGTGACGGCGAATTGCCGGCAAAGCAGTTCATCGAAACCTCTTTGGCTGCGCTCGCCACGGAACATGAGTCCACCACGTTCCGTTACGCTTTGGCGCAGGTCAGCACCACCGCATGGCATTACACCGCTCCGGCCGACCGTGCCGAAGTGGTGGAGCATGTGGCTGCCGAACTGTTCAAGCTAGCTCAGGCTGCCGAAGCCGGTTCCGACGAGCAGTTCCAGCTGATCACCGCTTACTTGGGTTATGGTGAGCCGGGCGATGCTGCGTTCGAAGCGAATGCGAAGGGTCTGCTCGATGGTTCCGTGAAGCTTGACGGCTTGGAGATTGACAATAATTTCCGTTGGACCATCATCAACGCGTTGAGCACGATCAACGCCATTGGCCAGAGCGACATCGACGCGGAACTTGCCAAGCGCGAAACCACTGAGAACCGTGAGTTCGCATTGGGTGCACGTGCGGTCGCAGGCATTGCGGAAGCCAAGGAATGGGCTTGGAACGAGGCTTTGCACAACGACGAGCTGACCAACATGCAGTTGGAATCCGTGGCCCGCGGCTTCGCATCCACTCCACGTGCCGACTTGGCTGAACCGTATGCGGCCAAGTATTTCGAGGTTGCTGACTGGATTTGGAAGAACAAGACCTTCCACATGGCTGAGGCTCTGCTGGAAGGCCTGTACCCGAGCTATGCCGATCCGGCCACGCTGGTGGATCTCGGTGATGCTTGGCTGGCTTCACATGCGGACGCCGACAACGCGTTGCAGCGCATTGTGCGCGGCAATGTTGAATCGTCGCATCGCACGCTCAAGGTGCGCGATTTCAACGCGTCCCTCTGATGCCGTTCCTGACACCACTACAGTAGTTGTTTTTGGTAGCTACTTTTGGTAACTGCATCTGATATCACTCTGTGATATTGCATCACAAGCCCGGACTGACGGCGTGACTTATCTCGCTGCCAGTCCGGGCTTGTTTGCTTCCAGACAAGCCATCCCGAACAAAAGCCGGTCCCATAACGGTTATGGACA
>ERZ857840.3857-NODE-3857-length-12179-cov-3.510393_pt1 | contig 12179 bp, 15 predicted proteins | sample MGYA00519760_ERZ857840 | MGnify/ENA primary metagenome ERZ857840 (study PRJEB31778, sample SAMEA3449371) | human gut metagenome | biome: human gut; feature: human-associated habitat; material: faeces | place: United Kingdom | collected 2010/2012 ... | reverse complement strand
GCGGACATAGGCTTGAAAAATGGTTTTTATCCGAATGGGGGCAAACGTTGTCAAGAGGACACGGTGAAGAAATTATAGAACGGTGTAAGAGAGAGGTTGACTATGACAAAGAAAGAATTGATTGAATGCTCAACGGAATTTAACAACAGTCTCATTAAGATTATGAATTGTTATGATAAAGCAATACGCACTGCGCGCAAATACCACGAGAGTGTCCAAGGGTGTGATTTTTGTTTGAACGGTGAACAACTTAAGGTATATCACAAACTCGGTGTTAAGCTTAATATATTATTTTGCCCAATGTGTGGGAGAAAGTTGTGATAAATAATTATAAAATAGCGCTCAAGAAGGGGGTAAGAAATGAAGTATACCAAACATATGATACCCGAAGACATGTATGATGTCAAATCACCTTATTATATGAACCCTATAGGTATAACAATCCACAACACAGCAAACGACGCACCGGCAATCAATGAAGCCAAATGCTTGCAAAATGACCCGAATGAAGAACGAAGTTTCCATTTTGCGGTTGATGATTGTGAAGTTGTTCAAATATTGCCGTTAAATAGAACCGCATGGCATGCGGGGGATGGGCGTGGTGATGGTAATATGAGGACAATAGCAATAGAAATTTGTTGGTCAAAGTCTGGGGGTGAAAGATTTGAAAATGCGGAACGTAACGCAGCACGACTATTAGCGATGTTGTCTTATTACATATTTGGAAGGGAGGTTAAAGAAGTCACTTACACACACCAACACTGGTCTGGCAAATATTGTCCACACAGAACATTAGACTTAGGTTTAGAGAGGTTTTTAAAAATGGCAGCAAATTTTTACGATGAAATTTTAGAAAGACAAAACAATATCGCATCAAAGCTTGCAGAATTTGATGGGACATTACAGTATGTGATAAGCGAAACAAACGCGTTGGTTGATAATTTAGACCGCATGATGTATTGGTTAAAACGACATGTAATACCCAAGGATGTCACACCCGAAAATTACGGGAAATTGGCCGAAGTTATAAACACATTGTATAAACAGGGTGTTATAGTTGGAGAGGGCGACGAAGTTTTGTCTATGAATTATGACACCGTTAGAGCAATTGCAATCTGCAAACGAATGATTGATAATTTAAAGAATGAGGTATTAGAGTAATGAACGTATGTTTTTTTGGTGGAAGATTAGTTAGAGATTTTGAAAAAAGAGAAAAGCCAGACGGGCAATTGATGTTAACAAATTCATTAGCAATAAAAAAATCCCAAGATAAGACTACTTTCATTGATATTGCGATATTTACAACAAAGCTGTGTGAAATAGCAGAAAAGTATCTAAAAAAAGGTGATTACTGCGTATATGAATGTGAGTTAACAACTTATGACAAAGACGAAAAAAGATATGTTAGCGCCGTAGTCAAAAACATCATATTCACACAAAACAATAAAAAGAAAGAGGGTTAACCCTCTTTCTTTTATATTACAGTCTGTGCCACGAAATTTGGTGCGGTAGTAGAAGCCCCAGAGGCTTTAACATAGCTAAAAAAAGCAAGAACCCCGGTCGAATTAAACCCAATTTCGAACCACCTTTCGCTATCAAATGTTGGCGAATCCAAAGAAGAAAGCTGTTTGAATATGGGAATAGCAATACTTCTGCTTGCTAAAGTATCCCCAACCCAAGCCGATATTCCATTAGCCAAAGTCTTCAGAGTGCTTGAAGTAAACACCTCATATGCACCGCTTGGTAATTCGTCTTGTGAAATTGAACCATAAATAATCAACCCAGTTTTATCAAATCTAACAGTAATTTGAGTTAGAACGGCGGGGCCGCCATTTCCGGTCAACACAATCGGCGTGAATTCGCTCGAAACCTTGCTATCCACATAGGCCTTTGTTGCCGCGCGGTCTGCTGGGCTTCCGGGCAGCAATTCTTGTGTTAATGTGATATAGGGTGTCACAAACCCCGTATTAAAATCACTTTCAATTTTATTCACCCGCGTTGTAAGGGAAGAAATTGACGAACTGAACGAGGACACCTCGTCGCCAAGGTCGCTAACTTGCCCTGCCAGCTGTTGCATAGTTTGCAATAAACCGTTAATTTGTGTTGTGAGCAGTTGGATTTTTTCCGCGTCAGCGCTCAGCGAATTGTTAATAGAAGTAATTTGAGAATTGATAGAAGTGATAGCTTCCGAATTTGCGGCGATTAACGCCTCATCTGCGTTAATCTTGTCAATTATTTCATTGACCTCATAACAGATTTTTGATAGCGCCTCATAATAGCTCAGCGAATCGTCATACGTAGCAGGCAGTGTTTGATTCATAATTAGATTTAATTTTTGTAACATAATTTACCCCCATAAAGTTATAAAATACTCATTGAATTCGTCCAACATGATTGAATAGATATTTTTTATTTCCTCTCTGAACAGCTTAATTGCCTTTAAATTGTCTTCACCACGAATCGTTTCAATGTGTTCTAACTCATAATTTTTTGTCACAGTTTGGTTACCAGTGTTTGAAGTTGTAACAGTCCCCGTATTTGTGGTAGTTTGGCTGTTTGTCCTATCGTCCACGGTTGCCGTGCTTAAATAGTTCAAGTTTTTAACGTCTGTTAATGATCCGTTAGGCGTGTCAGAATACGCACTTGTATAGTCTTCTGAGGCTTCGGTTGCCGTGGATAGGTTGTTGGTTGTTGTACCCCCGGTTGTGGTGTCAGTGCCGGTTACATCATTTATTCTGTCGGTATATCCGGGCGAAGTCAAGAAAAAATCAAAATTTTTGAGCGTTGAAGACGACAAATCATTATAATACGGTATAACTTCTCTTAAATGATTATTTATCTCATATTTCCACCGCGCAAATGTTTCAAAACCAATCTCATGAAATGCGAAGTGGTTTAAAAACAATGTTTCAAAGGTGGTTATGGAGAGAGGTCTGTCAAGAGACAAATCACCGTCAAATATCAGTGGTAAAGCTTTTGGTATGTCTTTTTTAAGCTGGGTTAATGACGTGTCTGTCGACCCAGCAAGCGAGCCAATTATGAATCGTAGTTCTGTTGTGTATTTTGACAATCACCATCACCCCCATAATTATATTCAACGTCAACATTCAATCCAAACATTTTATTTATTTTTTCACATGCTTGTTTTCGCATTGATATAAAGGACGTTCTGCTCGCCAGCACACCACCCATCTGGCGTTGAACCTCGTCGGTTATCATGCGCTCCTTTTTCGTTTCACTAATGTTTGGAACGCCTAAAAACGTAAGAGCCTCATTCCATATTTTCGTTTTCAGTTCATACAATTCAGGGGAAACAAACGGCGCACCCAAAGACATTGAAGATATAGAATCGTCTTTAAATTCATCTTCTTTGAATATGACAGGGACGTTTCCGTCATAATTTTTATAAGCGTTTAAAACACTCAACTGTTGTTTTTTATTCGCTTTAAGTGCTATTGGGGTCTTTTGGGTGTTGATATTTATTTGAATTGTAACGTCTATGTTGGCCAATTTTTTTGAAAAATTTAAAATGTGCTGTACAGACGGCGTTCTAATATAGTTATTAAACACTATTACACTGTTTTCAATTGTCAGGTTTTTATTATATCCGTTAGTGGCATATGCTCTGCGCTTAATTGGCACATTATACACATTCCATGACCCAGAAATAGTGGTATTCAGGGAAAGAAGTCCCATGACATCATCTTCAAAGACAACAGCTTGCCCCTTTTCAAACAAAGTCAATTCTAAAAATCGTGTGTCAATTGAATCCGGGAACCCAGTCCATTTGAAGCGCGAAACTGCTATATCAGTCAATCGTTCTACATAGTAATTATATGTGGTGGTGTTGTCCACTATAGAATCATAGAACCGTTTACGCTCGTTTCTTGGTAGTGATATGTTTTTCATGTTTGAACCCCATTATTTTGTGAATAATCGCCGAATGTTGCCGTAGACTTCCAAAACGTCATACCCCGGTCAAGAGCCTCTTCAAACACGCGCTTTGTGTCGGCGGGCGCCGAACCCGTCACATGAATGTTTGAGGTTTGAACATAGTTAAAGGCCGGTCGGCTTGATATGTTTGGCTTTTTAATGGTGTTAGTTGCATAGCCAAAACGAGTGAAATAATCGTCAACACTCTTTGCGGCAGAATAACGAATTGAGCAGTTATAAAAATTAAAAACTCCGTCTTGGTATTTGGTGATGAACGACATACCACTGCCCGACGACACATTTAGCGGGGGAGCGTTCATCAAATCGGCCACATTGGCCAGCGTATCGGCCAGCCCGGAAACACCACCAATTATTTTACCCGCGGATGTGGGATCCCCCGCAATAGCACCAATACCCCCACTTAACACAGACAACGTGTCTTTAAGAACACCAAGGCCAAATCTGTTTTTAGAAGTTGCCCAGTAGTTTAAATATGCGGGGGTGTTTATAGCTGGGTAAGGAACACCTGTGTATATCATCTGTGTGTCTTCATCGTTTAACCCGTTGTAATTGTCAGCGACAAGTCTAAGTGCAGTTTCGGGAAATGAGACATATTGAACGGTAAACCCTATACTTGAAGTATTTGCACTTTCTTCAAATTTAAAGTCATGTGAAACACCATCATTAGACAAAACTCTTGCGAATGAATAAGGGTATGTACGAAGTTTATTATTTTTAGGGGTGTACCCGTCAAGGTCTGACGGGTTGTAAACAACATAATCTGTTTTAATCGGCGCATAATATAAAAACACCGATATAATAGAATCTACGCCGTTTTCTGAAATATAATTGTTTATTTTTTCGGCGATTTGTGCGTATGTATAGGTTGACAGGTACCATCTCGTAAGGTAGGCATTTGTAAACACACCATCTATGGTGGTTCCTGCTGGTTCTGCACCGCTTAGAGTTTTAGATGACAACATTCCAACGCCATCAGGTTGGGGGCTCACTTTCCCAACGCTTGTATATCTGTAATCTGTGATGTTAAACGATTCAGGCATTAAATTGGTGTATAGTTCATCACTAACGCTATGTTCTCTAAGCACCAACCCCGGTTGAATGGTCATATCAAAAAACCATGTCTGAATTTCATCTAATTCTAATGTTAATTCGGTTGTGGCGTTGCTCAACATGGTTCGATTAGTGATAAACGCATAAAACCATTTTGAAGTATACGATGAATTCTGAAACATTACATAGTTACAGTCGTTTAACAAATCGACAGGGATGTTGACCTTAATCGAATTATTAAATGAACGAACATAGTTTTGATCGTCAAGGGTAAATGAAAATGTTCCTAAACTACCGAGCGTTGTGTTTGGTTTAACTTTCGCGCTGAAATAACTGGTCTGTGCAGACACACTCGAAAAATAGAGCGTGTCTGCATAACCAGTTGAAAGAGGAACATTCGTCAATATTTTTATAATTGAATTAGGTGCGATATACATTATTGTACGGTAATTGTTGCCGTTCCCTTTTTAGACGAGTCAAATGTAGAAGTTGCTGTGATGGTGGCGGATGACCCGCTGAAATCGCTTGCAATAGTCACAAAACCACGTGAATCCACGGTGGCCTTCGCATTGTTGGATGACCAGGTCACGGACTGAGGGGCAAAGTCGCTTGTTTGAACAACGGCAGTAAGCTGTACACTTCCACCTTTAGCCACAGTCGCCGTTGACGGTGAAACGGTCACGGATGTGACAGCGGGGGCTCCGGTGGTAAATACGGCCGCGTTCGCAAAGGGCGACACGCTCATTACTTTCCACGTGTGCAGGAAATAATTCCAATACAGCCCCTTGCCGTTATAGTTTTCAGTAAATTGCATCATCTGGTCATACACCATAAACCAGTTTTTATCTACAATAACAGCAGGAATTGAATTAAGAGAGGTCAAATCGTCAGACCCTATTTCCTTATACGCCGGGTCGTCATAAAACAACTCATTAAGGCGGGCGGTGTCTAAATTACCGAACCCATCAACCAAAATAACATGACCCATAAATTCGGCCTTATCCATATTGAAAGCCGTGGCCAGCACTTCAACGTTCATCTGGCTTTCAGCGGCTGTGTCAATAATAAGATATTGGTCATCTTTGAGAGTTGAAGTATAAACCCCAGCCACATTATGTTTGTTGGAATAAAAGGTCAAATCATTGCTAATTGACTTAAAAGCCACGACATCCTCGCTAGTCGTCCCACTAACACCAATAATTTCCATTTGGCCGTTAATAATGGCTTTTGCAATTAGATATTTCATGGTTTGGTATTCATCATAATTCATTGATGTATATAATGAATCGGTGATTTTTGCTATTAAGTCGGATATACCAGCCCATGATAAAAATGCGGCTCGCAACTGGTCATTTTGAATTGTTACAGGGTAAACCTTCTTATAGTTTACAACATGAAACGCGCTTTTTACATCCGGAATGTTGCGCGAAAAAATTGTTGTTTCTGAATCTTCGGGGTTGTAATTCTGGACGTTGGCAATATTTACGAATAATTCTTCAACGGTTTCGCCGAACTCCATAACGCCCTTTTTAAATACAGACCACGGGTTTTGATATGATTTAGACGTGACAATAACAAGGCCGATTCTTCCAATGAGCGCGTTTAAAAACTCGTTTTGAAGCGCGGGGTAGTCCATAATAATGGCACCAATACCACGAATTGAATCGCCGTCCTCTGTCGCGTATGGCACATAGTTTCGATAGTCTATGGTTGCCGAATTTCTAATCGCATTTAAAATATTCACACTGGAATTAGTGAGTGTTACAGGCTGCGGAACATTTGCCATTATTTGACACCTCTTTCTTCAAATAAATCATCAATTTTAATTGTTTCAGTTTCCTCAATTTTTTCGCCCTCATCTTCAACCTTTGGGCTTCCAAATCTTTCAATATACCTTTTTCTCCACTTCTTTTCAACCTCTTCAACGTCACCGCTTGCGCGCGATAATTCGTCGAAAGTGTCTGAAATATCTTCCACAATTTTAACTTTTTCTTCGGTTAGCTCGCCCTCGTCGAAAATCGTGGAAAGCCTGGCCAGAATGTCTTCTTTACTTATCTTCATTGTTTATCCTTTCTAATAAAATATTTATAACATTTGTGTTATTATTGATTGCTTCTGTAAGCTCATCAACCTCTTTTCGGTGAGCGTCTATCAGCTTATTCACATAATATAGCAACACACAGCACATAGCGACGGGAAAGCCTGCTGTGTTTATTAAAGTGATAATGTTTTCCATCAAAACTCTCCTTTCTTATATTATATCACAAAACTTTTTCTTGTCAACCCTTGACATATATTTATCTTGTGTTATAATAAAGTATGGAATTTTATAATGGAAATAAGTTATTAAATACAAAAGACCTAAATAAAAACACCCCCGAAATATTTATTGTCACATCAAACAGAAGTGCAGGGAAAACAACGTTTTTCAATAAGCATGTGATTGATAATTTTAAGCGTGACGGGTCTCAATTTGTTGTACTTTATAGAACAGGTTATGAATTGTCAGATGCGCATATTGCGTTTTGGAACGACATTCACGACTTATATTTTCCATATGATGAAATGACATCAAAACCATACGCCAAGGGGTTGTATTATTCACTGCTGTTGAATGGTGAAACATGTGGATTCGCCCTTTCAATCAATCAAGCAACAAAATTAAAAAATCGTTCCCATGTCTTTAAAAACGTGACAACGATATTATTCGATGAATTTCAAGAAGAATATGACAACTACCTACCCGGCGAAGTGGAAAAAGTGAGAAGTATTCACACATCAATTGCAAGAAGGGCGGGTGAGCCCTCAAGATATGTAAAGCTTGTTCTAATTGGCAACACTTTGAATCTATTAAACCCCTATTACTCTGCCCTACACATCACAGAAAGAATAAGGCCAAACACAAAATTTCTTCGGGGTAATGGTTGGGTGTGCGAATTTAATTTTAATTCCGGGGCGGCAAATTCTCTGAAAAATTCTATCTTTAATTCTGCCTTTGACGATGAATACAGTAAATATGAATCAGAGGGCGTATATCTCAACAATTCAGTGGCGCTGATTGATAAGCCGTCTGGAAAAAATTCTTACTTGCTAACAATAACTTATAAGGGCGAAACGTTCGGGGTTTTCTTTTATTATGACATCAATGTCATTTATATATCACAAAAGTATGACAAAAATTGTAATGACGTGTTAGATTATACAAATTCATATCTAAATTGTTCTACCAAACATAAGATGATGAGGGATTTTTTTCATCGTGGTTTAATAAGGTTTTCAAACATTGGCGTAAAAGAAAAAATTTTAAGTGCGCTATCAATTCGTTAATATCACCGTGTATTTTGTTGGGTGCTAAACCTTAAATGGTTCCAATAAATTCTCGTTTAGCAAACGTGCGCGGTGCTATTATAAAGGGCGGTTATACCGCCCTTATTTTATATGTTGTTTCTGATAATATCACGCCACCCCTTATTCGTTTGGGGGCTAATTTCCCCGGTATTTCCAGTCCCACCTTAAAATCTGTTAGATTTCGTTTAACATTTACAAATTCGCGCTCTTCGTCGCTTAATGGTTCTTGTATGTCACCGGTTAAAGACATTTTCATTAACTCTTTCCCCCTTTCATTTAGACCGGCACATTTTATTTCCATCTTATCCCCAACCTCAATATAACATTTGGGTCTCACAAAAATTGCCTTGTCCCAATCCGCTTCAATTTTCCAGTGTAAAAGTTTTTTATCATCAACTTCTATGTTTTTGTATTCCCCCTCTAATAAATGGCACGAATCTGTGTCGCTATAACAGAACAAATCATAGTTGTCCTGTGCGTGGGTGATTGTGAAATTACGTGCGTATGCGGTTATTGCGGAGCCTATCGCTATGTATTCGGGTTCCTTGTCTTCCCCTTTAACAACATCATATTTTACTACACCATCGTCAAGGTGTGGTATTTTGTGGTCGCGCCGTCCATTTGCGGCAGTCTTACCATACAACGAATTTAAAAATAGCTTTGCAATTGTTCTACGCCCACCATTATATTTAATTTTTTCGTCAACCCATTTATCAACATACTCGTCGAAAATTCCTGCCATAACGTAAAAATAGCACCCATACAAAACTTTTTCGTATATAACATCATAATGCTTATGAAACAATTCATAGTCTGTCATTGTCATAACACATTCAAAATAAACCGGCTCTTCCACACCGTCAACTTCTACAGTGTCAATATCACCGCCTTTATAGCGATAATCGCTTGATGTCAACCATTTAACACCGCCATACCGCATACTCCCACCACTCGCCACCGTGGGCAAATAACCATCTTTAAGTTTAAATTTAACTTTTATCCTTATAAAATAATACATTGAAGAATTCTTCACTTTGGCTGGGATGTCGCCCTTGAAAAAAAAGGGCTTCCCTACAGGATAAACACACCCTGAACAACTGTGCATTACACTCGGATATAAGCTATTAACGTCAAATGTTTTCCCTTTACCAACCTCTCGTCCCTGTATTTTGGGATTAACATAACACCACCCACCTTTGTAGCTTTTTCGTATAAATTCGTCGGCGTTTTTTTCATCAAAATAGTCTGGTGTTTCAATTTCTTCTAAATTCGGGAACCACTCGCGATAATCTCTACCATAAAACGTTTTTTTAAATTCACTTAGGGCTGCTGATGATATTGTGGTTTTGGTCGTCACAGCAAACATATGTTGTAAACTTTCAGCCAGCACCAACAAATCGTTTTTTAAATAGTGTGCTTCACGCTCTGTAATCACACCGCCTGCCCTTCTAAACCCTTTATATTCAATCGTGCTTTTTCTGTGTTCTGTATTAAAGGCCTCGCCCATATCTTCGATGGAAAGCGGTATTAACTTGAGCGAATCGCGAATTGATATTATATTTTTGGGTGTGGTTATTGTGATATTAAACCACAAACCCGCGTCCGATATCACACATTTAAAGGTTTTTTTCTTTTTGCGGTCGCCCTCGTAATATTTGTATTTCAATTCATTCAGTAAATATGAGACATAAAATTCACCGTCAAATCTTAAGTTGTGATAATATATGACAACATCCTCACCGACGTTTTCAAGATATGAAAATGTTTTACCGATACTGTTATGAATAACACAACTTAAATCTGATATGTTGCAAATACCACTGGCCCACACTTCTGTATATTCTTGTCCATCATACACCGTCGTTTCAAAATCCCCAACTAAAATTATACTCATCGGATAGTTTGCTCCTGATTTCACCAATTTAATCTTCGTCAACAAAATTAGCTGACAAGGAACGCACATATTAGTCTATTTCCCAGCTCACACTTCTGACCCAATTCCTGTGATCTTTTTGAAGATCTGTGCATCAAATTCGGGTAATGAACGGATGTAGCCCAGCATTTCGGCTGGCATATCACACCATGCTGACTCCGTGTCATTTTCTCGTAGCTCAGGCCAACAAATCTCTCTCCATTCTTTACCTTCTTTCAACATCGTTATGTTGTCCCACTTTGGAATGTAATGAAAGCCACCGATGTGGTTTAAAACCTCTACAGCTCTCTGCTCGGTTGTTTCTCTATTGAATATATGATAAGCAATTCCATTCTTTTTGTGACAAAATACAGATAAATAAGCCCCCTTACATTGTAATAGTCCATAACACATTGATGTGCCGTCCGAGTAGTTGTTACCGTTCGAGCGGCTGTTACCGTTCGAGTGGTTGTTGCCGTTCGAGCAGCTGTTACCGTTCGAGCAGTTGTTACCGTCCGATAACATTTTCATAAAGTCCATGAATTCGAATTCTTCCACGAACTCAATGATTTGTGCGCAAGACTTCTCCTTCTCTTTATCCTGTGCCACCTTACCATAAGCCTTGACTTTAAAATATCGATTGTATCCGAGCGGTTCATAAAACCTAGTTATATGTGCCGGGTTTTCACAAAAATGTGCCCCGTTTTTGCAAATGATGGGGTCCCCCTCACACTTCCACACCGATTTGGTTATGTTCTCACCTTTTTTCCATAAGTAAACCCGACTTCTCCTTTGGTTGACCCGTCATATTTAATAACCTTGTAGCCCTCCGCAATTGGGGTTAGTCCTTCAATTTCACTGTGATGAATTCGTTTCATTCCCTTACTCCTTTAGTTTGTGGTAATAGCTCTAAAACCTTTCTTACAAACCTTTCTACACTTCGCGTATATGATTGTGCGTCTGTTTCGTTGTATAATTCATCTGCTGTTATTGTTTCGCCCGCTTTTTCTGCTTCATCTATCAACCGCCCTGCATTTTCATTTCCATACACCTCTGCAATGCCCTCAAAAAACTCAAGCAGGATTGGGGCACCCTCTGCCTTACGATTAGACGTTGCCTCAAAATCTCTTATATATGAAATTGTGTTAAAATAAATCAACTCATAAATGTTGGGCGGTGTCTGTGGTCCCGACTTTGTTTTAACCCCGAACGACCTACCACGTGCATATAAGCCTGGATAAACATCGCCTGTTTGTGGGTTGGGTTTAAAGGATTGCGCGTATATGTATAATGTGTCGTATTTTGCAGGTAACTTGATGTTCTCAGGGACGACATAACCAGACTTTCTAAGTCTTGATATGGTCTTCTTATATTTTTTTAACACCTCGCCCTTTGCGCGACCCCTTGACCGACCAAGCTTAACATATGTTTCAACATACTTTTTTGCCTGTTTCTCACTTATGTTTTCTGGGTATGGTATGTCACCGTATTTCTTTGCATATTTGTCTAAACTAATCATATCAATCCTAACCCCACACTATAACCAACCAAATAACATATTGTTGACAGCGCCAACATTATTAGTATCATTGCGTATAATGTTCTATCCATAATTACCACCCTTTCTTAGGTCTCTTTACTGTGATTATATTATAGCCGGTTGATGTGTCGGTGGTGTGTTGTCTGTGTAAATCGTCTGTAAACTGATTCCGTTAATTATTATGTAATATTTGATTTTGTCAAGTCTTTGTCGAACGAATTTAAAAAGTGTTCATTATTTGTCGGTAATGGTTTAGTGTGGGTGGCGTTAATTATTCGTTCATAATTTGTGATTTTTGTGTGTGTTTTAACCCCCCTTGTATTATATTATTTGTGCATGTTGCATAAATCTATGTTTTGAATTTGGGGAAATGTA
>ERZ857840.3856-NODE-3856-length-12183-cov-3.554255_pt1 | contig 12183 bp, 3 predicted proteins | sample MGYA00519760_ERZ857840 | MGnify/ENA primary metagenome ERZ857840 (study PRJEB31778, sample SAMEA3449371) | human gut metagenome | biome: human gut; feature: human-associated habitat; material: faeces | place: United Kingdom | collected 2010/2012 ... | reverse complement strand
CCACAAAATAAGAAACTAGAGAAAATCTCTAATTTCTTATTTTAAACATATATAATAACCTTTTATTTTACTACAAATTTTTTAATAAGAACTATTCCTACACCCAACATAGAAATTGTTACAATTCCTATCATTATAGGTGTCACATAATTTCTATTTTCACCAGTACTTGGTACAATAGTAACAACTTCTGCATTTGCTACATTAAATCGATTTTGACCATTATCCCATCTCATCTTAACTGGTGTACCTGTACTAAATCCGTTTGTCTTTTTTACCTCTGTTATTTCTGATTGGTTATTAAATTCATTGTCATCTGTACTTGTAAGTAATTTAGATGTATTCAATTTTACTTCACTGGATTCCTTTGGAGCTAATGCTTTATTTAGACTCTTTGTTACATATTGTTTTATTCCTTTGATATATGTTGAATCATTGTTTTTAGATACATTATATGTTTTCTCATAATCTTTTTCAGCATCTGCCCAATCGCCTTTTTCATCTAGCACTGCTAATCTTCCATCAACATAGTCCAAAAGTTGAGTTACTGATGTTCTTACTACACTTGAACCATTTCCTCTATCACCATAGTAATAATAGTCTTGTGATGTATAATCCATTTCACCTACATTTTTAACTTTTATTGTGTATTCTGTTTCTATTGTTGCACCTTCTATTAATTCATTATCCATTTCTGTTTTTAATAATCCTCTTGGTGAAGTATTATCTACTGATTTTGGTGTATTTTCAAATATAGTATATGGATATGTTCCTGTTATTTTTCCATTTTCGTCAATTTTTGCATCAACTAATATTTGCCCATTTGCTAATTTTATTTTATATCCTGATACTCGTTTTAATAATTCTAATTGTTGTTTTGCTCTTTCTACTATACCAAAATCAACATTTTGTATAACAAATTCTACTCTATCACTGTCATCTCCATTTGTTACTACTGTTTCATATTCTACACTAAATGCCATTATTGGTGTTGTTGAGTCCATTTTAGTTGTTTTAATAGTTTTTCCTTGTGAATTATATCCATCTTCATATGCATCTATTATTTCTTGTTCTAGAGTATTTTTTGTAATACTTTCCATTTCACTGTCTATTTTTCTTCTTGTGTCTGAGTTATCTAATGCATCTGTTAATCGTACATCTCTACTTGTTGTATCATCTTCATACTCTGAGCCTCTATACCAATATGGATCTGATTTTGTTTTTTGATATCTTGTGCTATTTTTATTTGTTCCATCTGTGTATATTGTTCCTTTATAGTATTGTACTTTGTATTCTTTGCTTCCCCAAGTATATGTTATTTGATAGTATCCAGCTACGTAATTATTAATTGTAAATTCTCCTTTGTCATTTGTTTTTGCTGTGTATACTAGTCCATTTTGAATTTTCTTTCCTTGGCTGTCTACTTCAGTCATTGTTACATCTACATTTGCTAATCGTTTATCTTTACTATTTTCAGTATATTTTCCATCACCAAGTCTTTCATTTCCAGTGTCAAGATCTTTTTGATTATTTGTACCATCAACAAATGTAATTCCTTTTACAGTTCTTTCATTTTTGAATTCTAATTGTAATGATCTTGCTGAATCTGTATCATCTTCATATGTACTAAAGTCTTCAACTCTTGCATTTCCTGGGACAGAATCGATGTCATATACTGCTAATGGATTTCCAGTGTCATCATCATATGTTGTATATGAGTTAATTTCTACCATATTATGTTTTGTTTCACCATTATTCATTATTGTTCTTACAGCTTCTTTATCCATCTTGAATTGAATATATAGATATTGTTCTTCTCCTGCATCTATAGTTCTTGCGCTTGTATCTATTATATACTTTTTATAACCATTTATATTTGCATTTGTATCTTCTGAAACGGCTACATTATCAGATATAAAGTCTTCATCATTTATAGAATATCCCGCTGCTTGAATGTTATAGTTACTATCACAATAATCAATTATGTTGTTTATTCTTCCTAAATATGTTCCTTCATTTTTTAATGCAATTTTGTATGTTACATATACACTTATTTCTTTACTTTTATCTAAATTATTTACATAATCATAATCTGCTTTGTATATTGCTCTCGAGTAAGATCCTCTATTGTTTTGGAATTTTACACCAACATTCCATGCTGATTCTTCGTCTGTGTAGTCTCCCCATCCTTGATATCTTACACTTGCATATCTATATACATGTTGGAATCCATTTACTCCTACTCTTACATTATATAAGTCTTGCGCTAGTGCATAATCAGTTTGTTCTTTTTTGAATAATCCTAAATTTACATATCTTATTTCTTTTGCTGTTGGTACAAAATTACTATATAAATCATATCCTGTCTCATCTGTTGATGCAGTTACCTCACATCCTGTGTGTCCAATTATATTTGATTGATATTGATTTGTTTGATTGTAATTTAATTGAACACCATTTACATTTAATGATTGACTTCCATTTCCATTTACACTTGAGAATTTTCTATCTAGTTCTTGTCTAGATGTTGTATCTGATGCTTTTGAGCCTTCATTACTATTTATTTCTGGATTTACAGATTGATAATCTATACCGCAATATTCAAATTCTATATGATAATTTCCACTTTGTATTTGATCTAGACTAACATTATAAAATCTGTATTCTCCACCTTCTATTTCATCATAAATTCCATATTCATTTGTGTATGTTGATTGTATTGTATTTCCATATCTGTCTTTTAATTTTACTAAAACCCAGTTGCAACCTTCTTCTCCATTAAATTCTGAGTCTGTCATTGAAAGTTTTCCATTTTCTTTATCTAACCATACATATCCTGAAACCATTACTCTATATTGATGGTTTCTAGCTGTAACAGTTGTTCCTCCATTTCTTGGTATTGACCATGAAGAACCTAAATTTTCAGTATAACCATAATATCCATTTTCTCCTTCTATAACTTCTGGTACAACTGTTTCTGTTGCCGTTATTGTATTACTTGTAAAATATGCATATGCTGTGTGATTATTTCCTCTTGATCCATCATTCCATGCATTTGTTTTTATATTTAATGTTCCTTGACCACTTGCTATACCATCGTCATCTGTATAAAATGTACTTGCTGAATATCCCCATTCTCTACTACTATTTAAGTATACCGTATGATCAACCCAATGATAATAATTTATAGTATACCAATAATCATATTGCCAATCTGAAACCCAATATGATCCACTTGAATAATGAGTATTTCCTTTTGAATCTGTCCAAGAACTATACCAATACTCTCTATGTCCATGATCTACCCAATGATATACAGGAGTGCTATCATACAAATCATATGATTTTATTGTAGTTGAAAATTGAAATCCTATTCCTTTTAGAGGTGTTCCATCTCTATCATCTACTTTTTGTATTTTTGCTCCGACTTCTGGTGGTGGTGGCGGTTCTTTCATATATATTGTTATTGTTTTTGAATTTGGCTTTGTATCGCTCCATTCGCTACTTCCTGTCCAAACTCTTTCTAGTGGTTGTGCATTTTTATGATTACTACATCCAACTACTTTACCTGAATGTGTTTTATGTGTTCCACCACTTGTTTTATAACAAATCCAGCTTTCTACAACTTTCCAATTTGCTTTGTATTCAGTAACAGCATTATTTTTTATTTTTATTTTCATATTTGCTGGTTCTGATTTTTGAGAAACTTTTACATAAAATTCTTTATTAAATGAAAATTCTTTTGCATTACCTTTTTTATCACAAATCTCCCACTTGCTACTACCTATCTTATTTCCATTTGTATTATATAAATTTATAGATTCTATACTATCTTCTGTAATCTTTTTATCATTTGTTCTTTCTACTTTATATGGTCCATAAATATTATATGTGCTATCAAGTTTTTCACCAGTTGATTTATTTTTAGTTGCCTTATATTTATTGGCTGTTGATTTATTTGTTTTTACATCAAACTTTGTAACAGACACTGATTTTTGTTTATACCAGTGATCTCCGGATCCACACATAGATTTACTTCCATTTGTACAATGCAATCTTCCACTGTTGATTACTGTTGATTGAGGTGTATCATGTGTATAAAAATGTGAAGAACTTGAATTAATATTGTATGTTGTTGATGTAGTATATTTATCTTTTAATTCTTGTTTTTTCTCAGCTGTTGTTTTGGCTTGAGTATATGTTGTCATAGCTGTTAATGTAGATGTTGTAATCAATAATAGAAAACTCATTTTTGTAAATTTTCTAAATTTTTTATTTTTCTTTGATAATATTACAAATAATATTACTAATATTGCTGCTAATATTACACCTACACTTGCTCCTATTATTGCACCTGTTTTTACAGATACAATTACTGTTGCCTCAGAATAATCATCTTCATTTTTATCTTTATTTCCTTCAACTGAATCTATATCTTTTATATTGCTATCATTTTTTTGTTAAAGTTATTTCTGCACCATTTACAAATTTTCCTACATCTGTTGCTACTGCCGTAATTTCTATTTCTTTACTCATTCCCGGTTTTAATAGTAGCCCTGCTAAACCATGAATTTTTATGCTACCATCATTTTGCATTTCCCAATTTCCGTCTACACTATTAAATTCTAAGCCTTGTGGCAAATAATCTGTAATCTCACTTATATATGCTGATTTTTCACCTTCATTTGTTACAACAAGTTTATATGTTATTGTAATTGTTGTATTTGATATTTGTTTAGCAGCCACTTCAACTTTTGCTAGTTTTTGATTTTGATAATCATAGTCTTTGCTTCCTTTTGAATTTGTTACTGTTATCTTGCTTATATATTTGTCTAATTTTAAATCTAGTATTTCTCCTTTTATAAGTCCTGCATCAATATTTTGTATATTTTTTGATTCTATTGTTATTACATCAGTAACTCCTGCTGTTTCTTCTTTGCCATCTATATTAATTTCTTTACTTATTGCATCAGAATTTACATTTTCTGATACTCCATTTTTTTGATAATCTGTTAGTTCATATGTTTTATTATCATATTCAAATATTACCAAATATTTTCCATTAGTTAGATTTGAGAATTTATATTTTCCTTCTTTATCTGTTTTTATTATATATTTTTGACCATTTGAAGATGTTACTATTGCATTTGTAGCTGTGTCAAATAATTTTACTGTTACTCCAGATATTTTTTTCTTCTTTTTCACCTTTTTGTCCATCTTTATTTGCATCTAACCAAACTTGTCCACCTATTTCATATTTACTTGTATTTGGGTTATTGTTTCCATTGTTGTTGCCATTGTTATTTCCACTGTTGTCATCTTCTTTATCCCCATTGTTATTATTATTGTTGTCATCATCTTTTCCGTCATCTGAAGGATTATCTCCTTTATTATCATCGGAAGTTCCTGCTTTTATTGTGAATTTTACAGTATTTGAAATTATTGTATCTGACTCTCCTGTTGTTACAGATACGCTATTTGAAACTTCTTTGTTTTCTGAAACTAAATCCACTGTTGCCTTTATTTTTATATTAACTTCTGCCCCATTTGGTATTGTTATATATAATTTGACATCAGGATTTGTTCCTTCTTCTCCATCTTCTATTATTTTAGAACTTATATCTTCTGTTTCTTTTGACCATTCATAAGTTTGTTTTTCTTCATTATATGTCCAATTTTCATATTCTACTTCTTCTGGTAATAATCCCTCTGGTAAATAATCTAAAACATTTATACTTAAATCTTTAAATTTTGAACTGTTTCCATTAACTTTTATGTTTACATTATATTCTATGTCATCTTCATATTTTACTTCTTTTCCTTCACTTTCTGATGACATTGTAACTACAACTTCTCTTGTTTGCATAATTTGATAATTCAAGTTTGTATTATAGTTTTCTATTCCTTGTCCACTTATTTCTCCTGCAACTTCTAATTCATATTGATATACATTTTTGTCTAAATTTTTTGGTTGCATATAGATTCTTAGTATTACTTCTTCTCCAACTGGTAATTCTGCAATTTGTGCTTTATAATATCCATTTTCTGTTGGTTCTTCCTTTAATGTAATATCTGGAGTTAATGGACCAGTTTCATAGACTTCCATCCATTTTGGAATATTTACAGAAACATCTACATTTTTTAAAGCTTCTTGTGTATTATTTGTAATTAATAAATGATATTCCCATTTATTATCTTCGTTTTCAAAACCTCCCATTGTAGAAACCATTCTTGCATAAATGTTTGATTTTTTTGCAATATTGCTTAATTTTACTTCTCCACTTAGTTTATTGTTAACATATAATGTTGTATCTGATGAAATATTTGCTTCTGAACTATTTTCTGCTAATTGATTTACTTCTACTTCATATATTCTTTCTGCTGTTGTTCCCGCTTCTACACTTTCTATAGCTATTTCTTTTTGTTTAACACTTGAATCTCCAACATATTTATACATTTTCTCCATGTCTTCAATGTCATCTTCACCTTTAGAAACTGTTACATATGTTGTACCTTCTGGTATTTTTCCTACTATTTTTAAATCTTTTAATTCTTTTCCTGTATTGTTTTGCACTTTTACTTTATAAGTAATTATTTGTTTTTCATATACAATATCATTATCTTTTAATACTTTATTACCTACTTGGGCATCAACTGAAAAATTAAGTCCTTGTATTTGTTGTGTTGTATTATTTATAGAATTTTCTTCTTGTGTTTGAGTCTCTTCTGTATTTTGCTCATTCGTTTGTATTTGGTATCTTGCTGTACTTAATCTCGTATCTTGTTTTTCATCTAGTTCTTTTATGTTTACTTTTTTATTTTCTGCACCATCTACTACATAATCAATTAATTTTCCATTTTCATTTGAATATGTAACTTCTATGTTTGAATCATTTGCTGTTAAATCACTCTTTAATGTTATTTTTGCTGGTATAACAACATATGTACCTTCATATATTGAATCTGCATAATAATTATTTTGTGTTCCACTTAAAGTTACTCTTATAACTTTATTTGTACCATTGTCTACTACTTCTGTGTTTTGTATAAAATTACTGTCATTATTTAATAATGATGTATTTCCTAAAATAACTTTATCTACATCTTCTGGTAATTTCATTTCTATTACTGGATTTTTAAATAGATTGTATTTTACATCATTTGAAATTAATTTTAATGTAAAATTAACATCATTTACTGTATTGTTTGTCCAATTTTGTTTATCTACTGATAAATCTACTCTTGTTTGTGAGTCATTTATTTTAGTTACATAATTATTTGAGAAATTATAGATTTCTTTTTCTTCTATATTATCTGTTGTATTATTGTCTTCTTCTTCTGTTTTTTGGATGTCATTTATTGCTTTTACATTTGTATATGTTTTTATTGTGTTATCATCTAAATTTAAATATGTTTCTTTTATTTCTTTTGTATTTTCTATTTTCAAAGTTCCAATTTTTATAGGTTTAGATGTTTTTACTTTTAAAGAATTTTCTTCATTTTCAAAGTTTGCTTCTATTGTTCCATCTTCATTTGCCTGTGTATCTTTATTTACTTCTAGTAATACATCATCATTAGCATTTAGAATTTGTAATTTTCCGTCTTCTCCTAATATATCTAATATATTATTTTTATTTACTTTTGTTGATTTATATTTGATTTCTTCTGTATTTATTTCTTTATCTTTTGCATCTACAAATTTATCATCTTCTGTAATCTCAATTTTATCTGAAATTGATTCATAATCTACATTTATATTAGTTGTTTCTGAATATGTTGTAGGATTTTTTGTTCCATTATTGATATTTGCATTTATATTTCCATTATAAATTTGTCCTGATACTATATCCGCAGAAACTAAACCTGATATATTTTCCGTTACTTCTCCACTTGCATTTATATCACCTGATATTTCTGCACTATCATCTGTATTTAAAACTTCTTTAACATTTCCTGTAACTTCTATTGTTCTCTTTTCTTTATTTTCATTATAACAATTAGAACTATAATATAAGTTTAGCTTATAGTTGTCTCTTGCACCATCAACTTTTTCTGTATAAATATTGTGGTTATCATCTTCTTTGTTTTGTACGACTATAGCAATTTTTCCAGTATTTGAGTCATATTTATAATCATAATCTTTTGCTGTATCACTTCCATTTGTTGCCTTTGTTGATATTGCTTGTAATTCTACTTTTTCAGGAAATTCTCCATTTATTTGAGGAGAGGTTAATTCTGTTTTTGTTTGTTTTATTGCTTTATATTCTTGGTCTTCCTTATATTCTATTCCTGTTTTTAAATCAAGCTTTAATAAAATTCCCTTATTATCTTCAAATGAATAATTAACATATTTTTCAATATTAATTTCATTTTTTACTTCAGCTTTTGATTTATCTAAAACATTTTTTATATCTTCTGCTGCAACTGATATTATTGTCAATAATGAACTGTTAATAATCATTAACATTATGACAAATATTGCAATAATTTTTTTAGATATTTCTTTCATACATACCACTCCTCATATTTTTTAATGTAATTTTTTTATTTCAGGGAGACCCGATTGCCGCCGGGTCTCCCGTCCGTATGAATTTACTGCTTGACCGGTCCAAACAGGCCGTCACGGTATGCACTGATGTACTCCATGCAGTAGTCGTCCAGGCCCAGCAGCGCTTCGGTGGCGAAGATCACGCCCATCATATCCCGGTTGGTGGGATCCAGAATGGCGCTGTCCAGTCCGGCGTTCATGGCAAGAACCGTAAAGCCCAGGTTCACCATCTTCCGCACGGGCAGGTTGAAGGAGATGTTGGAGACGGCGGCGGTAATATGGATGCTGGGATACTTGGCACGGACGGTGGAGATAACCTCCACGTTGGTCTCAATGCCGTTCTCGGAGGTGCAGAGCATTTCCACCAGAGGATCGATGTGGATCCGGTTGGGAGCGATGCCGTACTCCTTGGCCTTGGCCATGATCTTGTCGAAGACCCGCAGACGGTCGGCGGCGTTCTTGGGAATGCCGGTGTCGTCGGACAGCAGGGCAATGACCTGCCAGCCTTTGTTTTCGGCCAGAATGGGGAAAATCTTATCGATCTTGTCACCCTCGCCGGAAACGGAGTTGATCAAACCGGGCTTGTTGCAGAACTTGTAGGCCTGGGTCAGCACGTCAGCGCTGGGGCTGTCCACGGCGATGGGCAGGTCGGTGACGGACTGGATGCAGTCGATCATCCAGTGCAGCGTTTCCACTTCCTCCGCCTCGGGGACGGAAGCGCAGCAGTCGATAAAGGTGGCGCCGGCATTGGCCTGAGCCACGGCACGGGCCTTGATGAACTCGGCATCCCGCTCCGCAATGGCCTTGGCCACCACGGGAATGGAGCCGTTGATCTTCTCGCCGATAATAATCATTGGAATCTCTCCTTCTCAAATTAAAATTGTCAAAGTTCTTGTGCGGCCCGGGAAGCCCCGCCCCGGCATTCTGCCCGGGAGGCGCTTTCCGAAGGGCGAAGCATCAGAACATGATGCTGATGGGCAGACGCTGGGCCTCCAGCTGCTCCTTGGTGAAGCCGAAGTGCTTGCAGTTGTAATCGTCAATGGCATCCCACAGGCCCTGATAGGTGCCCTTGTACAGAGAGCCAGGGCCTCCCTGGGTGATGCAGGGAATGAAGTGCTTCATGCCGCAGGTCTCCATGGCGTGGACGGCAGCCTTCTCGCAGTCGGCGTAGGTCCAGCCCTCAAAGTCCACCTGCTTGTTGTCGATCTCGCCCATGAAGGAGATCTTGTCGCCGTACTTGGCGAGGCACTCAGGCACATTATTGGAGTGCATGCAGCCCTGCCACACATCGATGCCCATGTCGATCATGGTGGGCAGCAGGTTGGCGCAGTAGGAGTCGGAGTGATGGATAATCAGCTCCACGCCGTGGCTGTGGTAGTAGCCGTAAATCTTCTGATAGGCTTCCAGGAAGAAGTCCTCAAAGATGGAGGGACGCAGGAAGGAGTTCAGCTCGCTGCCCCAGTCGTCGTGGTGCAGGATGGCATCGGGATGCAGGTTGGAGCAGATGCCCTCAGCCAGCTCCAGCTCCCAGTCGGTCAGGTACTTGATGAGATCGTGCATCTCATCGGGGTACTCCATGTAGTCCATCAGAGCTTCCTGCATGGAGCACAGGTGATGGACCTGCTCAAAGATACCGGGAGCCACAAAGGCAGCCTTATAGGCCTTGGTGCCGTCCACTGCGGCGTACATATCCTTGCAGATGTTCCACAGCTCATCGGAGAACTTCAGGCTGGGGGCATGGACATAGTCCTGCCAGTTTTCAAAGTCCTTGACAACGATTTTGTCGGGGGTATGGACAGGGAATGCGCCGGGCACATTTTCCGGGAAGGAGTTGGTCACGCCCCAGCCGTTGACCACGTTCTCCATGCCGCGCTTCAGCAGGGGCTGGGTCATCATGTAGGGGTGCATCAAGATAGAAACGGCCTCATACTGGTTGACGAACCGGTCGGGATTGCCGCCCCGGACGGTTTCACGCATATTTTCCTTTGCGGTAAGCATAATCTGTATCCTCCAAATGATAAAAATCTGTGAAGGGTTATCCACAAATTTGCGCTAGGCGAAACGCCCCCCTTTTTGTGGATTGCTTCTATATGCATCCTAGCAAATTCGAGCCATTTTGTCAATTCATGCAAAGACAATTTACAATTTTCCACACTTTGTGATTATTGCCTATTTACTTTCCGCAATTTTGCGGATATAATTTCCTTATCATCTTAAAAAGGGGAGCGTTATGGATGGAGAAATACACCCTCGCCCATATGAATCCGAATCTTGCCATGGCGGCCCAGGCATTTCCCGGCTGTATCATACATGATTCCGGCAAAGGACAGTCCTATCTGGATGTACGCATTTTCCGCAGCGCCCTGCCCATGAGCGAGAATATTCTGTATCTTGTCCGGGAGGCGGACGCGGCTTCTTTTCCCGGCGATACCTACGCCAGCATCTGTAAGGCATTCATTTACGGGACCGCCGACCGGATTACCGTACCGAATCTGACGGATGAGCAGGTGCTGGATCGGGCCATGGTTCTGTTCTCCCGCTGCCGGGAGCAGGAGCAGCGTCTGGACGAGCTGGTCTTTCAGGGCGCCACATTGCAGCAGCTCTGCGAGGCCGGGGCTGATCTGCTGGATAACCCGGTGTACATCCATGACGACTGGTTTATGGTTCTGGCCCAATCCTCTCAGGTGGACGATGTGCTGACTCCGGAATACACCATGACCTCCCAGCGAGGCTTCCTGCCCAGAGTCATTGTGGATGACCTGCAATTCGACAGCGACTATCTGGAGACCTATACCACCCACGATGTGCAGCTCTGGCACAACCCCAGCAAGGCGGCTGACTGCCTGTATGTAAACCTGTGGGACGGGGCCATCTACCGTGGGAGACTCCTGGTCATGGAGACCAACCACCCCTTCCAGCCATCGGACTACCGCCTGGCGGAGGTCCTGGCCCAGCGGGTCATGAGCTGCCTGCACTATCGCGGCAGCACCGCGGACTCTTCCTTCCGCAGCATGGACGATGTGATCTCCGATCTGCTGCAAAACCAGCAGCCGGACGGCGGCCAGCTGCGGCGGCTGCTGGATCAGCTTGGCTGGGACGAGAACGACCCCTATGTCTGCCTGAATATCGCCGGTCAGGAGGATGCTCCGTCCACCATTCAGGAACATTCTCTGCACAGCGACCTTTTTCGGTATTTCCCCAACAGCTATGTGCTGCTGCAGGATCACAAGCAGTATGTGATTCTGAATATGCGCCGGCTGGCCATTCCCTACACCATGCTGCGGCACACCCTTGCCCCGCTGTGCCGGGATTATCTGCTGTATGCCGGCATTTCCTCGCCCGCCCAGGGGGTGCGGGATATTCATGTGGCCTTTACCCAGGCCCAGATTGCGCTGGAGACCTGTTTCCACCTGCGGGGGGACCACTGGATCCGGGGGTTCTCCCATTGCGCTCTGGCCCATATCATCGATAATTTCCGGTCGCCTCTGACAATCGAGCAGACTCTTTCGCCGGCCCTCTATGCCCTGCGGGCCTACGACCGGGAACACGGCACCCCTTACTTTGAGACGCTGCGGGCGTATCTGCTCTGCGAGCGGGAGATTCCCAAAACCGCCCAGACCCTGATTATCCACAGG
>ERZ857840.3851-NODE-3851-length-12197-cov-2.735793_pt1 | contig 12197 bp, 5 predicted proteins | sample MGYA00519760_ERZ857840 | MGnify/ENA primary metagenome ERZ857840 (study PRJEB31778, sample SAMEA3449371) | human gut metagenome | biome: human gut; feature: human-associated habitat; material: faeces | place: United Kingdom | collected 2010/2012 ... | reverse complement strand
TTTAACCGTCTCCCAAAGATCTGCACCAGTAATATAAAGGCGGGCACTTGAAAGGAACTTAACCTTCTTCAACATCGCTTCCGGAAAAGTATACCCGATCGTTACATTCTTCAAACGTAAATAACGTCCATCCTGTGATGTCAGGGAAGATGCCTGATAATTATATTTATTTATGTTACCATCAATGGAATATGGCGCATAATATGCATTCGGATTATCTGCACTCCACGTATTTCCCAAAGAAGCAGTAGTAGAATTCTGATACTTTGCATTAAACGGTTTAGTCCAGTTTCCTTCATCACGATAAATAAAGCGATTAGCCACACCTTGAAAAATCACATTTACATCAAACCCTTTATATGAAGCTCCAAAATTGAAAGAATAAGAAATTTCCGGGGTATCACTTCCAAGATAAATATAATCTTTTGCATCCAATACACCATCACCGTTTTCATCACAATACATATTATCTCCCACACGAATATTAGAAGGCATGTTTATACCATTATTTTTTTCATATTTAGCTTTATAAGCTTCCAACTGTTCTTCATTCTGTATCTTTCCTGCGTAACGAAGACCAAATATTGAATTCAAAGGATACCCCTGCTGTGTAGATGTATATCCTGTATTCATTACAGTAACACCACCAAAATCAACCAACTTATTACGTGCGAAAGAGAATGTTCCGCCTACATAATAATTGACTTCACCAACCTTATCACGATAATTGACTTGTCCTTCAAATCCATAATTTTTAAATTTACCATTATTTGAAGAAGGAGCTTTATCACCCAAGATACCCGGATATGTAATCTCTACCAACATATTGTCATTCCGTTTCAGAAACGCATCCACACTACCATTCAACTTTCCATTCAAAAAGCCAAAATCGACTCCAATATTATAATTTTTAATACGTTCCCACGTACGAGTTACAGATGCCATTGTACCAGAAGTCCTGATAAATGAAAGTTTATTAGAACCCACATAAGCACCTTCATTATTTCTCAATGAATACAATTGTATGCCGTCATAATTACCAATACCACTTTGATTACCTACCTCTGCATAAGAAAGACGGAGTTTCAAATCACTCAACCAGTCGATATCCAGCAAAAAAGCTTCCTGTTTCAAACGCCATCCCAAAGATCCTCCCCAGAAGAAATTCCAACGATTTTCCGGTAAGAATTTAGATGATCCATCATAACGCCCCTGCAACTCCAGTAAATAACGACCATCATATTCATAATTGAAACGCCCGAAATACGAAAGAAGAGCATATTGATATTTATCTAAACCTTCATTATTACCAGCACCACTTAACGTGGCCTCACCAGAGCCATTAATAATCTCAAGACCTTTCTGAACATCTTTCACTTTAACACCCCAGGTTTCATAATCATTAAATTCATATTGTCCGCCAAGAGTCAAACTTACATCATGTTTTCCAAATGTCTTGTGTCCATTCAGATAGGCAGTGAATGAGTAAAAATTAGTCTGAGAAGTAGTCTGCCTGTAAGTAGAAGTTTCCTGACTTGGCCACGTTTGTTGCGCAATAGTACCTAAATAATTATAATATGTAATCGCATTCTGCACAACCTTACGTGTGGCCTGACTTGTATTATATCCTAAATTTGCATTAGCAGTCAACCAACTATTAATCGAATAATTCAACGTCTCACTTATATTAATAGCAGAAACAGAAAGCTTATTATCACCACCATCCGTTATTTTTGCCAAAGGAGACGCATTAGACTCACCACTCCCCCACTGATAAGGTTTCCCATCCATAGCTGCCAATGGTAATCCCGGCTGAATAAGACTTGCACTTAAAGCTGCGCTAATCCGACTAGGAGCCACCTGCTCCTGGCGATTATACGAAATAGAAGAATCTAATGTAAGTTTTTTCGTGAGCTTAAATGTATTATTCAGACGGAAGTTATAACGTTGATTATTATTATCACCATACTTCAAAGTAGAACCATCGTATAGATAGCCTAACGAAATACGATATGATGACCGATCGGTTCCACCGGAAATGCTCAGGTTGTGTTCAGTAGACCATGTACTACCAAACAATGAATCAAGCCAGTCCACGCCATCATCAAATACATAATCTGCAACGTCCCCAAATCCTAAGAAGTTAGAATCAAAGTTATTCTGAAGATAATGTCCCTTGAAAGCTTTAGCAAACTGAGCATAAGCATAGAAAGCATCATGGGTCTGCTTGTCATTATCATAAGCCGTCATTAGTCCATCGGCCCATTGTTCTACACTCATCATTTCAGGCATTAATCCCACTGTTTTCAGAGTAGCAGTAGCATTATATTCCACTTTTGTTTTTCCTTCCTTTCCTTTTTTGGTTGTAACCAACACAACACCTCCTGCCGCACGCGAACCATAAATAGCAGCTGCACCATCTTTCAAAAAATTAATAGACTCAATATCGTTAGAGTTCAACAGGCGGAGATCATTAGTGCTCGTATATGCTACACCATCAATTATGATCAATGGGTCAGTAGAGTTCTTTGATACAGAACCACGAAGGCTCATCCCCCAACTTTCATCCCCCGGAGCAGAAGATGAACGGGTAATCATAACACCCGGGACCTGTCCTTGCAAAGCTTGCAAAGGACTGGACATATTACCTTTTTCCAGAAAACTTTTAGAGCCGACCACTGTCACAGCTCCTGTTAATGACTTTTTCTTTTGTGTGCCATAGCCTACAACGACAACTTCTTCAAGCGTTTCCGAGCTTTCTTCAAGCGTCACGTTCAATACATTTTGATTAGAAATAGTGATTTCCTGTTCCTGATAGCCGATATAGCTAAATTTTAAGCGAGCGTTCACCGGAACAGTAATCGAATAATTACCATCAATATCTGTTATAGTACCACCAGACTGACCTATCAAACTTACACTCACACCAATCAACGGTTCTCCTGTAGCATCAACCACTTTACCACTCACCTTTTTCTGGGTCTGAGCTACCATTTGACTGCTATCAGTTGCATATGTCCGTGATCCGGACATAGGAGACAAGCCCAATAACAAAGCTAATGCAAAAATAATTTTCTTGCCAAGCCTTGAATTCAATACAATTTCTTTTTGAAATTTCATAAAATTAAATTTGAGGTTCTAAAAATAAGTTCATTTTATCATTCTCGAAAATAAAATAAGACATAAATATGTCTTTTTTGTCTTTCATTCCTTTTTCCATAAGCATAAAGGGTTATTTTTATATTAAATGAATAAGATTAAATACAATTCTTAAAAAATTCGCGCATCTCACGGCGTCCTAGGAAAAGATGATTCTCCACCGTACGGCGGCTAAGATTCATTTCTTCCGCTATTTCCGTAGATGTTTTAGCTTCAAAACGATTCATTGTATATACCAAGCGTCTCTGTTCGGGCATCATTGCCAACTTGCGTTGTTCGGTTGCCATCAAATCATCGGCTATGATGCCTTCTTCTGTTTCATTAGTAGAGGTTACAGCACAATCATACATATAACTGTCCACTTCCAGCTTCTTATAATAGCGGCGGATATAATCAATCACAATATTACGTGCGATAGTGAAGAGGAAATACTTCACTGTATCCGGACGAAGCATTTGCTTATAATCCAGTAAACGTATAAATACATCTTGGGTTAAATCTTCCGCTTCGTAACGGTGAGTGATACGATAGGTAATATAGGTAAGTATTACCTGATAATATTCTTCGTAAGAACGAGCGATAATGTTGTCGGAAGTGTTACTTGTTGTCTCCATAATACGATCTTTTTCGGTTTCAATCACGATGCAAATATAAAGGCGATTAGATAAGTAACCATAGGAAAAAGCCGAAGATAAATTTCAACGCATCCAAGTAGACTATCTTTGCCGGTTATCACTAATAATCAAGTTGTTAGCACCAAGCAAGAATGAGTCTCATTTTATAAAATGAGACTCAAACAACATTAATTTTAAAGAAATAGAACCTGCCGGTTCATCATAAAATCTATCCGGGACTTGACAAATGCCTTTTAATGTTGTATATTTGTAGTCCGACAACTTAAAACCAAGGAGTAATGAATAAAAAACAAATAATATTCTGATGAAAAACAACATAATATTCATACAAATATAGTTTAGAAACCTAACTCACAACAGAGGAAAGGGCAATAAACATAGGGAAAAGACCGCAAGCTGCATAGAGTTTGCGGTCTTTTTTGTTACATAAATTCAAACTACTTTCCCTAATTTTCTACTTTTGAGTTTATAATAAAGTGAAGATACGTTTATAATAAACCTCCATTGAATTTATTATAAACGTTATAAACGTTTATAAAGAAAGATGTCAACTTTTTACACTAGAGTATTTCTCTAAAGATTGGAGAACCGGTATTTTAGTAATAATAACAAACATCAGAAAAAGAAAATATTAATTTACAGGACTATTGAAAATCCAATATTACATAGTACATCAATAGAGGTAAAACTATTCTTCCTTTGTCGTTCCTCCAATACTACGTTTATATTCATTGGGAGTGACTCCCGTACTTTTCTTAAATGAACGGAAGAAAGAAGCGCAAGAACTAAAGCCGCACAGTTCTGCCAAAGCCACCAATGTATAACGTGAATACTTGCTGTCGGCTACCAATTTTTTAAACTCGGATATTCGATACTCATTGATAAAGTCGTAGTAAGACTGATTCAGATACTGATTCAATAAATAAGATAAAGAATGGGAAGATGTTCCTAATGACACTGCCAAATCTCCCATTTTCAGATCCGGATTAATATAGGGACGCTCCTTTTCTACATAGGCAACCAACTTCTCATAGAGTTCCTTGCATTCAGCATCACTCAACCTATTGGTTTTATACTTTTCTTCGATAGATTGTTCTTGTTTGCTTTCAATCGTCAATTCTTTTTCCGCAACTTGTTGCTTAGCTGACTGAAAAGCCGAAACACTCAAGCCGCGAATACGTTTCCAAAGATAATATCTAATAAGTAGCCCCCCTAAAATAAGCAATATAACCATCGCTCCCCATGCCCACCAAGGAATCAGAGAACGAATTTCCAAAGTCAAAATCGATTCCGACTGATCATTGCCCGGAAGACGAACACGAAAGGTATATTCTCCCGAAGAAAGTCCATAATAAGAAACTTCACTTTGTGCAGCAAGCAATTTCCATTCTGTATCCGCTCCATCCAGTCGATATTCGTACATCATAGCAGAAGGAAGTCCATACGAAAAGTCGGTAAAACAGAAAGTCAGATTATTCTGATCGTGCTTCAGAGAATAGTCATGAACGGACATTCCATTTGCCATAACATCGGTAAACACAATCGGATGTACTGTCTGATGACGCACTTCATCCACCTTTTTCGGATCGGCATAAATCAGCCCTCGGGTATTTCCAAACCAAAGTATTCCTTTCTCATCCTTAGAAGCGGCGCCATTGGTGAAGGTCGGTCCCGGCAAGCCGTCATTAAACGTGAAAGCATCATACTCCTTCCCTTCATCTTTAAAACGAACCAACCCATCATTGCATCCCAACCAAAGCCAACCTAGCTCATCTTCAACGATAGACATCAACGAGTTTTCGGGCACTGCAGGTATGACCGGCAATTGCCGAAAACGATCCATCGACAGGGTTGAAGTAAACAGATTTCCTTTTTCGCGTAAAAAATGAAGATTATTTTTAGAATCTTCATAAATATAGCGTACTTTATCTTTATTCACGAAGCCTTCCGGGAATACATTGGAACGCAAACTATGTGAAGCCGGATCGTAAATACACATTCCATTCTCCGTAGCAATCCACCCTTTTCCCGTTGAGTCAAAACGAATTTCATATACATTTCCTTCCGGAAGTTGGGAATTGGCACTGGTATAAATTTTCGTTTCTCCAGATTGTTTGTTATAGCAGAAAACACCTTGGGAAGTCCCAATCCACAAATTCTCCATTGAATCGGGAACGAGGCAGAATACATGTCCATTAAGCAACAATTCAGTATTCCCTTGCGTGACGTGTCCCAACGACAAAGTCTTCGGATTCAATACCATCATCCCTCCACCATACGTACCGATATAAAATTCTCCCTGATAAAAACACATCGAAAGAATAAGATCGGAAGGTAATTCCGGTTTCATAAAACTTTTCACGACACCGATCGCTTCGTTGATATAAAACAAGCCGTCACGAGAACCAATGAGTTTTTCAGTTCCCCGATTCAAAAATGAACGGACGGAAATGTTAGCAGAATTAAACAGGGGAGGATAAGTATAAGTATGAAATAATCCATTTTGATAAAGTGAATAGTCCAATCCAGCCTGGAAATGTCCAATCCAAATTGCTCCTTTATCATCTACCAGCAAAGAATAGATGGAATTGCTACGAATTCCGTCTTTATCACGCACATCATGACAAAGACTTCGCACGATACGTTGATCCTTATGAGAAAGAAAATGCACACCATTGCCATCCGTAGCTACATAAACCAGATTTTTCCCATCACTGGAAATATCAGAAATCACATTACATCCCAAATCTGTTGTATGTGAAAAAGTACTCCGCCTAATATCAAAACAGATCACTCCCTGACTCATTGTTCCCAAATAAAGCGTATCACCGATGCGGGTAATGCATCGGAAATAATCAGCTTCAGATACATTCTCCCGAAAATGCCAGGAAGAAATATGTCCGTCAGAAAGTGAGTAAGCAAACAAGCCCTGTACTGTAGCTAGCCAAAGTTGCTTTTTCCCTTCGTCCAGACACATGTCCATTATCCGGTTGCAGGCAGCCAACATATTTTTATCAACTAATACTTGGGTTAATTTTCCGTCTTTTTGAATAAACAGTCCGCGATCTGTTCCCATATAGAGCACCCGGTCATTGTAGAGTAGCGCATTGACAGAACAATCTATTTTCTCGGGGACGATTCGCTCCAGTTCGTTTTTCGTACGGTTCAATCTCCACAGACCTATCCCGTTACCTACCCACAGCTGTTTCTCTGATGTTTCCACAATAGCAGAAACTCGTTTTTTACGTACTTCCTCTACACCTCGAAACTCAAAATGCTTCACTTTTACACCATCAAAGCGGTCGAGGCAGTTATCCGTTCCTAACCATACAAAGCCTTCGGAATCTTTATAAATCGTGTTCACCAATAGCCCCGACAACCCGTCGGTCATGACTATATTACGAAATGTATAGGGTTGCGCCGACAAAAGAATGTGCCAACACAGGAATATGAAAAGTAAAATACTATATCTCAAAGTGCCTTTCACGAACCAACTGATTTTATCAATATATGTGATGCAAATATACATATTCTCTTTTAAAGAATGAAAGAAATACGTTATTTACATCGGTAAAAGCGTATCTTCCTTTCGAATGATACGCTCACTTGACTGACTATTTTGAACCTTTTTCATTTATCCGTATAAAGAATCCGTACCGGTCCCAATAAACCGGATTCCAATAACGGATCTTCCTTTGTATAGTGTTTCCAAGGAGTAAAAAGAACACGTTGACGGCCGGTCTCTCTCTCCTGATTTACATACCACACAGGGAACTGGCAAATACGTCCGTATTCATCATATTGATATTTTTCCGGTAGATATTCATCACCTATCAATCGGTTGGGATACAGATTGGTAACTTCTATTTTCAAGTCATTCACCCCTGCTTTTACCAAAGAGGTGATATTCATCTGATAGGGTGCTTTCCATATCAACACAGGCGCGCTCCCGTTGACACTTACTTGTGCTAAATTTTCCACACGTCCCAGGTCTAACAGAATCTGTCTGGAAGTTCCCTTTTTCGTCAGATTCTTTATTTCTTTCCTAGTGAGGACAAACGTTCTTGAATAAGTAGAAGTACCGGAGAAATGTTTCACATTAAAATCTGAATGTTTGTGAAGAGATTGCAGTACCGACAACGTTACTTCGGCAGGAGCTTTGCTCCAAGCCGGAAACTGAACAGTCCAACTTTCATTCAAGGTCTGCAAAACACGGTTCTCTTCAGAAAGTAAAGGAACCGGCAAGCCGGAGGCCACTTCCGCCTTTATCTTTTCTTCTGACCAAGCTTCCGGTACATAAATGGTCTTTGTCTGATCTCCTTCAAAACTACCGATATACTGCTCTTCCGCCATCGGGACATCGTAGGCCGGAGAACAAATATACGCAGACTTCTGACCGGTTGCTACTCGATGTCCATTCAGATAAAGTGTCGGTACCCCTTTGTGGTAGACTAATGCTACGTGAGTCCATCCTTCTACCGGAGTTTTCGATTCAAGTACCACGCGGTTAGCGGAAGCACGTTCATAGACACGGACGGTATTCTGTCCCATGGCAAGTCCTACCGTAGCATGCCCTTTGCCATAGCGCTCTTCTCCTTTATCGGGGAAGATTAGGAAGCCCCGTCCTGCAGCTGCAAATGTTTCCGGTTTGGCCCACATTGAAATAGTGAACGTATCATATATAGGCGAATCTAAAGTAGAAACAGAAGTTACTTCTTTAAAATCAGTCGTTTCCTTTTCTGTGTTCTCCGAACGGTGGAATACAAGAAAAGCGGAACCACTTTCGGCCAGTGATAAATTCACTTTCGTTACTCCGTTTTCTTCTTTGTAAGGAACCGGAATATCTGTTTCACCCGTCTCTGCATTCCAAAGTGAGGGTTTCATACCACTGATACGGAAAGTGGCTGTCAACTGTTCCGGACGACGGCGATGATTACTGATAAAATAAATTTCATCACCTGCCACTGAACGATGTATAAAATGAATTTGTGCATCCTTATTGATTGCGGTAAAAGAGAAATCAGGACGTATATTTTCTATATCCAATACTTCTTGCAGGTTCTTTGTATGATAGATACGAGCATTACCGGTGGGCTGACGCTCCCATAATTCGCCCGCCAAGACTTTTACTTCTTTGTCTTTCGCAGCATCCATTCCCATATATCCTGCCGGCTTTTCACCCGCAAGCACAATAGTAGCTCCCTGTTGCATCAACCGTTTCACTTGTTGAAGCAATTCAGGTGAACATTGCTCCATAGGTGTCAAGACCAATATCCGGTAACTCATTCCGTGCGGTAACAAGAGTCTGCCGTCTTTTACTTCCAAACGAGAAAGAATATTCCTGCTGCCAATATCCCACCGATAGCCGTATGGAGTGGCGGGAGTTTCAAAATCATAATCCGCTATTCCGGATGAGATACCTTCATCCTTAATATATAATATATCTGCCGCATACAATCCTTGTTGTAACATGTATGCACAACGGGAATTATAAGTGTTCCAGCCTATGGCTTGTTCCGCCCAAACGGAGTTACGGTTCAGATGAGTTCCGAAAGGTCCCATTGTCATGAATGTCCCCGGCGTACCACCCACATAAGGTTGATGTGCAAACACATGATAAACAAAACGGTTCACTCCGGTAGTCATCATATAATCTCCTTCGGCTTTCATTGCATACGGGTGTTCCGTCAGTTTACTGTTGAAAGGAGTTCCTGTGAAACACTCTGCTCCCACAACCGGACGGTTCCAAAGATGTGCCGTACTAGCCGCCATCTTTGAAGTGGTAACGCCTCCATAAATATAATGTATCCAAAATTCACTCATCGGATAATCCAGATATTCGGCATATTCAAGGCTTTCGAAATTCCCGTCACCGTATGGTTCTGCAGCGAACTTTAACCCATGACGGGCGGCTCTCTCTTTGAAGTGAGCCAGAAAGTTTTCATTAAACATATCAGTATGTGTGCGACGCATATCATACAGGAAACGTTCGGTTGCCTCTACACTTTTCACGATGCGCCCGGTCATGGCTAATAACCAGGGAGTCAAATCGTACCCCCGACGTTCGCGGAAGAAATCTGGCAGAGAAGAAGTCCAGTTCTGCTTTCCGGCTTCCCAACTGTCCATCATCAACGTGGTCAACGTTTTGCCACACCATGGTTTCAATTTATCCAATAAAGGATCAAGGAAAAGATCGAAATGCTGATCCAATGCTTTTTTACTGAATTTATCACAATCCAAGCCGACACCACTATCGGGAGCTGCAGCTACTACTTCTCCGGTAGTAGTGGAACCGATACGAAGAATTGTCCAACGCCCGCTGCCCTTCGGAGCTTTCCATTTTAGTAATCCATTAGCATCCATACAGGAGGTTATATCAACCACTTTATCCGGATTCACTTGTTGAGAAGAGAATCCCAATGATACAGGATCTTTCACATAATTAGTTTTGGCCGGCCAGTTTTCCAACCGATCGGAAGCGTGAAGATTTACTTCACTCAAATTCGTGCTACGGTTCGATGTTAAACGGAAATAACGTCCTTTTGCAGGAGTAAAACGAGCGATACCCGGCGTATCCATTTCACGCAAAGCGGGACTGTTTAAAGTAGTAATCTTTGTATATTGTATTCCGTCATGAGATACTTCGAGAGTCAATACGGGAGCATAATCACGGGGACCGTCATGTGGATCGAGCGGTTTCTCCCGGTCGCCACGACGAACTGTGATAGCTTGTGCTTCAAAAGGTTGGTTCAATTCAAAAGTCAACTGTCCTTTCTGTTTATCCAAATGAATTTGAGATTCCAGATCATTATCGAAGAAAAGTTCTTTTTCAACTTCTTTTCCATTCAGAAGTACTTTTGTTACCAAAGAATGAAATAAGCCAGTTTCTGTCTCCAAAGCCGGATATGCCAATACAAAGGCATCTTTATAATAATCTCTTTTTGCATAGGGACGGGGAAGCCGGACGTTCACATTTCCCTTTTTATCCGAAGTTGCCAATACTTCCGTCCATTCCAGTTGTTGCATGGAGTTTTCCAATGTGATCCAAGGACCACCTGTACCGCTATATCCCGGTGAATTCTGTAAATAGAGTTCCAATCCCAGGCGTTCTGCCTCTTTAACGGCATGAATGGTCATTTCTTCCCATTGCGGAGAAGCATAATCAACACTTCCACGCACGATACCAACACCGGTATTAAACATCATAGCGGCTCCATAAGAAGAACGCTTCATATATTCCAAATCAGCAGTTAGCCCTGCTTTGGATATATTCCCATTCATCCACATCCAGTACGTACTGGGACGTGCCTGCATAGGTGGATTCACAAACTCTTCACGGGTAATCTGTGCCTGCATCGAGCTACAAAGACATAATGCAGACAGTAACATTGTCCATTTCTTCATCGTCGTCATTTATACATATATATAGAAATACGAAAGAGATAAATGGGTTACTCAATGCAAGATAAAATTTATAAAAAAGCCGCCACCAAAGTAGTGACGGCTCTTATAAAACACACATTCTGAATACGTATAATCTATCCCCACTTCAATCCGGCTTGTTCTGTTACCGGCAGAGACCTCTTTCGTATTCCTGAAACAGACTATTACCGGACTTCCAGTACAACAGTTGTCCGAGGGCTAACTTTTAATACGTCTTCTTCCACCTTCTTTTTATGATCTGTCAAATTAAATACAGTCTTTGCTTTCGGAACAGAAAGTTCAAAAGTTTTATCAGTAGAACCATTTATGGCGATCACATAATTGCCGTATTTCAGTTCATAATAGTCCGCCTTTCCGGCATAGATATTTTCATCTCCCGGTTTAAACTTTACTCCTTCCGGTATTCTGGCTATCGGCAATACTTCTCCGGCATGAGCAGAATGAATACCCTTATACCACTCACGCCAACCGGCAAACCCCAGATTCACCCAGTCCGGACGAGTATATCTCATTCCGCTATCTTCAAATTTCGTTTCGATATGTACATTAGCCAGTCGCTCAAATGTAGGAGTAATATAATGTACTTTCGCTAAATTATTCACTGCATTACGGGCACGCCAATACAACGATGCATAAAGAATTTCCGAACCATTCTTGATAGCCACTACTCCATCCTCTTCATCCGAAAACACATAATCAGGAGCTGACACGGACATGGGAAGTTTTTCCTCTGATGGTGTCTGTTTCATAATCAGTTCATATTCATCAGGAATGTGCAGATAACTTTGCAAAACACGTATATTGCCGGCATCTTTCAATTTCTTCGCTACCGCATAGAAGAACTGGTTATCTTCCAACATTTGTTGAGCAACACCCACTGTCCGTTGGTCCAAGGTAGCAGCGGCAGCCATTAACGGAGTGGCATCCCAGGCCGTTCCCCTATCCCCGTAAATCACATCT
>ERZ857840.3833-NODE-3833-length-12249-cov-5.164015_pt1 | contig 12249 bp, 9 predicted proteins | sample MGYA00519760_ERZ857840 | MGnify/ENA primary metagenome ERZ857840 (study PRJEB31778, sample SAMEA3449371) | human gut metagenome | biome: human gut; feature: human-associated habitat; material: faeces | place: United Kingdom | collected 2010/2012 ... | reverse complement strand
CCGCACCTCGCTCGCCGTATCGGCACTTAGAATTATGCGGTATTGCCCTAACTCTAACCGGAACCGGATTTCGATACAACAAAGGATTGCGAGGCAAAACATGCAGGCATATCTGATTTTGGCAAATGGCCGGATCTTAAAGGGCAAAAGCCTGGGCTGCCAGGGCACTACCGTGGGCGAAGTTGTGTTTGCCACCGGTATGGTCGGGTTTGAAGAAACGCTGACCGACCCCAGCTACTATGGCCAGATCATTACCCAGACCTACCCGCTGATCGGCAACTACGGCATGAACAGCGAAGACAAAGAGAGCGGCAAGATCTGGGCAAAGGGTTACATCGTGCGCGAAGCATGCACGACCCCTTCCAACTTCCGCAGCGAGGAAACGCTAGATACTTTCCTGAAAGAAAACGGCATTATCGGCATTGAGGGCATTGATACCCGCAGCCTGACCCGCATCCTGCGCGAAAGCGGCGTTATGAACGGTGCCATTACCACCGAGTTTGACCCCGAAACCGAGCCGGAAAAGCTGGCTGCCCTGATGCCCATCATCAAGGCTTATGCCGTGACCGGCGCGGTGGATGCCGTGACCTGCACCGAGCCGCAGTGCTTTGCCCCCACTGCCGGTGTGGCGGAGGGCGAAGAACCGCTGCACATTGCCCTGCTGGACCTTGGCTGCAAAAAGAACATTGTGCGCTGCCTGTGTAAGCGTGGCTGCCGTGTAACGGTGCTGCCTGCTTCTACCACCCTGGCAGAGCTCAAAGCCCTTGCGCCGGATGGCCTGATGCTTTCCAACGGCCCCGGTGACCCAGCAGAAAATGTGCAGGTCATCGCCAATATCCGCGATATGCTGGATACCGGCATCCCAGCTTTCGGCATCTGCCTGGGCCACCAGCTGACCGCCCTGGCTGCAGGCGCCAAAACCTGCAAAATGAAGTATGGCCACCGCGGCGCCAACCAGCCTGTGACCGACTTTGCGCTGGAACGTACCTTTATTACCAGCCAGAACCACGGTTATGCGGTTCTGGGCGATACTTTGCCCGCAGGTACCGGCCGCGTCAGCCATGTGAACGCCAACGATAAAACCTGTGAGGGAATTGAATACCTGCAGTGGAACTGCTTTACGGTGCAGTTCCACCCCGAAGCAAACGGCGGCCCCAAGGATACCGAGTTCCTGTTTGACCGCTTTTTGCAGAATGTCCGCCGCATCAACCGCGTGAAAGGGGGCCGTTGAGATGCCGAAAGATCCTAGAATCAAAAAGGTGCTGGTTATCGGTTCCGGCCCTATCATCATCGGTCAGGCTGCCGAGTTTGACTACTCCGGCACGCAGGCCTGCCGTGCTCTGAAATCCGAGGGCATTGAGACCGTGCTGGTCAACTCCAACCCGGCCACCATCATGACGGACCCGGATATTGCGGATCATGTTTATATTGAGCCGCTGACCGCCGAAGTTGTGGAACGTATTATTGAAAAGGAAAAGCCGGACGCCATTCTGCCCAATCTGGGCGGCCAGATGGGCCTGAACCTTTCCATGGAACTGGCCCGCAGCGGCTTTTTGGACCGCAGCGGCGTGCGCCTGCTGGCCTGCAAGCCGGACACCATTGACCGTGCCGAGGACCGCCAGCTGTTTAAGGATACCATGGAAAAGCTGAACCAGCCCTGCATTCCCTCCAAGGTGGTGGAGGACCTGGATTCCGCCATGGCGTTTGCCGATGTTATCGGCTATCCCGTTATCGTGCGCCCGGCTTTCACCATGGGCGGTACCGGCGGCGGTATCTGCGAAAACCCTGAAAAGCTGCACGAGATCGCAACCAACGGCCTGCGTCTTTCCCCCATCCATCAGATCCTTGTGGAAAAGTGCATCGCCGGTTGGAAAGAGATCGAATACGAAGTGATGCGTGACCACAAGGGCAATGTGATCACCGTATGTAACATGGAAAACCTGGACCCTGTCGGCGTGCATACCGGTGACTCCATCGTTGTGGCACCCAGCCAGACTCTGTCAGATAAGGAATACCAGATGCTGCGTACCGCCGCGCTGGATATCATCACCGAGCTGGGCATTGAGGGCGGCTGCAACTGCCAGTTTGCCCTCAAGCCGGACAGCTTTGAGTATGCGGTCATCGAGGTCAACCCCCGTGTGTCCCGCTCCTCGGCGCTGGCCTCCAAGGCAACCGGCTATCCCATCGCCAAGGTGGCAACCAAGATTGCCCTGGGCTACACGCTGGACGAGATCACCAACGATGTGACCGGCGAAACCTGCGCCTGCTTTGAGCCTGCGCTGGACTATGTGGTCGTCAAATACCCCAAATGGCCGTTTGATAAGTTCGTTTACGCCGATAAGAGTCTGGGAACCCAGATGATGGCCACCGGCGAAGTGATGGCCATTGGCAACAACTTTGAACACGCCATGATGAAGGCAGTCAGCTCCATTGAGCTGGGCATGGACACCCTGACCCTGTCCGACTTTGAAAAGCTGACTACCGAGGAAGTCATTGAGCACCTGCATGTACAGGACTCCGAGCGCGCTTTCTGCGTATACGAAGCCCTCAAGCGCGGTGTGCCGCACCAGACCATCTATGACATCACCAAGATCGACTGGTGGTTCCTGGATAAGATGCAGCACCTGGCGAACCTGGAGCTGGGCCTGAAAAACGGCCCCCTGACCCGCGAAAAGTATCTGGAGGCCAAGCATTACGGCTTCCTGGATAAAACCATCCTGCGCCTGTCCGGTGCGGAAAAGCTGCCGATGGACAACTATGTCTGCGGCTTCAAGATGGTCGATACCTGCGCTGCCGAGTTTGCCGCCAAGACCCCGTACTTCTACTCCACCTGCGATAAGGAGAACGAGGCCGAGCAGTTCATCAATGCCCATAAGACCAGCAAAAAGAAGATCCTCGTCTTTGGCTCCGGCCCCATCCGCATCGGCCAGGGCATCGAGTTCGACTACTGCTCTGTCCACGCAGTCTGGACGCTGAAAAAGCACGGCTGCGAGGCCATTCTGGTCAACAACAACCCCGAAACGGTTTCCACCGATTTTGATACCGGTGACCGCCTGTACTTTGACCCGCTGAACCCCGAAAGCGTTGACCATATTATCGCTGCCGAAAAGCCGGACGGCTGCCTGGTGCAGTTCGGCGGCCAGACGGCCATCAAGCTGGCAAAGCATATGGATGAGATCGGCCTGCCCATTTACGGCACCCCGGCCGATGCCATTGATGAAGCCGAGGACCGCGAACGCTTTGATGAGCTGTTGGAACGCTGCGGCATTCCCCGCCCGGCGGGCCGCACCGTCTTTACCCTGGACGAAGCCCTGCAGGCTGCCCAGGAGGTCGGCTACCCCGTCCTGATGCGTCCGTCTTACGTTCTGGGCGGCCAGAATATGATTGTGGCCTATAACTCCAGCGATGTCATCGAGTATATGGGCGTTATCACCAAGCATGTGGACATGAGCCACCCGGTGCTGATGGATAAGTACATCTACGGCACCGAATGTGAAGTTGACGCCATCTGCGACGGCACCGATTACCTGGTGCCCGGCATCATGGAGCAGATCGAGCGCACCGGCGTGCATTCCGGCGACTCCATCTGTGTCTACCCGCCGTATAATTTCCCGCAGGATGTGATTGATACCCTGGTGGATTACACCGGCCGCTTTGCCCGCGAGCTGAAGGTTGTGGGCCTGGTCAATGTGCAGTACGCTGTGCAGGACGGCAAGGTTTACGTCATTGAGGTCAACCCGCGTTCTTCCCGTACTGTGCCGTATATCTCTAAGGTCACCGGTGTGCCCATGGTCGATCTGGCCGTGCGCTGCACCCTGGGCGAAAAGCTGAAAGATATGGGGTACGGCACCGGCCTGTGGCGCAACGGCAAGAGCCCCTATGTGGCTGTTAAAGTACCCGTCTACAGCTTCCTGAAGCTGCACGGTGTGGATACCATGCTGGGACCCGAAATGAAGTCCACCGGCGAAGTTTTGGGCATTGCTCCCAACATGCACGAAGCGTTGATCAAGGGCTTGGTTGCCGCCGGTTACCAGTTCAAGACCCCCGGCCCCGGTTCCTGCGTAATTATCTCGGTCAAGGATTCCGACAAGAAAGAAGCCGCCGAGCTGGCCTGGAAGCTGCATGACTACGGCTATAAGATCTATGGCACCCCCGGCACGGCACGCTACCTGAACAGCCAGATGGTGCCCTGCAGCACCGTGCGCCAGATGAGCGAAGAACGCCCGAATGTGCTGGATCTGCTGGAAAGCGGTCTGGTGGATTACATCATCTCCACCAGCCCCCATGGCCGTGACCCGCACCGCGATTCCGTCAAGTTCCGCCGCAAGGCAACCGAGCTGTCCATCCCGTGCATCACGGCGCTGGATACCGCCCGCATTCTGGTGAATGCCCTGCGCAGCGACCATGACATCAGCGGCATGGAGCTGGTGGATATCGCCACCCTGCACCGCGATGCCGCCAACGGCAAATAACCAAGGGTAAAACAGAAAAACAACCTGGGGCAGCAAAGCCCGGCAGCCGTTGTGCTGCGGGGAGCTTTGCTGCCCTGTTTTTGTGCCGTACAGCAAATGTTTTGCGGCGGTGCCCGTGCGCTATGCACGCGTTCCCGAAAGAAACGCGGGATTGTTGCATCTTTTTGTGAGATATGCCAATTTTTGATTTTTTGGGCTAGGTTTTGGCAGAATCACTTGATTCTGCGCGAAATTTTCCTTATAATAATCAGCGTACTAAAACGTGGGGCAGTTACTTGCCTGATGATGAAATATATGCTTAGGGAGATAACGAGTTATGACCAGATCACAGTTGATTACCAAAGTTGCAAACGATACCGGCATTTCTGCCGTTGAAGTTGAAAAGATCATGGACGGCATTTTCGGCACCATCGGCGATGTGCTGAAGGCTGGTGATAAGGTTACCATTGCAGGCTTTGGCCGCTTTGAAATGCGCGAACGCCAGACCAAGAACTTCACCAACCCCAAGACCAAGGTTACCAGCCAGCTGGAACCCACCGCTATCCCCGGCTTTAAGGCAAGCGGCCGCCTGAAGGAAAAGGTTGGCAAGTAATTGCTGAACAGCAGAACATAAACAAAATCAACCGCTCCGGTTTGCCATGCATGGCTGACCGGGGCGGTTTTTAGTTAGGCGTTAGGAAGTAGGAACTGATGGGGGCGGTGGTAGGGGAGAGGGCGAGACGAAAAATTAGGAATTTTGGGGGAGGGTGCTGGTTGTGAAGTATGTGATGAACAATAAAAGTGGCTGCAGGGCGGGATGCCCTCATTCCGCCGGGGTGGAATTTTGCCGATTGTGACAAACGCTGCAAATGATTTGTAGGGGACGATGTTCGCATCGTTCCGCGGGCTTTGGCTTTGCAGCAAACGATAAAAAGTGTGATGTGCCCTGCCATTTCCTGTAGGGCGGGGTCACCTGACCACGCCACCATCCCCATATAAAACCCTCAAATATATGCGCATCGTTCCCAATTTTATAGCTTACCCCCGCCCTCCACAAAAAATCAGCAAAAACTATTGCAATCTGCATAAAGTGCGGTATACTAAAGCAGTAAAATAATATTTACGCAGAGTAGAAACCCGCGCGTTAGGCAAAGCGGCAATGGCGCCGCTTTGCCGCAGTGCCTGACCAACGGGGAGTTGTGGCAGGACGAAGATGCAGGGCAGGGGAGTGCAATGTGCACGCCGCTGCCGGCACGCGGTGCTGGTTTCGCATCCCACTGCTGCATAAAGGTGTGCAACGGCGGGTGTGGTTGCACACCTGCCCTTTCCCCTCCCTTGTGCGGCAACACGCACGATGGAGGTATTTTATTATGCAAAAATCCGTTCAAGTCCGTACCCCGCTGTATGCCGCGGCCTATTGGCAGCAGGCCGCCGATGAGTTTAAGAACATCCGCGTTCTGGCTTTTGCCGGTATGGTCACGGCGCTGGCCATTATTCTGGAAAGCTTCCCCATCTATCTGCTGGGCCAGAGCCTGAAGATCTATTTCAGCTTTGTGGTGGTTTCGCTGGGGTGCGCCTGTTATGGCCCGCTGGTGGGCATGGGCGTTGGTGCGGTCATTGATACGCTGGGCTTTCTGCTTTCCAGCTATGGCGAGCCGTATTTCCCCGGCTATCTGATTACGGCCATGTTGTCCGGCCTGATTTACGGCGTTATGCTCTACCAGCGCAAACCCACCATCCCGCGCCTGATCGTGACCCGTCTGCTGATCAATTACGGCAGCAATGTGCTGCTGGGCAGTGTGTGGAAAGCTATGTTGTATGGCAAGGGTTACCTGTATTACCTGAGCACCGGCATGGTCAAAAACACCATCATGATCCCCATTGAAGTTGCCTTGATGTGGCTGGCCCTGAACGCGGCAGAAAAACACGGCCTGGACCGCCGCTACCTGCATCAGCGCTGATGAAGCGCAGATTTTTGTTAAAAAGTCATACTTTACGGCTAAAAGATTGTGCGTTTTGCTGGCAGAACGCAGCCGAAATTTGAAAATTGTTCCGTAATTTACAAACTTTTAACAACGTATTCACAAAGCATTGAAAAATGTCCCTGCCGCGTATACAATAACATATGTGAAAAGAATGTGTCGGATTTCCTGCAAGCATGCAGCAAAACGGCGCATTTTTGGTTTCAGGACCGTGGCTCCGGCTGGCAGTTGCCGCCGGGCCAGACGTAAAAAGAAAAGGAGCACTTACACATGAAAAAATTGTTGGGTATTGTGTTGTCCGCAGCTATGCTGCTCAGCATGGCCGCCTGCGGCAGCACTGCTGCATCCAGCGCAGCAGCAGATTCTACCGCTGACGCTGCCACTGCTACCGATGCAGCTGCCAGCGACCTGAAGGTTGGCGTTATCACGATTGGCGACGAGACAGAAGGCTACACTGCTGCGCATATCAACGGCATCAAGGCTGCTGCACAGAAGCTTGGCATGAGCGACAGCCAGATCGTTTGGAAGTACAAGGTTCCCGAAGGTGCTGAGTGCTCTGACGCTGCAGAAGACCTGGTTGGCCAGGGCTGCAACCTTGTTGTTTCCAACTCTTACGGCCACCAGACCTATATCGTAGAAGAAGCTGAGAAGTATCCCGATGTCACTTTTGTTTCCATGACCGGTGATTTTGCTGCCCTGACTGGCCTGGATAACTTCAAGAACGCTTTCACCAATGTTTATGAGAGCCGCTATGTTGCCGGTGTTGTTGCCGGTATGAAGCTGCAGGAACTGGTTGAGTCCGGCACCCTGACCCCGGAGACCCAGCCCAACAGCTTTACCGCTGACGGCAAGGTCAAGATCGGCTATGTCGGCGCTTACAACTATGCTGAGGTTGTTTCCGGCTACACTGCATTCTTCCTGGGCGTGCAGAGCGTTTACCCCAATGTTGCCATGGAAGTTATGTACACCAACTCCTGGTTCGATATCGACAAGGAAGGCGCTGCTGCCGAAGCTCTGATTGCAAACGGCAGCGTGATCATTGGTCAGCATGCTGACTCCACCGGCGCTCCCGCTGCCACCCAGAAGCAGAAGGATGCCGGCAAGATCTGCTACTCTGTCGGTTACAACATCGACATGCTGGAGACCGCTCCCACCGCTGCCCTGACCTCCGCCACCAACGTTTGGGAAGTTTACTATGAATACCTGTTCAAGAGCATGATGGACGGTGAAAACCCGGCTACCAACTGGTCCGAGGGTTACAACGAAGGCGCTGTTGCCATCACTGATCTTGGCCCCGAAGTTGCCGAAGGCACTGCCGAGAAGGTTGCCGAAGTGGAAGCAGCCCTGAAAGATGGCAGCCTGCATGTGTTTGATACCAGCAAGTTCACCGTCAACGGTGAGACTGTTACCACCGCTCCCATCGACCTGACTTTCTATGATTACTCCACCGGCACCCCGGTTGCTGTGTACCAGGGCGATACCGAGGAAGCCATCACCGATGGTTACTTCTCTGAATCCACCCTGCGCAGCGCTCCGTATTTCTCCCTGCGCATTGACGGCATTACCGAGGATGCAGACCCGGTTGCCTGATCCCACAAACTGAACTGACATGGAGGGAAGCTCTGCCTGTTACTGAACAGAGCTTCCCTCTATTGGTGTTTACGGCACCGCATGATGGATTTTTACAGAGAGGAGCATTCCCATGCCGCAGACTGAGTACGCCATCCAGCTGGAACATGTAACCAAAACTTTTGGCCCGGTCATTGCAAACCATGATGTTACCATGAATATCCGCCGCGGGGAGATTTTGTCCCTGCTGGGCGAGAACGGCTCCGGCAAAACAACCCTGATGAATATGATCGCCGGTATCTATTACCCGGACGGCGGGCAGATCATCGTCAACGGCCAGCCGGCAGATATCCGTTCCCCGCGCGATGCCCTTGCCCTTGGCATTGGCATGATTCACCAGCACTTCAAACTGGTGGATGTGTTTACCGCCGTGGAAAACATTGCCCTGAGCATGGACAAAGGCGAAAAATTTGACCTGCGCCGCGTGCGGGACAAAGCCCGTGCTATTTGCGAAAAATACCAGTTTGCGCTGGATCTGGACCAGAAGGTTTACGAGATGAGCGTGAGCCAGAAGCAGACGCTGGAAATCGTAAAGGTGCTGTTCCGTGGTGCAGATATCCTGATCCTGGACGAACCCACCGCCGTGCTGACCCCGCAGGAAACCGAAAAGCTGTTTGCCGTGATGCGCAACATGAAGGCGGACGGCAAGGCCGTGGTCATCATTACCCACAAGCTGCATGAGGTGCTTTCGGTTTCGGACCGCGTGGCAATTTTGCGCAAGGGCGAATACGTTGGCACGGTGGAAACTGCCACCGCAACGGAATCCAGCCTGACTGAGATGATGGTGGGCCAGAAGGTGGAGCTGAACATCAACCGCACCACGCCGCAGGACCCCACCCGGCGTTTGGCTATCAGCCACCTTTCGGTGCGCAGCCCCGAAGGTACCAACGTGCTGGACGATGTGAGCTTTGATGTGTATGGCGGCGAGATTTTGGGCATTGCCGGTATTTCCGGCAACGGCCAGAAAGAACTGCTGGAAGCCATTGCCGGTTTGCAGCATACCGAATCCGGCTCCGACGTTAAGTTTTTTGCCCCCGGCGAAGAGGACAAGCCGATGGAGCTGCTGGGCAAGAGTCCCAAGGACATCCGCGATGCCGGTGTACACCTGAGCTTTGTGCCGGAGGACCGCCTGGGCATGGGCCTGGTTGGCACCATGGGCATGACGGACAACATGATGCTGAAAAGCTATGGCGAAGGCCGCTCCCCGCTGGTGGACCACCGTGCCCCGCGTGAACTGGCCGAAAAGATCCGCAAGGAGCTTGGCGTGGTTACCCCCGGCCTGAACACCCCCGTTTCCCGCCTGTCCGGCGGCAACGTGCAAAAGGTGCTGGTTGGCCGTGAGCTGGCGGCTTCGCCCATTGTGCTGATGACGGCTTACGCCGTGCGCGGCCTGGACATCAATACATCTTACACCATTTACAACCTGCTGAATGAGCAGAAAGAAAAAGGTGTTGCCGTGATTTATGTCGGCGAGGACTTGGACGTTCTGCTGGAGCTGTGTGACCGCATTCTGGTGCTGTGCGGCGGCAAAGCCAACGGCATGCTGGATGCCCGCACCACCACCAAGGAAGAAGTTGGCCTGCGCATGACCAACCTTGTACAAAAGGAGGGCAAATGATGAGCAAAACTGCAGCTGAACCGCTTGTGCGTATCTCCAAGCGGGAGGGTACCACCTTTGTGCAAAAAGTGCTGGTGCGTGCCATTGCTATCCTGCTGGCACTTGTTGTGGATGCGTTCTTCATCTTTTTTGTTACCGGCCTGAACCCCATCAGCGTGTACGGCGTTATGTGGAACGGCACGTTTATGAACACCACCCGTTTCTCTTGGGCGCTGCGTGATCTTTCCAGCCTGCTGTGCATTGCCATTGCACTGGCTCCCGCCTTTAAGATGCGCTTTTGGAACATCGGCGGCGAAGGCCAGGTGCTGATCGGCGGCCTGGTCGCGGCGCTCATCATGGTGTATTTTGGCAGCAGCCTGCCCGCACCGCTGCTGTTTGCCGCCATGGTCATCGGCAGTGTGCTGGCCGGTGCCATCTGGGCCTTTGTTCCGGCCTGGTTCAAATCCCGCTGGAACACCAACGAAACGCTGTTCACCCTGATGATGAACTACGTTGCCACCAGCATTGTGGCCTGCATGACGAATATCATGCGCGGCCAGGCATCCAGCCTGGGCACCCTGAACAAAGCCACCAAGGCTGGCTGGCTGCCCGTGATCAACGGCCAGCGCTACACCATCAATATTATTGTGGTGCTGGTGCTGACCTTTGCGATGTACGCTTACCTCAAATACTCCAAGCAGGGGTACGAGATCAGCGTTGTGGGCGAGAGTGAAAACACCGCCCGCTATGCCGGCATCAATGTCAGCCGCGTGATGATCCGTACTATGCTGCTGTCCGGTGCCATCTGCGGCCTGTGCGGCTTTTTGGTTGTGGCCGGTAAGGACCAAACGATCTCCACTACCTCGGCAGGCGGCAACGGCTTCACCGCCATTATTGTGGCCTGGCTGGCAAAGTTCAACACCTTCTATATGATGTTGATTTCTTTCCTGCTGATCTTCCTGGATCGCGGCGCTTCGGAAATTGCTTCTGCTTATTCCCTGAACGAATATGCAGCGGATATCATCACCGGCATTATCCTGTTCTTTATCCTGGGCAGCGAATTTTTCATCAACTACCGCCTGGTCTGGCGCGGCCATCATGATGGTAAGGAGGGCAAGTAAGTATGAGCAGTCTGATTGCATGGATCCTGCGTGCCATCCCGTTTGGCACCATCATTATGTACGGCGCTTTGGGCGAGACCCTGACGGAAAAATCTGGCAACCTGAACCTGGGTGTTCCCGGTATCATGTACCTGGGCGGCTTTGCCGGTTTTGCCGGTCCGCTGCGGCTTGGCTTTGACGGGCGCGGCTTCTTCGTTGTCGTTAAATAGAGAGGTCATCATGAAAATCTGCTTCGGGGCAAACGAGGGCGTTTGTCAGTCGTATTCGGTTGTGCTCAATGAAAAGGCCGTCCGACAATCGATATGGCAGTCGACAGTCGGGCGGCCTCGTGCGGAGTGCTTCGTGAGTGTTTTCGCTTTAATGCGAGAAGAGAAGCTTGGCGCGCTCGGAGGCCGGCGTGACGCCGCCAGCGGACATGAGCTTCGCCTGTGAGGCGATCTTTTCGGCAATCTGCATGGCGCCGCCCGCATCAATCGGACGCGCTGCGCAGTCGGTCCAGATGCCGTTCAGGGCGGCGGAGAGACTGTTTGCGATGGCAAAGAAGCGCTTCAAGTCGCCGCGGGCCAGATTGGCGAGCGGAAGGGAGAGTGCCAGCGTGAGCGACTTGGTCTGATCGGGACCAAAGGCAAGCGTCATCACGGGGTCGATGTCGTCGACCGCGAGACGAAGCTCCCAGCGGCCGCTCGCCGCAGCAAAGCCGGCGGCTGAAGCGGCCGCGCCGACCGCGTCGAGCGAGAAGTTTTCTTCGGCTTCGCCGCGCGGCACAATGCGGACCTCAACGGCACGATCGTAGTATTTGATGAAGCGCTTGAGGTCTGCAGAACGCTTGACGGCGTCTTCGGGCTCCATCTCCCGGCGCAGCGCCACTTCGTTTTGCGCAGCGGACTGCTCGAGCACTTGGAAAAAGCGCGATGCGGCGACGTCGTCGAGCTGTGCGGCGCGGTTGGCGAGCACCACTGCGGCTACAACGTGGCGGGCGGGGCCCGTCAGTTCGCCGGAATCGTAATAAAGACCGTCACGCGAGGACTGCGCCCAGATGCGCACAAGGAGCGGCAGCTGAAGGCGGTCCACCTCCAGTTTGAGGCTCTGTACGCCCCCCAAGGCGAACTGCATGCCTTCCCGCGGCGCAATGTCAAGGATCCATTCGATCATGCTGTCGACCGGGGGCTCTGCCGGATGGCGCTCGCCGCTCTCGGGTTCCGGGGCTTGAGCGGCGGCCTGAGCTTCCGCCTCGTCAGCAGCGCGCTGCGCTTCTTCCTCGGCTTCGAGCTGGCGGTAGATGGGCGGCTCATCCGAAGGCGATTGGGGCTCAAAAAGCTCCGATTCTTTCGAGGGCTTCGCAGCATCGGGATTAAACACCGGCTCCATAGGGGCGGCAGCGCTGGCCGCCGGCTTTGGCGCCGGTGCGTCAGGCGCAGGGCGCATGGCAGCACCGCCCGCAACTAACGGATCGTCCATGGGGATTGGAC
>ERZ857840.3832-NODE-3832-length-12250-cov-4.821484_pt1 | contig 12250 bp, 11 predicted proteins | sample MGYA00519760_ERZ857840 | MGnify/ENA primary metagenome ERZ857840 (study PRJEB31778, sample SAMEA3449371) | human gut metagenome | biome: human gut; feature: human-associated habitat; material: faeces | place: United Kingdom | collected 2010/2012 ... | reverse complement strand
CAGCCGGAGGCCCATAACGGCGAGATCGTGGTGGCCCTGCTGGGGGAGGAGGCCACAGTGAAGCGGCTCAGCCGCCGTAACGGACAGGTCTGGCTCCTGCCGGAGAACGACGCATACAGCCCCATCGACGGCCGTGATGCCGTCATTCTGGGTAAAGTGACCGCCGTGGTCCGCCAGTACTGATCCGCTGCACGGGTGCCATCGTCATTCCACACAGCGCGGCGTCCTTCCGCGCCGCTGTGCGTATCTGTCACCCGTCGGCAGCGCCCTTTCGCAGCGCGGCGCAGCTTTGCGCCGCCGCGCATATGTCTGATTGAATAGAAAAGGCACGCCGATTTTAGGACCGGCGTGCCTTTTACGCAGCGTGTTTTATCTGGTTCTCTCAATGTCTTCATCATGAAGCCGATCCGGAAGAAAAACCGGAAATTAACCGGAAATTATTTGGCCACTTGGGGGGTGTCCAGGTGGACGGTCCACTGCTCCAGCGAGAAGAAGGGGTCCGTTTCCGTGGCAGTCAGGCCCTCCACCAGTCCGGTGGTGGTCAGCACCGAATCGGACTTGAAGCACAGGGGGGTGATGGGGGCCTTGGCCAGCAGCTCCTCCCACAGGGAGGTCAGCGCGGCGCTGCGCCGGGACTCGTCCGCCGTGCGGCAGGCGGCCAGCAGAACGTCGGTGTCCTCATCGGAAAAGCCGCCGTAATTCAGAGAACCCTCCGTGCCGACAAGCTCCAGAATATCCCAGTCCGCACGGATCTGGGCGCGGAGATACGGAAAATGTTCATTCCCAAGCCCGGCTGCGTACTGGTGGACGCGGACTACAGCCAGATCGAGCTGCGGGTGCTTGCGCATATTGCCGGTGACGACGCCATGCGCAAGGCTTTCTGCGACCACGTGGACATCCACACGGCTACGGCCGCGCAGGTGTTCGGCGTGCCGGTGGAGGAGGTCACCCCCTTGCAGCGCCGCCATGCCAAGGCTGTCAATTTCGGCATTGTCTACGGCATTTCCGAGTTCTCTCTGGCGGAGGATATCGGGGTTTCCCGCTATGAAGCCCGGGCGTATATCGACAATTATCTGAACAACTACCGGGGCGTGAAGGAATACATGCACAAGGTGGTGGCGGATGCACGGGAAATCGGCTACACCGAGACGTTGTACGGCCGCCGCCGGTATATTCCGGAGCTGAAAAGCAGCAATTTCAACGTCCGCAGCGGTGCGGAGCGCATAGCGCTGAACACGCCCATTCAGGGAACGGCGGCGGATCTGATCAAGCTGGCCATGATTCGGGTAGAAAACGCCCTGAACGAAAAATACCCCGACGCACAGCTGCTTTTGCAGGTACACGACGAGCTGATCGTGGAATGCCCGGAGGGCATTGCCCAAGAGGTCGCGGCGCTGGTCAGCCGGGAGATGGAAAACGTGGCGTCTCTCAGTGTGCCGCTGACGGCGGAAGCAAAATTCGGAAAGAGCTGGTACGAGGCAAAATGAGAATTGCGCACATGACGGCGGAGCATGTCCCTCAGGTCGCGGCACTGGAAAAAGTTTGCTTTTCCGACCCGTGGAGCGAAAACAGCGTTGCTTCCGAGCTGGAAAATCCACTTTCCTGCTGGCTGGTGGCGCTGGACGGCGAGACGGTGGCAGGCTACGTCGGCTCCCAGACGGTGATGGACGAGACGGATATGATGAATATTGCTGTCCACCCGGACTTCCGGCGGCAGGGCATCGCCCGGGCGCTGATTCTGGCGCTGATCGGGGAACTGAAGAAACGGGGAAGCCGCTGCCTGACCTTGGAGGTTCGCACATCCAATGACCCTGCCCGCGCCCTTTATGAATCGCTGGGCTTTGCCTATGTGGGAACCCGCCGGAATTACTACCAAAATCCAAAAGAAGACGCTCTCATTCTGAGAAAGGAGTGGGAAATTTGAACATTTTAGCTGTGGAGTCCTCCTGTGACGAGACCGCCGTGGCCATTGTCCGGGATGGACGGGAGGTCCTGACGGACTGCATCGCGTCTCAGGTCGATCTGCACCGCATTTATGGCGGCGTGGTGCCGGAGATCGCGTCCCGGAAGCACATTGAAGCCATCTACGGTCTGGCGGATCAGGCGCTGGCGCGGACGGGACTATTAAGAAGCGACATCGACGCCGTGGCCGTGACCTACGCCCCCGGGCTGATCGGTGCGGTGCTGGTGGGGGTGAACTTTGCCAAGGCGGCGGCGCTGGCGCTGGGGAAGCCCCTGATTCCGGTACACCACATCCGGGGACATATCGCCGCCAACTACATCGCCTATCCCGAGCTGGAACCGCCGTTTCTGTGTCTGGTGGTGTCCGGCGGCCACACGATGATCGTGGAGGTCAAGGACTACACGGACATGAACATCCTCGGCACGACCCTGGACGACGCGGCGGGGGAATCCTTCGACAAGGTCGCCCGGGTGCTGGGAATGCCTTACCCCGGCGGCGCGGCGCTGGACAGAGCCGCAAGGCAGGGGGACGAGGCAAAATACGTCCTTCCCCGCAGCAAACCCGGTGAAAATCCTTACAATATGAGCTTTTCCGGGCTGAAAACCGCAGCTTTGAACCTGATCCACCACGCCGAACAGGTGGGGGAAGAGCTGGATATTCCCAGCCTTTGCGCCGCCTTTTCCACGGCGGTGTCCGACACGCTGGTACCCCGGGCGGTGATGGCGCTGGAGCAGACCGGCTATCGGAAAATTGCCGTGGCCGGGGGCGTTGCCGCAAATTCCCGCATCCGCGCGGACATCCTCGCGGCGGCGGAGAAGCTGGGGGCGGAGGTGTACCTGCCGCCGCTGCATCTGTGCGGGGACAACGGCGCCATGATCGGCGCTCAGGCATATTACGAGTACAGGGCAGGGCATGTGGCGGATATGAGCCTGAACGCTTACGCCACCAAGTCCATTCTGGGAGAAGCACTATGAGATAGGGGGGAGACGGGAAGTCTCCCCCTTTTGCATGAATATCGACGAATATACGGTGGATGCAAACCAAGTTGTAACTAAAGGTTACAAATACATTACATTTTTCGGAGCATAACGGATTTTGGCGGGTGTTATGTATATCGCCTGTGGATAAAATTGTGGAAACTGTGTATAACGGTGTGAATAAACCCGGCTTATCCACCGCCGGAACGGAGAATGTTGGTTGACAAAGGAAAACCGGCGTGTTATGATATGCTCACAATTGTGAGAAAGGAGGAAGTGAATATGTTGAAGAACGGCTGGAACGTTTTTGGCGGAAGACTTGCTCCGGGGGTAACTGTGCGGTAGGAATACCGGCACGGGCGATTTGTGCGGCGCAGGCTTCGGCCTGGGCCTTTTTTTCGTTGCTTGAGGTAGAAAAATGAGAGAAATGATGCAATATCTGAAGCCCTATTGGAAGGGGCTGATCGCTGCGACCATTGCCGTGGCGGTATCGACCGTCTGCGACCTGCTGCTGCCCGCCATCATGAGCGAGATTCTCAACCGGGGCGTCTATCAGGCGGATTTTGCCTACATCGTCAAATGCTGCGCCATCATGGCGGCAGTAGCGCTGGTGGGACTGGGAACGGTGATTCTGGGGGCGAAAATTTCCAACGACGTGGTGGCGTCCTTCTGCGCCGACGTCCGCGCCGCCGTGTTCCGCAAGGTCAACCAGATGAGCTTCGAGGAATTCGGCGAGCTGGGAACGGCGGCTCTCGTGACCCGCTGCTCCCACGACGTGCAGGTGGTGAGCTGGATCGCGGCGGAGCTGTCCGGCACCGTGGTGACCATTCCGGTGCTGTTCGTGGGCGGCGTGGTGCTGTCCCTTCGCAAGGACGTGGCGCTGTCACTGACCATGCTGGCCTTTGTTCCCGTAATTCTGGCGATCGTCATGATCATCGGCAAACGAATCGACGGTATCTGGGAAATCTCCGACAAGTACGTTGACCGGCAGAATGAGATCATGCGGGAGCGTCTGCGGGGCATCCGGGTCATCCGGGCGTTCAACTCCGAAAAGCGGGAGCATGAGCGGGTGTCCGGGGCTACCCGAATTATGGTGGACAGCTTCATCCGGGGCAATGTGGCCATGGGCGCCATTTCCCCGCTGGCGACGTTCCTGCTGAATCTGGCGGCGGTGCTGATCGTGTATTTGGGCGGCTGGCGGATGGAAACCTCCACCGGCCTGACCGGCGGCGATATTTTCGCCATTGTCCAGTACGTGTCCCTTGTTTCCGCGGGCGTCATTACCGGCGCGTTTGCCATCATCAGCTTTCCCCAGGCCGAGGTGGCGGCAAAGCGCATCGGGCAGGTGCTTCACGCCGAGGGCATGGCCGACCCCATCGGACGGCAGGACATCGCCCTGTCCGGCAGCATCGAATTTGACCACGTCACCTTCCGCTACGACGGCGCGGCGGAGGCTGCCCTGAAGGACATTACCCTTTCCGTAAAAAAGGGGCAGAAGGCGGCGGTCATCGGCGGCACCGGCTCGGGAAAAAGCACCCTGGTGCAGATGCTGCTGGGGTTCCGTATGCCCACCGCCGGAGAGGTTCGTCTGGACTGAATGCCCACCCGAACCCTCAGCCGCCGCACCATGCGGGACAATATCAGCTGCGTGCTGCAAAACGCGACCATCTATTCCGGCACCATCCGGGACAACGTCCGCATGGGCAGGTTGGAAGCCGGGGACGTTGAAATTCATGAGGCGCTGGAAACCGCCCAGGCGGGGGAGTTTGTGAACGCCTTTTCCGACGGCATCGATCACAGGATCCGCCAGTCGGGAAAAAATCTGTCCGGCGGACAGAAGCAGCGGCTGAGCATTGCCCGGGCGCTGCTGAAAAACGCGCCGATCTATATTTTTGACGACAGCTTTTCCGCCCTGGACTTTCTGACGGAGGCGAAGCTCCGTGCCGCCCTGAACCGGCGCTTATCGGGTAAGACCCAGCTGATCATCACCCAGCGGGTGACCTCCGCCATGCACTGCGACGTGATTTTTGTCATGGACGGCGGCGCGCTGGTGGACAGCGGCACCCACGCCCAGCTGCTGGAACGGTGCGGGGTGTACCGGGAAATCTATGCGTCCCAGACGGGAGGAAATCTGAATGCGTGAAAAGAATAAACTGCTGGATGAGACGACCTGGAGAATTATCCGGGAGGCGAAGGGTATTGCCGGATGGGTCGCGGTCAGCGCGGTGCTGGGGATTCTCGCGGTATTGTGCGCCATTGCCGCGCCGGAAATTCTGGGAAACCTGATTCAAAAGCTCTACGATTTCGGCCTGAGCGACCGGCAGACGCCTATCCGGGATGCTCTCGTCAGCGGTCTTACCCTGCTGACGGCGGTGTACGCAGCCCAGAGCCTGTTCCGCTATCTGAATATGCAGCTGATGAACCGGGCGGTGAGCCGTCATTTTACCTACGGCCTGCGCATTGCCATTTCCGACAAAATCCGGCGGCTCCCGGTGAAATACGTCGACCAGACCCCGGTGGGCGATATTCTGAACCGGATGATCGACGACGTGGGCGAAATGGGCGGCTACATTCACCAGATTTTTGACGTGATGGTGGAGGGCGCTTTTCAGATTGCCATGATCGCCGTGGCCATGTTCCTGGAAAACGGCGTGCTGGCCTGTCTGGTCATTGTGCTGACCCCGGTTTCTCTGTGGATATCCTCGAAAATCGCGGGCGTCTGCGGGAAATACTATGATGAATGCTTTGAAAAGGCCGGAGAGCTGACGGAGATCGTGGAGGAGAGCTTCACCAATTTTGCCACCGCCAAGGCCTACAATCTGGAGGAATACACGGCGCAGAACCACGCCGTCGTCAACGAGCAGCTGCGCAAGGCCACCGCTAAGGCCAATTTTACCGGCTCCATTGTGCAGCCGCTGATCAAATTTGCCAATGCCATGGCCTATATCTGCATCAATCTCATCGGGGGATGGCTGATCGTCCGCCGGGGCGTGGGCGTGGGAACCGTGGTGACCATTGTGCTGTTCGCCCGGCAGTTTTCCTCACCTTTGGAGCAGATCGCCATGGGATTTGCCAACCTGAGCCACGTCAAGGCCTGCGCCAAGCGGGTGTTCCGGCTGCTGGATATGGAGGAAGAGGAGCAGCCGGAGGGCGTGCTTCCACAGCCCTGTCAGGGGGAGGTCGTTTTCGACCACGCCGCATTTTCCTACAGCAAGGGCGAGCCGCTGATCGAGAATCTGAACCTCAGTGTCCATCCCGGCCAACGTGTGGCCATCGTCGGCCCCACCGGCGCGGGAAAAACCACCATTGTCAACCTGCTGATGCGGTTTTATGACGTGGACGGCGGCAAAATTCTGCTGGACGGGCAGGATATCCGGACGCTTTCCCGGGACGAGGTGCGCCGGAATTTCGGCATGGTGCTTCAGGATACCTGGCTGTTCCGGGGTACCATTGCCCAGAATGTGGCCTACGGCAAGCCGGATGCCACCCGGCAGGAGATCGAACAGGCATGCCGGGAGGCCTACTGCGACCACTTTATCCGCACCATGCCGGGCGGCTACGACACCCTGATCAGCGAGGATACCACCAACCTCTCCGGCGGTCAGAAGCAGCTGCTGACCATCGCCCGGGCGCTGCTGGCCGGCCGCCCACTGCTGATTCTGGACGAGGCCACCTCCAACGTGGATACCCGGACGGAAATTCTGGTGCAGAAGGCCATGGATAAGCTGATGAAGGGGAGAACCTGCTTCGTCATTGCCCACCGCTTGAGCACCATCGTGGATGCCGATCTCATTCTGGTACTGGATCACGGCCACATCGTGGAGCAGGGAACTCATGGGCAGCTGCTGGCGAAAAGGGGCTTCTATTACGACCTTTACACCAGCCAGTACGCCGTGTAAGGAGGAAAAATGCTGTATCTTGCGCGGAGCCTGTCCCAGCTGCACTTTGGCAGCCTGATGGCGGTTTATGCGGACGCCAACCGGGAAAATGGCCGGGAAGCCTGGCCGGAGGAGCCGGAAATGCGGCAAATTCAGCTGGCGGAAGAGGAGTTTTACCGCTATCTGAGCCAGGTGTTTTTCAAAACGCCGGGGGCGATTTGCGCCGTCTGGGAGGAAAGCGGACGGTATGTCAGCGCCCTGCGCTTGGAGCCGTACCGGGACGGGCTTCTGCTGGAAGCACTGGAAACCGACCCGGAGCAGCGGCGAAGGGGCTATGCCGCCGGGCTGATAGAGGCGGTGCAGACGTATCTTGGGGAGGGCGGGAAGCTCTATTCCCACGTGGACAAACGAAACTTGCCATCTCTGAAAACCCACGAAAAATGCGGCTTCCGCCGGATTGCGGACGTTGCTGTCTATGTGGACGGCTCGGTGAACCGGAAGGCCTGCACCATGTGCTGGGATGACAAACCCTCCGTATGACTTTGGTCATACGGAGGGTTTGCTTCGCGTTACATATTCACCACGTTCTGTGGTTTTCCCTCAAGGAAGCAGCGGATGTTCTCAATGACGCAGTCCAGAAGCCGCTGACGGCTTTCCCGCGGCGCCCAGGCCATGTGGGGCGTGATGATGCAGTTGGGGGCGGTCAGAAGGGGATTGTCCGCCGTGATGGGTTCCTCGGATACCACGTCCACGGCGGCGGCACGGAGATGACCGCTTTCCAGCGCGGCTTTCACCGCCGCTTCGTCCACAAGTCCGCCCCGGGAGGTGTTGATGAGGATGGCGCCATCCTTCATTTTGGCGAGAGTATCGGCGCCCACCAGCTTCGCCGTCACCGGGGTGAGGGGGCAGTGGAGGGAGACAAAATCCGACTGGGCGAGCAGGGTGTCCAGGTCAACGTACTGTGCCAGCGCTTCCCCGTCCGGACGGCGGGTGCGGCTGTAGGCGAGGACGTGCATACCGAAGGCGCGGGCAATGTTCGCCACGGCCTGACCGATGCGCCCAAAGCCGACAATGCCCAGCGTCTTCCCGGCAAGCTCCATCTGCGGGGTATCCCAGAAGCAGAAAGCACCGCAGGTTTTCCACCGACCTGCGTGTACCAGCGCGTCGTGATGGCCGACCCGGTGGCACAGCTCCAGCATCAGCGCAAACGTGAACTGCGCCACGGCGGCGGTGCCGTAGGTGGGAACGTTGGTCACCGGAATGCCCTGGCGGGCGCAGGCGGCGCAGTCCACGGTATTGTAGCCCGTTGCCTGAACGCAGATCAGCCGGATGCCCGGGCAGGCGGTCTGCAGCTGCTCGGTGACGGGAAGCTTGTTCACCAGCACGATCTCGTTGTCTCCGATGCGGGCAATGGCTTCCTCCACGGTGTCCGTGCGGTCATAAACGGTCAGTTCGCCGAATTGGCGGAGAGGTTCGTAGCTCAAATCGCCGGGATTCAGGGCGCGGCCGTCGAGAATAACGATCTTCATGGCAATTCCTCCTTGAAAAGTGGGGGCATATTTGATAGGATAGAGAAAACGCTTTTGTGGGGTGCGCAATGGAAATTCTGTATCAGGACGCTAATATTCTGGTCTGCATCAAACCTGCGCGGGTACTCTCCACCGATGAGCCGGGGGGACTGCCGGAGCTGGTGCGGGAAGCCTTGGGTGACCCCAAAGCCGACGTGCGCACGGTACATAGGCTTGACCGGGTGGTCAGCGGTGTCATGGTGCTGGCGAGAAATGCCGACGCGGCATCGGAGCTGTCCCGTCAGATTCGGGAAGACCAATTCCGCAAAGAATATCTGGCCGTCGTCCACGGCAGGCCGGAGAATCCGGAAGGGACGCTTCATGACCTGCTGGCGCGGGACAAGGCCAGACGCATGACCTTCGTGGCGGAAGCCCCGGGGAAGGGCGTGCAGGAGGCGGCGCTTTCCTACCGTGTTCTGGAATATGCAAACGGCATGTCTCTTGTGCGGGTGCGGCTTCACACCGGGCGCACCCATCAGATCCGGGTGCAGTTTTCCAGCCGGGGAATGCCGCTGGTGGGGGAGCGGAAGTACGCCGTTTGGAACGACCCCTGCGAACTTGCCCTGTGGTCGGCGAAAATCGGCTTTTATCACCCGGGGACGGGGGAATGGGTGGAATTTTCCAAAGAACCGCCCGCTGTGTTCCCATGGACGGAATTTGGAAGAATTATACCATAGATTTCCTGCGTTGAAAAGAGTGGAGGAAGAAAAATGACGTTAAAGCTTGTAAAATTGGAACCAAAGTACCGGCGGCACCTGAACGATATGATGTCCCAGTGGTACGCGACGGGGGAGAAAATTATCCCCTATGCCATCCGGCGGCTGGACTACCGGGATTTTGACAATTATCTTGCCAATCTGGACGTGCGGGAGGAGACGGAGGAGCTTGTGCCGGACTCCACCTTCTTCTGTCTGGATACGGAGCAGGATATTTTCGTTGGCGCTGTGAATATCCGCCACCGCCTGAATGACAGGCTGCTGTTGGACGGCGGCCACATCGGCGACGGGGTGCTGCCCTCCCAGCGGCACAGGGGCGTCGCCACCCGCATGATCGCTCTTGCGTTGGAGGAATGCAAAAAGCTGGGGATCGACCGGGTGCTGATGGTCTGTGACAAGGACAACATCGGCTCGGCCAGGAGCATCCGGCGCAACGGCGGCGTTCTGGAAAATGAGATTGAGGTGGACGGCGTGGTGGAGCAGCGCTATTGGATCGACCTGAGACGCCAGACTCACTACGATTTCTTCCAGAACCGGGAATGCGAATATTTTCCCTGCCACCAGGGCGCTGACCCGGAGACCTTCAGCTGCCTGTTCTGCTACTGTCCGCTGTACTGCCTGGGGGACAAATGCGGCGGCGCATTCCGGTATACGGAGAGTGGCATCAAGGATTGCTCCGCCTGCCTAAGACCCCACCGCCGGGAGAACTACAATGCCATCTGCGGAAAAATGAGCGAGGTTCTGGAACTGGTCAGACGGAAATAAAATCAGCCCCGCGGCATTTTGAAATGCCGCGGGGCTGTATTGCATCAGGAAAGGGAGAGCGCTTCCGGAGAAGCCTCTCCCTTGCGCGTTATTTCAGCAGATTGTCCGCCATTTGCGAGATCATGGCGTGGTCGTAAGTATCCTGACTGCACTCCCAGACAATCAGACCGGCAATGCCTTTCTGCTCGATGAAGTCCAGCTTGTCCTGTAGGGTCATGGGGGTCTCGTAAGAGATGTACCAGCAGTAATACGGGGACTTTTCGTCGTCGTTGTACAGATACGCGCCACGGTTGAAGGCATCGTAGCCGTAATGCCAGCCGGTGCCGCCATTATCGAAGGACTCGCCCATGACAGGCTTGCCGTCCGCCCACTCGGTGGTGTAGCCGCTGACGGCTTCGGCTTCCCACGCTTTCAGCATTTCCTGCGTGATCTCCACGTCAGAGGGGGCCTTGGATTCCACAGAAACGCCCACGGGGTTGCTGCCGGAGGGCGGGGTGAACATTTTCAGATCGGTGCCGTACATGGGGCTGCCGATGCAGATCTTGCGCAGCTCCACGCCGTAGCCAAGATTCATGACGGTGACGGCGTCCTTCGCGTGTTGCAGCTTGCTGGCGTGGCCGGTGATCTTATCCCATGTGCCCGCCATGTCATAGGTCATGATGTTCACAAAATCCATGTAGGGAGACACGAGACGCCAGTTCTGCATGGGCAGCGTCCAGCCGGTGGAGGCGGAGGCGCAGGCGGTGAGCCGCTTCACGCCGGGGCCGTAGGCGTCGTCCATGGCCTGACGGAGCTGCTGGGCAAGGGCGGCAAAGTTGGCGCTGTCCTCTTCCGGCGTACCCCAGATGGGACAGCCCTGATCTTCTTCGCTTTCAGGCAGGCGCGCGCCGTCCTTACTGCCGCCGAAGTATTCCCAGTCAATGTCGAAGCCGTCCGCCCATGGGTATTCCTCCAGAATGTCCAGACAGCTCTCCACGAAGGAGGTGCGGCCCTCGGGGGTGTAGGCCATTTCGGAGAAATAGCCGCAGCGGGTCCAGCCGCCGATGGAGATCAGAATTTTGACATCCGGGTACTGCTCGGAATAATACTGATACTGGGCAAAGTGGTTCCGGGGCAGGTCGGGCGCCATCCGGCTCGGCTCGTTATTATCAAAATCCGCCTTGGGGAGGGTGGACGCCACGCGGAAGCTGGTTCGGGGTTCCCCGGACGCCGCCAGCCGGTCCCATGAGGTCTCCGTGGAGCCGTCGGCGGGTTCTACCGCCCAGAAAGCGTGGTTGATGCAGGTGACCTTATCCCATGGAATGCTGCACACCTCCGCGCCTTCCTCGGCGGTTTTGGTGTCCAGATACCAGTTGGCGAAGTAGACGATGACCTCTTTTTCCTCCGCCACCGGCGAAATGGTCTCCGTCGGCTCGGTTTCAGTGGGGACAGTCGTTTCAGAAGCGGTGGGGGCTGTGGTTTCCTGCGGGGCAGAACTGCACGCCGTCAGCAGACACAGGCAGACAAGCAGCAGAGCAAGAATCGTTCTTCGCATGGTAAAGTTCTCCTTGTATTGGCGGTACGGTAAAATACCAGATGCTGCCATTATACCATGGGGGTACTCATTATACGATGGATTTCGGCGGCAATTCTTGTTGCTGCTTGGCGTGTAGATGACAAGAATAGTAAAATCCGCGTACCCCCGGCAAGGGGTACGCGGAAATAAACGCTTGTGATGTTATTCGACGGGAGCAGGTTCCTGAAGCTTCCCCAGTTCTTCTTCCTCCAGAACCCGGTAGGCCACCTTGCCGACCAGCGTCTTGGGCAGCTCGTCCCGGAATTCGATATCGTAGGGCATGGCGTATTTGGCCACGTACTTCCGGCAATACTCCATAATGGCGTGCTTGGTCTCGTCGTTCTTTTCCACGCCGGGAACCAGCTTGACGAAGGCTTTGACCTTCTGCATCTTGTAGGAATCCGGCACGCCGATGACGCAGCTCATCTGCACAAATTCGTGGGCGTCCAGAATGTTCTCGATCTGGGCGGGGTAGACGTTGTAGCCGGAGGTGACGATCATCCGCTTGGCTCTGCCCCGGAAATACACGAAGCCCTCGCTGTCCATGGTGCCAAGGTCGCCGGTGCAGACCCAGGTCAGGCCGTCGGCGTGGTGCTGTAAGGTTTTCGCGGTTTCCTCCGGATGGTGCATGTACTCCTTCATCACCGTGGGACCGGCCAGAAGGATCTCGCCCTCCTCGCCGTAGGGAAGCTCCTCCTCGGTGCCGGGCTTGACGATTTTAATGTAAGTGTCGGGGAAGGGAAGACCGATGCTGCCCTCCTTGTGCATGTGGCTGGGGGTCAGGCAGCAGGCGGTGACGGTCTCGGTGGTGCCGTAGCCCTCCCGCAC
>ERZ857840.3831-NODE-3831-length-12255-cov-5.705000_pt1 | contig 12255 bp, 9 predicted proteins | sample MGYA00519760_ERZ857840 | MGnify/ENA primary metagenome ERZ857840 (study PRJEB31778, sample SAMEA3449371) | human gut metagenome | biome: human gut; feature: human-associated habitat; material: faeces | place: United Kingdom | collected 2010/2012 ... | reverse complement strand
ATGGCAGTATTGATTAACGGACATACGGCAAGTGCGGCGGAATTATTTTCGTGTGCTCTCCAAGATTATGATAAAGCAGTTCTTATCGGAACAACAACATACGGTAAGGGATGCATGCAGCAAATTGTTAAGCTTGCAGACGGCTCTGCGCTCAGAGTGACAGTAAGCATGTATAATCCGCCGTTTTCGGATAATTATGATGGGATAGGTGTTACTCCTGATATACTGATTGAGGCTGACGAAAAGCTTTCTTCTTCGAGTGTTTATGACATTGCTGACTTTGATGACAATCAGTTAATGGCAGCCGTTTCGCAGTTGAGGTCAGAAGAATAATATAACGGCATTATTTCATAGAAACAATATTTAATAATTAGTGGAAGGAATTTATAGATATGGCTAAGCTTAATAAAATCACAAATGAAGGTTTGAAAAAATTAGAGGATGAGCTTTCTTTTTTAAAAACAATACGGCGCAAAGAGGTAAGCGAGCAGATTAAAACTGCGCGCGGCCTTGGTGACTTGTCGGAAAACAGCGAATATGAAGAGGCAAAAAACGATCAGGCGCTGCTGGAGAGCAAGATCGCCTCGATCGAGGCGCAGCTCAAAAACGTGCGCGTGCTCGACGAGAGCGAGCTGAGCAGCGAGAACGTCCATGTCGGCTCTAAAGTGCGCGTCGCCAACGAGCAGGGCAAGGAGTTCAGCTACGAGATCGCCGGCGCGACCGAGGCCGACCCCTTCCACGGCAAGATCTCCGACGAATCGCCGGTGGGCAAGGCCGTGATGGGCCTGCGCGTCGGCGAGACGGGCGAGGCGACCCTGCCGAACGGCAGCACCGTGCTGTACACGGTGCTGGAGATCACGCGCTGATCGGCAGACCCGAACGGATACCGAGCACAGGCGGCGGAGCAGTTGCGATCGGTCGCGACGGCTTCGCCGTTTTTCTATCACCGACAGACAAGGGAGCGAGGATGAACATGAGCGAGCAAAACACGCGCCCGGCCGCGGCGCCGGAGCAGGAGCTGACGCAGGAGCAGATGAACGAGCTGTTCAAGGTGCGCCGCGACAAGCTCTCCGCCCTGCGCGAAGCGGGCAAGGATCCCTTTAAGATCATGAGATATGACTTCACGGCCTACACCGTCGATGCGCGTGCGGAATACGAGCGGCGTGAGGCGGAACACATCGCCGCGCACGGCGCGCCCGCCGAGGGCGAAACGCTGGTGCTTGACGAGCCGGTGGAGGTCGCACTGGCCGGGCGGATGATGAGCCGCCGGATCATGGGCAAGGCAAGCTTCGTCGACCTGCACGACGGCAAGGGCCGGATCCAGTTATATGTCAGCCGCGGCGACGTCGGCGAGGACAGCTATGCCGATTTCAAAAAGTGGGACATCGGCGACATCCTTGGCGTCAAGGGCTGGGTGTTCCGCACCAAAGCGGGCGAGATCTCGGTCCATGCGACGCAGCTGACGCTGCTGAGCAAATCGCTGCTGCCGCTGCCGGAAAAATACCACGGTCTGCGCGACACCGACACCCGCTACCGTCAGCGGTATCTGGATCTGATCGTCAACCCGGAGGTCAAGGACACGTTCGTCAAGCGCAGCCGCATCCTGCAGGAGCTGCGCCGCTATCTGGACGGGCGCGGCTTCCTTGAGGTGGACACCCCGATCCTTACCCCGTTCGAGATCGGCGCGTCGGCGCGCCCGTTCTTCACGCACCACAACACGCTGGACATGGACATGGTGCTGCGGATCGAAACGGAGCTGTACCTCAAGCGCCTGATCGTTGGCGGGATGGATCGCGTCTACGAGGTCGGGCGGATCTTCCGCAACGAGGGCATGGACACGAAGCACAACCCCGAGTTCACCACGATCGAGCTGTATCAGGCTTACACCGATTTCCACGGCATGATGGATCTGGTGGAAAAGATGATGAAGACCGTGGCGCAGAACGTTTGCGGCACGCTGCAGATCCCCTATCAGGGCAACCTGATCGACCTTGGCCGCTGGGAGCGGCTGACGATGGTCGAGGCGGTCAAGAAATATTCCGGCGTCGACTTCGCCCAGATCCCGGATGATGCGGCCGCGATCGCCGCTGCCAAGGAACACGGCGTGGCGCTGCCGGAGGTGCCGAGCAAAGGCGCGATCCTGGCGGAGTTCTTCGACGCCTTCGTGGAAGAAAAGCTGATCCAGCCGACGTTCATCTACGATTACCCGGTCGAGATCAGCCCGCTGGCCAAGCGTAAGCCGGAGGATCCCGCCTTTACCGAGCGGTTCGAGTATTTCATCAACGCGACCGAATTCGGCAACGCCTTCTCGGAGCTCAACGACCCGATCGACCAGAAGGAGCGGTTCGAGCGGCAGGTGGCCGAACGCAAGCGCCTCGATCCCGCGTGCAGGGCACAGGTCGACTACGACTATATCACGGCGCTGGAGTACGGTCTGCCGCCGACGGGCGGCCTCGGGTTCGGGGTCGATCGGCTGGTCATGCTGCTGACCGATTCCGCCGCCATCCGCGACGTTTTGCTGTTCCCGACAATGAAGCCGTTGGACACTCCCAAGTCGGAGAAAAAGCCTGAGGAAGTCGGTATCATCGGTGGAGCTAAGGGTACGGTCGAGATCGAGATTAAGGACGAGCCGATTGATTTTTCCAATGTGGAGATCGAGCCGCTGTTCAAGGACTATGTGGACTTCGAGACGTTCTCCAAGTCCGACTTCCGCGCCGTGAAGGTCAAATCCTGCGAAGCGGTCAAAAAGTCCAAAAAACTCCTGAAATTCGTGCTGGATGACGGAACTGGAGAGGATAGAGTTATCCTTTCCGGCATTCACGAATATTACGAACCGGAAGAATTGGTTGGAAAAACGTGCGTTGCCATCGTGAATCTGCCGCCCAGACCCATGATGGGCATCGACTCCTGCGGCATGCTGATCAGCGCCGTCCACCACGAGGAAGGCGTGGAAAAGCTCCACCTCCTCATGCTCGACCCCCACATCCCCGCAGGCGCAAAAATGTATTGAGAAACCCAAGCACCCCGGCACAGCAGTGCCGGGGTGCTTGTTCTTTCAGGGAGCCAAAAGCATACGAACGAGCGCCGGGCAGCGATCGCTGTCCGGCGCTGATCTGTTATTTTTCCAGCATCGCGTCCATCAGTGCCAGCAAAGAGCTCTGCTGGCCGGGGGTCAGGCGGCTCCATTTGTCCAGCAGCGCCCGCTGCGCGGGCGTCAGCGCGAGCCGGTCCTCGGCGTCGGCAAAAAACTGCGAGAGCGTCAGCCCAAATGCGTCGCAGATCTTTTCCAGCGAGGAAAACGAGGGCGTCATGCCCTTCTGGTACCAGGATGAAATGGTAGACTGCGGAAGGCCGGAGCGCTCGGCAAGCTGATATTCCGTCCAGCCTCTGGCTTCCCGGTTTTTTCGGATCAGCCCCAGAACGTCTGTCACATGCTTCACCACCTACGACTTTTCGCTTATTATACTTTGAAAAATCGTTGCATTTTAATCATAAATATCGTATTATTTACTACGACATTACTTACCCTTTTAAAGGAGGCAGCAAACCCGCATGGAGCACGAAACCAACAGACGCTTTGAGGCATGGCTGGATGACGAGCGCTGCGTCATATCCTTTCACAGCATTCCGGATGCCCGTTATTTTACTGCGCCGGAACCCATCTTCTGGCCTGCAATCCTCGAACTCGTCCTGAGCGGATACCGGATCCAGTAAATATTTAGGAAAAATTAAGAGATTTCAGGGAAAAGCCGTGGTATACTGGAAGAAAAATAAGGAGGAATGCATCATGAAACGCTGTCTGATTTTCATGCTGCTGCTCGGCCTGCTCCTGACCGGCTGCCGGAAGCAGACGCAGCCGGAGCAGCTGCCCGCTGCGGAGACAGCCGGCAGTCAAACGGAAACCGAATCCGATGTGCAAACACCGGAACGGACGCTGATGCTTGGCACGATCGATTTTGACACGGAAAAGAGCGTGCTTCGCAGTATGATCCAGAGCTATAATTTCTCCGGCGCACCGGTCAGGATCGAAATCCTCAACTACGCCGACGGCGCGGAAAGCCGCGCGGATGCCGTGACGCGCATGACGACAGAGCTGCTGGCCGGAAACGTGCCCGATCTGCTTGATTGCAGCGATCTGAGCGGCGCGCAGTACGCGGGCTACGCAAAAAACGGCATTCTGCTGCCGCTGGACGGGATGCCGGAAGCGGAGCTTCTGTCCGGTATTCTGAAGCCGTGCTATGTGGATGGGGAGCTTTATTCCATCGTTGGGGCCTTTGCGCTCGACCCGCTGTTCGGCCCGGCGGAGAAGCTCGGCGCGTCGCTGGAAACGTCGGTCGAGGACGTGCTGTGCGGCGCAGTTCCGGACGTCAGCTTTTTCTGGGGCGGTGAGGATCTGCTCAGCGTCTACTGCCGCCACGCGGCGGAGCAGTATCTGGACTATGATACACAGACCGCCTCCTTCGAGAGCGAGAAATTTTTGAATATTCTGACGGCCTGCGCGGCCATTTCTTCCGCGGCGCCTGCCCCGGACAGCGTCATGCAGCAGCCGATGCGCTCCGCCGCGATGTACCGGTCCATGCAGATTTCCTGGTACCAGCAGACCGGCGGCGCGTTCCGTGTGCTTGCTCTCGATTCGGACGGCGGGACGGCATATCAGCCGGTTCTGCAGCTTGGTGTCTGCGCCGGTTCCGCCATGCGGGAAGCGGCGGCGGAGGCGCTGCGGAACATGCTGCGGGAAGACTTTCAGCAGGCCATTGCGGACGCGTTCCCGGTCAACCGCGCCGCGCTGCGCGAACTGATGCAGAAGGAAATCGACGCGCAGAAGACTGAGCAGCAGACGGCCATCCGCGAAGAGGGCCGCGTTGAGGTCGGCGAGGCAGGCGATCTTGCGTTTCTGTTTGACGAAGCCGCCGCCGATGATCTGATGAACGTACTGGAGCACGCAGACTGCCGTTCCTGTGGCAATCAGGAAATTTTGAAGATCATCCTTGACGAAGCGGACGCCTATTTCAAAGGCCGGAAAACCGCACAGGAGGCGGCACAGGTCATGGACAGGCGCGCGGCGCTGTTTATTGCGGAAGCCGGATGATACAGCCGGTTTTTGCTGTTGACAGCCGTAACCATTTGTGCTATACTATGATTACAGGCGTAAACAGCAAGATGAAAAAACGTGAGCTTGACGAGCTGTATGCGCTGCTGCGGAATATGGAGGAGAAAAAAGCGCCATGGCTGAATGGTTTGTTTCGTCCGCCGTGTTGGCGGCGCTGCTCATCGGAGCGCACTATCTGCTGCGCGGGAAAATCAGCGCAAGATTGCAGTACACACTCTGGCTGGTGCTGCTCGTGCGGCTGCTGCTGCCGCTTTCTGTCGGGAAAACCGCCCTCAGCGTGGCAAATCTTCTGCCGGAGGCCGAACCGACCGCTGTCATGCAGACGGAACCCGCCGCCGCGCCGCCCGCGCAGGCGGCCAGTACACCAGAACCGGCTGCGCCCGCAGCGCCGGTGCAGACGCCCGCACAGCCGGTGCAGCGTCCGGCATCCATGCCTGCGCAGGCGGAAACGGGCAGCGCAGAACCGGAAAAATCTGCGCAGAAGCCCGCCGTTTCCGTGTGGAAGATATTCATGCTTGTATGGGCCTCCGGCGCGGCTTTGCTGGGGCTGTGGTTCCTGTTCTGCAATCTCCGGTACGGACGGCAGCTGCGGGCGGGCGTTCTGCGCGCGATTGCGCCGAAGGAGGGCCGTCCGGCTGTCCGGCTGACGCAGACCGCGCTGTCGCCGTGCCTGTTCGGGCTTTTCCCGCCGGCGATCTATGTGACAATGGACTGTGCGCAGGACGAGCAGCTGCTGCACCACTGCGCGGAGCACGAATATACGCATTATCTCCACCGCGACCACATCTGGGCCGTTCTGCGCGGCGTGTGTCTGGCGCTGCACTGGTTCAACCCGCTGGTGTGGTGGGCGGCGGCGCTTTCCCGCACCGACGCGGAGCTCTTCTGCGACGAGGATACCGTCCGCCGTCTTGGCGAGGACGCGCGTGCGGACTACGGCCGCTCACTCATCCGCATGACGTGCCGTGAGCGAGTCGATCCCCTCAGCGCGGCGACAACAATGTCTGGGCGCGGCGGGCAGCTCAAAACGCGCATCATTTCCATCACAAAGCACCCGAAAACCGCAATTCCCGTTCTGATCCTCGTGCTTCTGCTCTGCGCCGCGGCAGTCGGCTGCACCATGACCGGCGCGAAGGATGCCGCGCCTGCACAGCAGACGCCGGAAAGAACGGAGACCACGCCCGAGGAACTGGAAGCAACGGCAGATACACGCGAGGAGCCGGAAGCGGCAGTGGAATTCACCACCACACAGGACACGGTCACGCTCAGTGTCCCGGCACGATACGAAAACGAAATCACTGCGGACGATTCGTTTATGATCGAAGCGCCGGAGACCGGCGAGCATGACCTGGACGATGTGCTGTTCTCCTTCTACGACAAAAGTCAGGCGGCAGAAGACCGCCTCGGCCTCGTCTGGGCGATCCGCGCGTTCCAGTTTGAAGACCCGGCGGAGCTGGTCAAGGACGGCGCAGACCGATGGGTCGAGGAAAATCTTATGGCGCTGAACACGCATCTGCTCGGCACACGCGGCAGCACGGCATATTATTTCTTCTGCCTGAGCCCGTCGGACAAGGCGGTACGGCAGTATGACAGTTCGGACACAGCGGCGGTCAGCTCGTATTACCAGCACGCAGCCGACGGCTTGGATATCTTAAAGGATTTTGTTGTCCGCAACGGCCTTGCGCCGGTGGAGGGCGCGGTCGACTGGGAGGCGTGGTATCAGGAATTCATTCTGCCGCGCATTGAGGCCGAAACGGACCCCGCCGCGGACGCGGCATGGTTCGCCGCGCGCGAGCCGGTGGAGCAGTGGCCCGAATTTACCGTGAACGGCACGTCGATCTATGATCTGACACTGGACGACATCCAAAATGTTTACGGCACATATGAACGCATTTACCACTGGATGATCCTCCAGACGGACTACTATGACATTGTGCAGTTCGCGGACGGCTCACAGGCCGCGGGCTGGATGGGCGACGACGGCGCAATCCACTATCCGAACGCCGCATATCTGCGGCTGGATGCCGGGGTTGAGGTCTGCGGCATCCGCTTCGGCGAGGATTACCGCGAGGCGGCGAACCGTTTCCCGCGCGACAAAACGCCGGTATTCGAGCAGTTCGACGAACACACGGCGCGGCTGATGCTCGGCGGCGAGGTTCTATACATGGGCAAATACAGCTGCATTGCGTACACGGACGGCATTCCCACAATGCTTGTCGTGTGCGACGAGACAGTCATGACGTTCTACATTGAAAACGGCGTGATCGCCGCCGTCAGCTGGATGGCGCCGGAAGAGGCCATGCGGCTGCCCATCACGGAGCAGGAGGCGCAGCAGCGTATGACGATCGACCCGAGCCTTCTGACGGATGAGAACCTGCTAAGCATTCTGCTCGGCCCGGAGATCGCGCTTGTGAACAATGGATTCACGTTCGATTCGCCCGCCGATCTGTCGTCGGAGCAGCTGTTTATGCTGTTTCTGTACTGGTCGTCCGATTACACGTACACGCGCGATAATTACAAGCAGGCCGACGGGAAGTATCACTTCACGGAGAGCTTTGTGAACGGTGTTTTGCGGAATCATTTCGGCGACGGCAGCTTCACGTTTGATATTACGCAGTGCAGAAACTACGACGCATCGGACGGCACGGCAGTCATTGAGAACGTGTCTGGCTTCGGCGGCGGCCCGGATCTGCGCATCGCGGACGTGCAGGTGCTGGAGGGCAGCACCGTACAGGTCACGGCGGATTTTTATAATGCTGACCCGTTCTTTGACAACAGCGGCGGCGAACTCCGCTACGCGCGCAAGGTCTACACGCTGGACTTCTACTACGGCGGCGCGCTGTTCCAGTCGGCACGCTTCGCACCGCTTCCAGAGGACGATCTGCGTGCGGCCCTGCAGCTGCACACCGGTGAGACGACGGACGATCTGGCGCAGCTGTTCTGGACGTACGACAGCCAGAACGGCAATCTGCTGGGCAGTTTGCCGGACGGTAATTGGACAGCGCTGCCGCTGACCGAAGACGCGTGGGACGGGCTTTCGCTGTTTGTCTACGAGCGCTGGGCGCGCAAAAACAACTGGCCGCTGACGATCAGCGAGACGGATTTCGACCATACGCTCGAACGCTATTTCCCGCTGGGCCGGTACGGCTGGGAGGACCGCAGCTCGCACTATCTGACCTATCAGGATGGAACCTATACCCGCACCATCAACGACAACCACGGCGCGCGGTACTGTTATCTGAAACGCATCTCCTGCATGGCAGACGGAAGCTTCCAGCTGGTGTTCCGCTGTCTCGACGTGCCGGAGCTCACGGAGTACGCGGACGCGTCTGCGGACGTGCGCGCGGTCTATGACCACGCGGGCGCGGAGGAGCTTCAGCCGCAGGAATTCCGTCGGGCCGTGTACCGCGCGTTCGCCGACGGCGTCATTCCCCTCGGAACCGGCATGACGGAACTTACCGTCCGGCTCCGCCTTGCCGGCGAAGCGCTGTATCCGTTCCGGTTCCTGTCGGCCAGTGATGGATAACCAGAGCGGGATTTTCGGTGGCTTCCTTGATGGTCAGCTGCAAAGCTGCTTGATCTGCTGTAGGGGCCGACGACTCTGTCGGCCCGATAAATGTTGCGAATTTGCCGTGAATTTTCGTTAAAGCGCTGCGTTCTGCGGGCGGACAGAGTCGTCCGCCCCTACGCCCAAATTGGTAAGCACTTTCAAGAAATAGGTTGACAAATGTAGCCTTGTGTGCTATGATGGGTCTACAAAAGTAAACCAAGGAGGGATATCCTGTGCAATTATGCCAAAGCGAATGGACCGTGCTGCAAAGCCTGTGGGAGCGGCAGCCGCAGACGCTCATGCAGCTGGTGGAGGATTTAAAGCTTCGCGCCGGATGGTCGGCCAGCACGAGCAAGACCATGGCCAGCCGTATGACGGAAAAGGGGCTTCTGCGCTATGAGGGCAAGCCACGGCGCTATTACCCGAACGTTACCCGCGAGGAGGCCGGGCTTGAGGAAACGGAGCAGCTGCTTTCCCGCGCGTTCGGCGGCAGGCTCGGCCTGCTGGTCAGCAATTTCGCTGACCACGGAAAAATCGGAAAGGATGAACTTGAAGAACTCTATGCCATTTTGGACAAGGCTGCGGGCCGCGAAGACTAGGGGAGGGGAGTCATGCTGGAAATTCTCATTTCATCGACCGTTCTGATCCTTGCGCTGACCGCACTTCGCTTTTTGCTGCGCGGGAAAATCAATCCGCGCCTGCAATATGCACTGTGGCTGCTCGCCGCGCTGCGGCTTTTGCTGCCGGTCTCGCTGGTCAGAAGTCCGGTCAGCGTGATGAACGCTGTCCCGGACGTGCCCGCCGCCATGCAGCGGCTGACTGCCCCGGAAAATCGCCGTGCCCCGCAGACGGACAATACGCAGTCCCCAGCACAAACTGCATCTGAAACGGAAACTGCGCCCGCAAAGGCGCAGACGCAGCTGACGGGAAGCACGATTTTGAAATTGATCTGGCTGACCGGCGCGGCAGCGATGGCGCTGGTTGTTCTGGCGCAGAATCTGCGGTTTCTCCGGAGACTCAGAAAAATTCGGCAGCCGTTTGCCTGCATGGAGAGTCCGGTTTCGGTCTGGCTGGCGTCCGGACTGCCGTCGCCGTGCCTTGTGGGGCTGTTCCGCCCCGAAATATATCTCACACCAGAGGCTGCGGCGGAGCCTGATACCCGCTGCTTTGTCCTCCGGCACGAATTGGCGCATTTTCACGCAAAAGACCAGCTTTGGAGCCTCCTGCGCCTCATCTGCCAGTGCCTGTACTGGTTCGACCCCATCGTGTGGCTTGCGGCCATGCTTTCCCGGCGCGACTGCGAATTGGCCTGCGACGAGCGGGTGCTGAAAAACCTCGACCCCGGCAGCCGGGCAAGCTACGGCCGCGCACTGCTCAGCCTCGTCGCGCCGAAGCGCGCAAAGGGCCAGCTGCTGTCCTGCGCAACGACGATGCAGCTGGGGAAAAAGAGCCTCAGAGAGCGCATCACGCTTATCGCAAAAAAGCCGAATATGGCAGCGTATACGCTTGTGTTTGTGCTCATTCTGAGCCTTGTCCTGACGGCCTGCACGTTTACAAGTGCGCCGGTGCAGCCGGAACCGGAGCCTGTACCGGAACCCGTACAGACAGAACCGGAGCCGGTACAGCCGGAGGAACCGCTGGCTGATACGGAGGCACCTCAGCCCGTCGAGGACGACCCGGAGGCGGATTTCCAGATGGCGTTTCCGACGCTGAACTACGCGTCGTTCCAGCGCTATCTGGACGAGCACCCGGAGACGCTGGACAGCGGCTGGGAGCATATCCGCATCAACGAAGCGGGCTTTGACGACGCGGGCACGAGCATCGAAACGCAGCAGGGCGATCAGGTGCTGGCCGTCGATGCGGAATACGGCATTCTGCTCGTGCGCATCACCGGCGACGGCTATCGCGGCGTGCTGGCAATCTGCCGTTATCCGGAACTTCTGCGGCTGGAAATGGCTTCGACCTATGGCGTGGAAGGGGAACTGGCGGGCAAAATTGCATCTGACCACGGCGGCATTCTCGCCATGAACGCCAACGGCTTCCAGGACCCAAACGGCAAGGGCAACGGCGGCCAGCTTGCGGGCTGGTGCATGGCGCAGGGCGAGACGCACGGCTATCACTTCGGCGGCGATGTCTACCAGCGCATTGAGCTGAGCGAAAACGGCCTCGACTGCCGCATCGTGCCCGCGTCCGACCCGGTCGGGGAGGGGACGTACAACGCTGCCGAGTTCACGCCCGCCCTGATCAAAGACGGCGAAAAGCTTGAGGATTCCTTCTGGACGGGCGAACAGCCGCGCGCGTGCTTCGGCACCGGCGATCAGGGCGTTTATATGCTCATCATCGAGGGCCGCTATCCTGACGAGGGTATCCGCGGCACAAGCGTCAACACATGCTCGGATATCCTGCTTTCCTACGGCTGCCGGAACGCCCTGAATATGGACGGCGGCTCAAGCGCAATCTTGTGGTACGACGGTGAATATGTTACGCAGTGCTCCTCCTCGTTCCTTCGCTACACCGGCGGCCGCCCGCTGCCGAACGCATGGGTCTACGGGTAAATTTTCATGTTGACAATCGCAGGAAATGTGGTAAAATATCTGCGATATTGGAAAACCGCGTTGAAAAACCGAGCGTTCCGGTGTTGCTTTCAGAGAGAAGGGGACGGTGAAAGCCCTTCAGCAAGCCTGTCCGCAGCCAGTTTGGAGCGGCCGCGCGAAAGCGCGGCGGGTGCTTCCCGATACAGGAGCGCCGAGATGTGCGCAAGCACAATCAGGGTGGTACCGCGACTGACCTCGCCCCTGTCATGGGGCGGGGTTTTTATGTTTGAAAGCCCTCGCCAAAGGCTCCCCTTGTGCCCAAGGGGAGCTGTCAGCGAAGCTGACTGAGGGGATTCGAACGCAGCAAATTTCGGAAGCACTCTGAACCTTGCGACAAATCCCCTCCGTCATTTTCTTCGAAAATGCCACCTCCCCTTACCGCGCGGGGCGCGGCAAGAGGCGGCTTTGGAGCGGGGTAGTCGGAGACAAAGGGCAGCGATAATTTGTTTGAAATTTAATGTATATAGAAGGAGTATTCATCATGGCACACAAGCTTTACGGCCTCAATGAGCTGCGCGAGATGTACCTGAAGTTCTTTGAATCGAAGGGACATCTGCGTCTGCCGAGTTTTTCGCTCGTTCCGCAGAACGACAAATCCATCCTGCTGATCAATGCAGGCATGACCCCCATGAAGCCGTGGTTTACCGGCGAAGAAGAGCCCCCGCGTCACCGCGTTACCACCTGTCAGAAGTGCATCCGCACCGGCGACATTGAAAACGTCGGCCATACGGCCCGTCACGGCACCTATTTTGAGATGCTCGGCAACTTCTCCTTCGGCGATTACTTCAAGAAGGAAGCCATTCCCTGGGCGTGGGAATTTTTGACCAGCCCGGAGTGGGTCGGCCTTGAGCCTGACCGTCTGTATCCGTCTGTCTTTGCGGGCAACGAGACGACGCCTGCCGACGACGAGGCCTTCGCCATCTGGCGTGACGTGATCGGCATTCCCGAGAACCGCATCTTCCGCTTCGGCAAGGAGGATAACTTCTGGGAGCATGGCTCCGGCC
>ERZ857840.3825-NODE-3825-length-12269-cov-4.658097_pt1 | contig 12269 bp, 9 predicted proteins | sample MGYA00519760_ERZ857840 | MGnify/ENA primary metagenome ERZ857840 (study PRJEB31778, sample SAMEA3449371) | human gut metagenome | biome: human gut; feature: human-associated habitat; material: faeces | place: United Kingdom | collected 2010/2012 ... | reverse complement strand
TTACTATGGCAATAATTTTTCCCATTTCGGCGCCCCTTTCACAATGTTTCACGTGAAACACTTTAAGTATTATAGCATTTTACGGAACAAAAGTAAACAGTTAAATTTAATGCCGAATGCCGAATGCGGAATGCGGAATAAAAAAGCGACTTCCTCTTACAAGAAAGACGCTTTTTAAATAATTAAGCCTTTGGGTTATCCGTTCTGCCTAATAAATAATCGGTAGTTGTGTTATAATAGTCGGCAAGTTTTATCAATATCTGCGTTGGAATATCATTTTCACCCGTTTCATATTTTGAATATCCTGTTTGAGACATATTTAAAATTTTAGCAATTTCTTTTTGTGACAAATCTTTATCTTCGCGTAAATCTTTAATTCTTTTATACATAAATAAACACCTCAATTATATTTTAAATTAACCTGTTTTAGGTTATTGACAATTAACCTAAAATAGGTTAGAATTATTTTTAGATTATAGATATAGAAAAAACAAAAGAAAAGGAGAGTCAAAATGTATGAAAATAGAAGTAAAGGAATAACACTAGTTGCATTAGTAATAACAATTATTATTTTATTAATATTATCAACAATATCAATACAAGCACTAACACACACAGGACTATTTGCAAGTGTAAACAAAGCAAAATTGGAAACAAAGAGAAGTCAAATTGCAGAATGGTTAGGATTAAGGTTATTAGAAGAGCAAATGAAAAATCCATCAGGAACAGCAGAAGAAATAATAACAGAAACAAGAAATAGTGTTATAGAAAATAAAAATGAATTATTAAATATGGGAAAAGAAGTAAATATAGAAGACACAAGCATAGAGGAAGACGGAGAACAAGTAGACATATATTTTTATGTTATAGTAGATAAAGATGTATACAAAGTAGATATGGTGGGGGCAAGATTTATAGGTGAACAAGGAAAAATGTTACCAGTAATAAAATTAGAAAGCTTAACAAGTACAACAAATTCAATAAAAATAAAAGTAAAAACAAGTAAAAATCAAGGTGGAAAGGTAAAGTATTACATAAAAACAGAAGATGAAGATAAGTATGAGTTAAAAGAAACCAAAACAGATGATTCAGAATATACATATGGAGACTTAATACAAGGAAAAAAATATAATATAAAAGTAATAGCAAAAGCAGAAAATGGGCAAACAGCAGAAGTAACTGCAGAGCAAACAACAGGAAGCATAGCAAATTTAACAGCAGGGGATATTGTATTTACATATACAGTCGATGGAAAAGTAATAGATAAAAATACATGGACAAATGGAAAAGTAAAAGTAAGTGCAAAAATAAACCCAGAAATAGATATGACAGGACTAAAAATACAGACAAGTAAAGATGGAAAAAAATATGAAAATGCAGATGCACAAACATTTACAGAAAATGGAACAATGTATGTAGTATTAACAGATGGCAAAAATTATGGAGGATCAGCAGGAGGAACAGTAACAAATATAGATAAAATAAAACCGACAATAGAAAAAAGTATTGGAAGTACAACAACAGGAAATACTGGAACAATAAATGTAAGTAATATAATAGATATAGGAGGAAGTGGATTAAAAGGAATATATATAAGTAAAGAGAGTACAGCACCAACAGTAACATCAGTAACATGGATAGTAAATATACAAAAAGATTATATAACAACAGTTTATTCTAATGGAATATACAATGTATGGGTAATAGACAATGCAGGAAACATTTCTAATAATAGTACTTGTATAGTTAGTGGAATAGTATCAAAGACGAATATTACAGAATATGAAGGAATAACTATAATAGCAGGAAATAAAGAAACACCAAGATTGAGCTATACAGGAACACCACAAAAAAAATATTTTTACAGTTCGGATGATTCTATCGCAATAGTAGATTATAATACTGGAGAAGTAACAGGACAATCAGTGGGATATGCTTGGATAACAGTAGTCTTAATTGACTATGATGGAACAGAAGTTACATCTAGTTGTCAAATAGGAGTTAAAGAATACCTCTTATATTATGGAGATAAAAAAGATTCAAGAACAGGAGGATTTTCTTTATATAGAAATGGAACGTCTGAAATTTATGATATGTATTGGTATGACAATCGAGGATTTGGTTGTACAGTAAATGATTCAGGATATGAAGCGGCATGGGTATCTAATAATGCAATAGATATGTCAAAGATTAGTAGTTTGGAATTTCATTATCGATTAAGTAATAATTTAGAAAAACTATATACTTATTTAAAAGTAGGAACGTCATGGAATAAAAATGCAAATAATTCATTTAACTTTGCAGAAGGAGTTGAACGAAATTTACCATCACTGTATGTTGAGTATGAAACAATAAAAGTTAATGTTAATTATAATTATACAGGCTATTTAAAGGCATATTTTTATCATGGTACTAATAGAGGATATTCTTTATGGGGAGGAATTGAGTATATAATAGCCAATCCATAATATTGATTACAAAAAACAAAAAATTAATATCAAACAATAAAGACAGAAAATGCAAACAGATTAATAAGATGATTTATACAAAAAGAAATTGATAAAATACCAATTTCAGAAAAATATATACAAAAAAATAGAAGATTAGATAAATAATTATTCAAGAGCTATGTTTAATTATAAAAGTACCAACGAAATCTTAAGAGAATTATGTGCATAATAAATTGGAAAATTATTATTGCCATTTATATTCTTCAAAAGGCAAGAAAAATTTCTTGCTTTTTGTCATTTTATATAGTAAAATGAACAAAGAAAAAATGAGGAAAAGGATATCAACTTGATATAACTTCAAGAGCTGTTTCCAAAAAAACTAAAAAGGAAAAAAGGAGTGTCCCCAAATCCCTGAAAAAAGGGAAAAAAAGGAACGTCCCTAAATCCCGGGAGGAAAAATGTATTTAAAAAGATTAGAATTACAAGGATTTAAATCCTTTGCAGATAAAACAGTATTAGAACTAATGCCTGGAATTACAACAGTAATAGGGCCAAACGGTTCAGGAAAAAGTAACATATCAGATGCAATAAGATGGGTACTTGGAGAACAAAGTATGAAATCATTAAGAGGTACAAAGTCTCTAGATATCATATTTGCGGGGACTCAAAACAGAAAGTCTTTAGGCTTTGCTGAGGCTTCTTTAGTGTTTGATAATTCTGATGGTGCGTTACCAATTGAATATACAGAGGTAACTGTTACAAGAAAAATTTATAGAAGTGGTGAGACAGGGTATTTTATAAATAAAGTTCCATGCAGATTAAAAGATGTATTGGAATTATTTATGGATACTGGTATTGGTAAAGATGGATATTCAATTATTGGACAAGGTAAAATTGATGAAATTTTAAGTAACAAATCTGAAGATAGAAGACACATTTTTGAAGAGGCTGCAGGTATTGTTAAATATAGAACAAGAAAACAAGAGTCTGAGAAAAAGTTGGAACATACAAAATTGAATCTTTTAAGAATTAATGATATTTTAGCTGAAATTGAAGGAAATCTAGAACCATTACAAATGCAAGCAGATAAGGCTAAGAAGTATTTAAATTTAAAAGAAGAATTGAAAAATATTGAAATTGGTTTATTTGTTTACAACATAGAAAAATATAAGCAAGACTTGGAAAAAGTTGTTCAAGACATTGAAATTATGCAAGCACAATGCAATGATGAGGAAGGCAGATTAGAGAGAGTAAAAATCTTAAAAGAAGAGTTAAAATCTAGTATTGATGAAATTACAGAAACAATTGAAAATATGTCAAATATAGGTTTTGAAAGTCAAAAACAAATTGAACAATTAAATTCTGATATAAATGTTGCAAAAACTAGAATTGTAAATAATAATGAAAACAATGAAAGATATTTAAAAGAAATTGAAGAACAAAATGCTAAAATTCAAGAGTTAAAAGAAGAAATTGAACAAAAAGAAGCTAAAAAAGATAACTTAAAACAAAATAAAGAAAAGTTTGAAAAAGAGTTAAATGAAAAACAAGCAGAACTTGATAAATTAACAGAAAAATTGTCTTCAAAAGAACTTGAAATTGAAGGGTACAAACATACAGTAGAAGAAAACACGGACAAGAGATATGAACTTCAATCAGAAATAAATGCTCAAAACATAAATTATCAAAACTTTGAAAAAAGACAAGCTCAAATAAAACAAGAAATGCAATCAACAATTTCAGAACTTGATGGAACTCGTCTTAATAAAGAAGACATTGCAAAGCAATTTAATGAAATTGAAAACAAAAAAAATAAGGCTCAAAATTCATTAAATGAAGTAGCAAAACAAAGAGAAGAAGCAAACCAAAAAATCAAATCATTTGAAAGCAATATAAATATTTTATCAAGTGAAATGAGAATAAAAGAGTCAAGATTAAAATTTTTGATAGAAACTGAAAAAGAAAAAGAAGGATATATCAAAAGTGTTAAATCATTGCTTAAAGACTGTGAAAATATCAAAGAACTTGGAAAAGGAATGAATGGTGTTTTAGCAAATATTATAGAAGTTCCAGATGAATTACAAACAGCAATTGAAATGTGTTTAGGAGCAAGTCTTCAAAACATAGTAACAGAAACTGAAACAGATGCAAAGAGATTAGTTGAGCATTTAAGAAAAAATAATTTGGGAAGAGCTTCATTTTTACCAATTTCATCTGTTAAAGGTAAAAAATTAGACAAAATAAAAGGTAATGAAAGTGGCGTTGTTGGAATTGCGTCAGACCTTGTAAAATACAACAAAAAATATGAGCAAATTATTTTAAATTTACTAGGTAGAACTGTAATTGTTGACAACATGGATACCGCAATTAAAGTTGCAAAACAAAATGGATATACATTCAGAATTGTAACAACAGAAGGTGATTTAATAAATCCATCTGGTGCAATTACTGGTGGTTCAGTTGCTAAAAAGACGGTTAACATTTTAGGTAGAGGAAAAGAAATTGAAAAATTAGAAAAAGAGATAAAAAATCTAAAACAAAAAATTGAAAAGCTACAAAATGATAAACAAAATTATGAAGAGTCAATTGAGGGAATTTTAGAATTATCTTCAAATCTTGAAAAAGAATTACAAGAAATTGACATTACATATGCAACTGAAAAACAAAAAGTTATTTCAATAAACGAAAATATTGAAAAACTTGAAAAACGTTTAAATAGGCTAAAAGAAGAACAAGCAGGTCTTGAAAAACAAAAAGAGGAAGCAGTTTCAACAAAAGGAGATTTACAAGTAGAAATAAACAAAATAGCAGAACAAAATGAAGAACTTTCTAAAATTATTACTGAATTTGCAGAATTAAACAAAGATGACCAAAAATATATTGATGACTTGAACTTTGATATTACAAATCTAAAAATTTCTGTATCATCATTTGACGAAAGTGAAGCATCAATTCAAGAAATTCAAGAAAGAATTAATCAAGAATTAGAAAATGCACATACAAGTATTGAAAATAAAAATGCACAAATTGAGCAAATAAAAAAAGACAATGAAGACTTAGAAAAATCAATAGAAGAAACACTTCAAAAAATAGAAGAAGTTAAAGAAAGTGTAAATAGTAGCAGTTCAAAAATTGAAGAATTGAAAAAAGAAAGAGCACAAAAAAGTGAAAAACTTTCAAAGCAAGAAGATGAAATAACTGCTAAATTTAAAGTAATTGAGGACTTAAAAGGACAACTTGTAAAATTAGATGTTAAAAAGACAAAAATTGATGAAGATATAAATAGTATTATTAACAAAATGTGGGAAGAATATGAACTTACACCTAATAATACAGAACAATATCAAAAACCAGAAAATGTTGCATTAACACAAAGAAGAGTAAATAATTTAAGAACTGAAATTAGAGAACTTGGAAGTGTAAATGTTGATTCAATAGAAGAATACAAAAACTTGAAAGATAGATACGACTTTATGAGTGAACAACGTTTAGACTTAGAAAATACAATGAGTAAATTAAGAAAAGTAATTTCAGATATGACTCAAATTATGAAAGAACAATTCAAAGAAAAATTCAAGGTTATAAACAAAAACTTTGGAGAAGTATTTGCAGAGTTATTTGGTGGAGGAAAAGCAGAACTTACACTAGAAGATGAAGAAAACATTTTAGAGTGTGGAATTGAAATTACTGTACAGCCACCAGGAAAGAAATTACAAAATATGATGTTACTTTCAGGTGGAGAAAAAGCATTTACTGCAATTGCATTATTATTTGCAATCTTAAAAATAAATCCAGCGCCATTCTGCGTGCTAGATGAAATTGAAGCAGCACTTGATGATGTAAATGTATTTAGATATGCTGAGTATTTAAAAAAATTTACTGAACATACTCAATTTTTAGTTATTACTCATAGAAAAGGTACTATGGAAGTTGCAGACACTGTTTATGGTGTTACAATGGAAGAAAGTGGTATTTCTAAATTGTTATCTATGAAATTAAAACAATAGAATAAAAAGCAAGGGACTGAACCAGTCCCTTGCTTTTTATTCTATTGTTAGATCCGACAGAACCGCTTTTCTTCTGCATTCCTGTAAATCTAGACTATATTTACAATTTACTGAAGTACCAGTAAATTCTCCATACCGGAAGCCTTTGATCCACGTTAGAAGTGATTCTATTTGTGTTCTTGTACCTTTAATGGTAATAGTGTCTTGGGCGTGGCATATTTTTAGTTCATTATTCATATAGTTGACCTCCTAAGTTTTATGAATATATTATACAATATTTTTAGCTAAAATACAATAAACTTAAATAATCCTATAAAGATTAATAAAAATCCAGAGACTATAGACCAAATATTTTGTGGTAATTTACAGAAATTTCTAATATGAATTCCTAAATACGAACCCATGCTTAGAAAGAACAATTGTAAAATACTAACTAAAAAAGGGAATAAATTTAAATTAATATCAGTCATTGAACCACAAATACCAATGCAAAAGCTATCAAGAGAAAGAGCAATGGCTAAAAATAATGCTTCTTTTGGTTCGATAACTTGAGAGTGGTCTAAATCAGATGATATAGGGCTATTAAATATATTTTGAGAATCTTTTTCTTTTTTTAAAGCCTGAAAGCATATGTATGTTCCCATGCAAACTAAAACAAAACATCCTAAAAAATTAGTTAAAGCATTTGGAAATATATATTGAATTATATTGCCAAAAAGTATTGAAATATATGTTATTAGTAGTGAGATTATAAACAAGATTATTTTTCCTAATTTAGATATTTTTGTATTTTTTATTCCATATGTTATACCTATTCCTAAAGAATCAATACTACTTGATATTGCTAAAAGTAATGAATTTAACATAATAACACCTCTTACAACATAATATGACAAAAAAATTTTGGTGTTACTTTGTAATAAAAATGTACAAGCCACATATATTTAATTAACAAACATACAAAGGAGTGAATTTTTATGTGGCAAACATTAAGAAAAGAAGAAGTATTAAGAAAATTAAACACAGATGAAAAGCAAGGATTAACAGAAAAAGAAGTGCAAGAAAGACAAGAAAAATATGGAAAAAACAAATTACAAGAAAAGAAAAAAGAAAGTTTTATAGTAAAATTTATAAAACAATTTAATGATTTTATGATAATAATACTAATAATAGCATCAATAATATCAGCAGTTGTTTCAAAAATGCAAGGGGAAAACGACTATGTAGATTCAATAATAATTATAGGAATAGTAGTTTTTAATGCATTAATGGGAGTAATACAAGAAGCAAAAGCAGAAAAATCAATAGAAGCTTTAAAACAAATGACACCACAACTTGCAAAAACTATAAGAAATGGTAAAACAGTAGAAGTCAATGCAGAAGAACTTGTAAAAGGAGATATTATTATTTTAGATGCTGGAAATTTTGTGCCAGCTGATTGTAGAATATTAGAAAGTCATAACTTAAAAATTGAAGAGTCATCTTTAACTGGTGAAACACAGGGAGCTGAAAAGGATGCAGATGTAATATGTAGCAAGAATGCACCATTAGGTGATATGAAAAATATGGCATTTATGGCAAGCATTACTGTAAATGGACATGGAAAAGCAGTTGTAACTGATACAGGAATGAATACAAAAGTTGGACAAATAGCTAATATGATAATAGAAGATGAGGCACCACAAACACCATTACAAAAAAAACTAGGTGAAGTTGGTAAAATATTAGGATTAGCATGTTTAGCAATTTGTGTAATAATATTTGTTATGGGATTAATAAAACACATAGAACCAGTAGAAATGTTTATGACATCTGTTGGACTTGCAGTTGCTGCAATACCAGAAGGATTACCTGCAATTGTAACAATTATGCTTTCAATTGGTGTTACTAAAATGGCTAAAAAGAATAGTATAATTAGAAAATTGCCAGCAGTTGAAACACTTGGAAGTAGTAGTGTTATATGTTCAGATAAAACAGGAACTTTAACTCAAAATAAAATGAAAGTAGTTGATGTTAGAAGTCAAAACAAAAAATTTATTATAGAACTTGCAACATTATGCACAGACTGTGATATAAATGTGGAAAGTGGAGTGCCACAAGTTACTGGAGAACCTACAGAGAAGGCAATTGTAGAAGAATGCATAAATATGGGAACAGTAAAGAATAAACTAGAAAATTTTATGCCTAGAATTAATGAAATTCCATTTGATTCTAATAGAAAAATGATGACAACAATTCATAAAATAGGTAATAAATATAGAATTATTACAAAAGGTGCACCAGATGTATTATTGCAAAAATGTACAAAACAAGTAGATTTGATAACTGATAAGCAAAATCAATATAATATTAAAATTAAAAGTTTAGAAAATTTGAAAATTCAAAGTGATAATAGACAGATGGCACAAAAAGCTTTAAGAGTAATTGCTGTTGCTTACAAAGATGTAGATACATTGCCAAGCAAAATAGATTCACAAAATATAGAAAATAATTTAACATTTGTTGGCTTAATTGGAATGATAGACCCTCCAAGAGAAGGAGTAAAAGAAGCGGTTCAAGTTTGTAAAAATTCCGGAATAAAAACTGTTATGATAACAGGAGACCATTTAGAAACGGCAAAAGCAATTGCTAAAGATTTAGGAATATTAGAACAAAAAGATATGGCAATAACAGGACAAGAACTTGACAAAATGTCACAAAATCAATTGGAAAAAAAGATAAGAGATTATTCAGTTTTTGCAAGGGTTACACCAGAGCATAAAGTTAGAATAGTAAAAGCATGGCAGAAAAATGGCGCGGTTGTTGCAATGACGGGTGATGGAGTAAATGATAGTCCTGCTTTAAAAAATGCAGATATTGGAATTGCAATGGGAAAAAATGGTACAGATGTTGCAAAAAATGCAGCAGACATAATACTTACAGACGACAATTTTGTAACAATCGTTGAAGCGGTAAAACAAGGAAGAAATATATATGATAACATCAAGAAAGCAATACATTTTTTAATTGCAACAAATATAGGAGAAATAGTAACAATCTTTATGGGGCTTGTGTTAGGATTAAAATCACCACTACTTGCAATTCAATTATTATGGATAAATCTAGTTACAGACTCATTACCAGCAATTGCATTAGGACTTGAAAAGCCTGAAAAAGACATTATGCAAAGAAAACCTGTTGATAGTAAAAAAGGAATATTTGCAGACGGCTTGTGGAATAAAATAATTGTTGAAGGCATAATGATTGGTGTGCTTACACTTGTTGCATTTAGTATAGGAAATAAATATTATGGATTAGAAGTTGGCAGAACTATGGCATTTTTATCAATAGGATTTTTGGAATTAATACATAGTTTTAATGTTAAAAATGAAAAATCAATTTTTGAAGCTGGATTATTTGAAAATAAGTACCTAGTAGGAAGTTTTGTTTTAGGAATTTTTATTCAGGCTATAGTAGTTGTTGTTCCTACTTTTGCAAAGGTTTTTGAAGTTGTTCCTTTGAATTTAACTCAATGGATTATTACAGTTGCTATTTCTATTTTACCTGTGCCAGTTATTGAATTACAAAAGAAATTAGATTTTAAGAATAAGATAGTAGAGAAGAAAGAAGAGAAAAAAAGTTTTTCTTTTGCAAAATTTTAAAAATTAGTTGCAAATACCAAAAAAATATGATAAAATAGCTATGCTTAAAAGGAGTATAGCTATTTTAAGCATCTCTACTTAACTAAAAAGTTAGGTTGCAAAATCCATAGGGAGGTGAAAATAATGAACAAATACGAAAGTGTTATCATTGTTAATCCAAATGTTGATGAAGCAGGTTTAAAGGCTTTAGAAGAAAAATTTACAGGATTAATCAATGAAAATGGAAAAGTTGAATCAGTTGAAAACATGGGTAAAAAAAGATTAGCTTATGAAATCAAAAAATTCAAAGAAGGTACATATATGTTATTTAACTTTGAAGCAAACCCAGATTCAATCAAAGAACTTGAAAGAGTATACAGAATTACAGATGACATAATCAAATTCATCGTTGTAAGAAAAGAAGACTAATTTTAAAATAAAAAGTGGGACCTTAGATTAAAGTAATGAAAGGAAGAAAAGAAAATGAACAAAGTAATATTAATGGGAAGACTTACAAGAGACCCAGAAGTAAGATATACACAAACAAATAATACTCTAGTTGCTTCTTTTAGTTTAGCAGTAAATAGAAGATTTGCAAGACAAGGAGAAGAAAGACAAGCAGACTTTATTAACATAGTTGCTTGGAGCAAATTAGGAGAATTTTGTAGTAAATACTTTAAAAAAGGTCAACAAGTTGGTATAATTGGAAGAATCCAAACAAGAACATGGGATGATGATCAAGGTGTTAAACACTATGTAACAGAAGTTGTTGCAGAAGAAGCATATTTCGCTGATAGCAAAAGAGAAGGAGATATGGGAGCCGGAGCTTTTGAAAATACTTTTGGTAGTACAATGCCAGGAAACATGGGATCAGATTTTGAAACATCATCTGCAGATGATTTACCATTTTAATTAATTACGAGAGGGGGAAATATCAAAATGGCAGACAAAAAACAAAGAAGAAATAATAAAAATTATGATGAAGATTATAACCCAAAATTCAGAAAACAAAGAAAGAAAGTTTGTGTTTTATGTAGTGACAAAAATTTTGAATTAGATTACAAAAACGCTGACCAATTAAAGAAATTTGTTAATGATAAAGGTAAAATCTTACCTAGAAGAACAACAGGATGTTGTGCAAAACATCAAAGAGATATTACTACAGCAGTAAAAAGAGCTAGACATATTGCTGTATTACCATATGCTCAACAATAATAAGCATATTTTAAGACTAGGAATAAATCAATATTTCTAGTCTTTTTCTAATTCATTATCATCTTCTATAGAGTTGTATTTATTAACTTTATTAATAAGATTAGGCAATTCATTTTTAATATATTCATCAATTTCAAAATCAATAACAGAACTCTCGGAAGCCATCAATCCAGAAGTTTTAAGCAATTCCTTTTGATTCAAATAAATATTTTTTAAATAATATTCGGCATCAATAGAATCAGGATTATGATTTTCTATTTGCTCCCTTATCGTATGTGCCAAGCACTCATATGGGTTATCATAATGAATTTTAATTCTATTTCTAGCAGAAGAATCCATATCTAATCTAGCAGTTGTATGCTTTGCAGAAATATTTTCTGCCCAGTTAGTATAAATTTCGCACCCTTTGTTATACAATTTTGTTTTTAATTCTTCAGATTCTTTTTTTGTTAAAGTACAAAAACTAACAAGTAAATCATTTAATTTTTCATCAATTTTTATTCCTATTGGTGAATTGTTTTCAAACTCAATATTTTCTTGTGATGCAATATATTTTAACAATTTTGTATATTTTCTATTAAATGTTTTATTTGATTTTTTAATATCACAAATTTGATTAATTAATGCTAATTCATCATTTGAAATTATATCATTTTTTCCAATATTATTAAGTAATTTAATATTTCTTGTTGCATATGCAGAAGGAACTTCCATAAATTTAGCCTCTTTTCCAGGCATGTTTCCATGTGCAGAATATCCCATAATGCTTTCTTCATGTTCATTTACAAACATTGTCTGCAATTCTATTGGAATATCTAGAACTGTAGAATATAACCCAGAAAAATCAGCAACATATCCACTTTTTTCTCTTTTTATTTTAGAAGCAGATTTATCAGGATTTGTTATAATTCCTAAAGTTTGAAGTTGTTTAGAATTTTTAACTATTTCAGGTAATGTACTTGAATATAATTTTAATC